>Ga0307477_10000076_pt1 | contig 144801 bp, 127 predicted proteins | sample atmos_gasesECM2C_FD_203316 | JGI IMG/M metagenome (GOLD analysis project Ga0307477, IMG submission 203316) | Hardwood forest soil microbial communities from Morgan-Monroe State Forest, Indiana, United States - atmos_gasesECM2C_515 | ecosystem: Environmental > Terrestrial > Soil > Temperate... | reverse complement strand
GGAAAGTCCGACAGCGCATTGGGAGGTTGCAGCGAACGATAGGCGTCTTCAGGGACGATCGAAATGTCGCGAATGAAGCCGACGACTTTGCGGTAATCGAGCAAGTAGTCTCTTCCGTAGAGATTCATCAGACCGTGCCGGCGCTTGGGAAAGGGCTTGCCGTCGCGACCCATGTCGATTTCGATGAAGGGCAGCCCGCCGACCATTTGCGGCGAGATGATCGGCGAGAAGATCCGCGCCGCGCCACGTCCCACTACGGGAACGCGAATCCGGTTCGCGCCCACGACGGAGATCGGCGGAATCTCGTTCTTGCCGTCGGCCTGGAGCGTGGACGTGTAGTCGAGTTCGATCCGAAATTCGCTCGAGGGGTTCACGACGTTGAAAAGCAGGTACCGTCCGACCGCCTCCATACTCTTCGCGTGGTCGAAGACGTCTGGTTCGAAACGCCATATCATGCTGTTTTTCGGTATTTCGTTGTAGTCTGCTCTTTGCGATGGAACGTATATCAGCTGGTTCTTGATCGAAGTATATGGAAGGAGCTCGACTTTAGCGGTGTACTGACCCGGGTTCTTCCAATTATTGAAGAGATTTTGGTTGAATGATTCCAGCACGAACGTCCGGCTGGAGTTTTGTGCCGCATCCTGGAGCCTGGGGTCGAGAACGAACTCATCAAAAAACGGCCTTCCGTTCCATGAGTCGCCGAGCATGCTGCCTTTCGTATAGAAAGGAATGTTGTGTTCCCGAATTTCTTCCGTGAGCGCTTTCCTGAAAGCGCGGTGTCCTATCGGGATCGACCAAATGTCCCCGATGTTGTACGCGAGGAAATTGTACGGTCCCATATAGGGGCCCCAAAAAAACAGTGGCCGGCCGGTAACCGTCGCCCCTTCGAATTTGGCGACGATGGAGCTGGAAGCGTCCGAAATGATCACGCTTCGCGGCGGGACGCTGCCCTTCAGGTTTTCATACTGGTCGGTGACCCGATCGCTCGTCCATTGCGGCAGTTCGGTCATCGTCCCGACCCAATCGAGGCTGGCCGCACCGTACCAGATGAGCGTCGTTAGGTTGCTCAACATGACTCCGGCCACGATGAGGATGAGAACGAAGCGTCCTGGACCCCTCAAAGCAGCGCTCATGCTTCCGCCGTAGTTTCCGTCGCGACCCGCAGGCCGAGCATTCCCGCGACTCCGATTGTCAGCGCCCCGAGAACGAACGGCTGAGCGTACATGCCGAGCTTAAATAGGCCGAAGGCATTTTTCGAAGCGAAGAGTTCGAGGAACAGTAACAGCATCATGGCCGCAACGATGGCGATCGGCTCGAGCCGAAGGGCGTCGCGGATGGTGACAAAGAGCGCGCCGAGAAACAGCAAGCCGCCCACGGCGATGCGCGCTTGAGTTTGCCACGTGGAGGCGCTGACGTCGCCGATCTGCATCGGTGCGAGGCCCCAGCCGAGGGCGAGGCCGAAGGGCGTCATGTAGTACGGAAAGAGAGCGCCGACGTCGGTGAACGTCGTCGAGGCTCCGTAGGCCCACAGCAGCATATGAAGCGCTCCCGGGACCGTCGCGTTCGCGAAAACGAGCGTCCAGACGGCGATGAGGCCGACATAGGCGAGCCAGCCTCGCGGCTCCATCTTCCGCTTGAATAGGCCGAGGCTCGCGTAGATCACAAACGGCAGCATGACGAAAGGCACCAATTCGGGATAAGCGATCAGTAGGGTCGCGAAGAATATGCCCCCGAGCGCGGCTCGTCGATAGAGCGCAGACCCTGCCGGCGGACGGTCCAGCAACGCAATTGCTGAAGCAGCTAAAGCGGCGATTCCGAAATCCTGCGGCAGGAGCTGATTAAAGGTTCCGACCGCGAGGTTCGCCGATGAACCGATGACCAGTAGGGCCGCGAAAGCGAGCCACTCCCTGCTTCGACTTGAACATATGAAGGCTGCGGCCGTCGACAGGACGATGAGGTGCAGAACGACGATGAGCACCATGTAGCACTTGACGGCCGGCAAGCGGGTAACGGCCATCACCACCGCTAGAATGAGCTGACTCCCCGATCGGATTTCACCGAGCGAATAGTAAAAAGAATAGTTCCAGCTCGGATCGACGTCGTTGAGTAAGTCCTGCAGGGGCGGCAATTCGTAGAAGTTGTGTTCGTAGAAGTGATTGGCTCCCAGGACGTACGTCGTCATGTCCGTGTTGCCGTAGCTCACCCAATCGTAGCCTGCCACGATCAAGGGCCAGCCGACAAGGAGCAGCGTGACCAAGAGGCCGGCGCCCCACAACGCGGCCCGCCGCCGATCGATCCGCGGCGGTCGTCGAATCACCCAATAGGCCACGTTGGCGGCGATCAATATGCCGACGAGAGGTATGCCGAAATACTTTGCCGGGGCTCCGATTCTGCTCAGCACGGTCGCCAGGAGCGCCACTAAGGAGAGACCGGTGATCGGCATCAGCAGCCAACGTCGCGTGCCGGTGTAGTCCGCGCCCAGCTGGTCGATGACCGCGGAGCCGATGAATCCCGAAGCGACGAATATCAGGCAAACGAGGAGGATGAGATCGATGTGCACGCTTTATCCGCTATCTCAGGAGTCGTCCGGGTGAGCGCGCGCCGGCAAAGCGATGAAGCGCAACAGCGCGAACGTTTGAGCCAGCAGGAGCAAAGTGCGAGATTCGAGCCGCCACTGGCCGTCGACGCAGGTCATTTGCCGGCCATTCTCCAGGCGCATCAAACGGCGACGCAAGAACTCTTCCGATGAGTAGCGCGCCATGAGATCGCTGCGGGAAGTGCCCTGGGGACAGGCCAGGAGCTCACGCAACAAACGGATGCGCAACGACGTGATATTCAAATTGAGGAAGGCCCAGTAGCCGAAGGCGAGCGCGAGGTAGGTCGCGAGCACGATCGTCCAGGTCGATAGCAGGTCGCCGGTCGGTTGAGCGGGAGCGATGCTGAGAAACGCGCTCGCCGCGGTCGCGAAGAGCCCGAAGAGAAATCCCGCGACGATCGATGCGCCGACGCGGCCGAGCAAGTGCGCGCAGGCAACCTGGCAGATCATGTCGGCTGCGAGACCGATGACGGGAGCGAAGGTGACGATCCACTCTTTGCTGACGGTTTACCCACCCATCGCCAGGCCGAAGGCGCGACCGGCATGCTCAAAGAGCATCGCGTACGAGCGCCCCTGCGGCGAGAGCGTAACGACGTCGCCGGCACTTTGAATCCACCCGCCTTGCTCCATGAGCGCCAGGCGCTGCGCCAATTCGACGCCGCGGCCAAAACGAGCGGATAAGATCTCGTCGCTGCAACCGTTGGGGCCGGCCTTCGCTACGCAGGAAACGATCGCGAGCGTCGGGCTCTGCATTTCCAACGCCGAATGGACGACGATGTATGCCAACGAGAAGGAAATGTAAAAAAGTCCCACGCGCACGACCTCTGGCGGCGAAAGCGCGGGTAGAACGTGGACGCCCCACGCCGCCGCGGTTACGATGAGCGGGACGAGCGTGTAGACGAGCAGCAACGCGGGAGTGTGCCGGCTTGGAAGACGTACGCGGAACAGCACGAGCTGGACCAGAAAGGAGCACGCCAACAAACCGAGTCCATCGAGCAATACGAGCATTTCGCGACGGCGCATTTTCTATGGGCTGAACGTGGCGACCTTGAGAGTGGCTTGCGCCGAAGCTCGGCCGGCCATGGAAGAGGGAAGAGTCCTTGGGCGCACCACCGAAAACGCCCTATTGATGAAGCCGTACATCGACTATTATCGCGCGCACAATATTTCGCCGGTCGTCCAAGACGTCAGCGACCTCAATCGTCATTTCGAGCGCCGCTCTTCACTATATCGGAGCCTTAGAATTCCGCCGCGCTACGTTCACGGCCGCAGCGTACTCGAATTCGGACCGGGCTCAGGTCACAACGCGCTTTATACGGAATACCTCGGGCCCCAGCGCTATCTTTTGGTCGATGCAAATCCTCGCGGCATTGAAGAGACGGGCGCTCTCCTTCGGAAGATGTATCCCGACGAACGGAACTACGAAATCGTTCATTCGCTCATTGAGGAGTTCGATTCGCCCGAACGCTTTGATTTGGTTCTGGCGGAGAACCTCATAGCATTCCGACTCGATCCGGCAACGTTCACGCGCCGTATCGCGCGCTCGGTTGCCGAGGACGGAATTCTGGTCATCACGTGTGCGGATGCGCCGAGTATCATGGGCGAGATCGGCCGGCGTCTAATAGCGTGCCGTTTGGTCGACGCCAGTGAAACACAAAGCGAACGCATCGATCGCTTGGCGTCGACCTTCGCCCCGCATCTCAAGACGCTGAACGGGATGAGTCGTTCCGTCAAGGATTGGATTTACGATGACATCTTGTTTCCTTTTATCGGTGAGACGTTTGCCATCGACGATGCGATTACGGCGCTGGAGGATCAGTTCGACGTTTTGGGTTCGTCGCCGGAGTTTACCACCGATATGCGCTGGTACAAACAGTTGTACGGCGAGCAGCGAAATTTCAATCAGAACGTAGCTGCCGCTTATCTCGAGAATATGCTCAATTTCTTGGACTACAGAATCACGGTTCCGCCGCATAGTACCGAATTGGGAAAGGCAATACGCGACGTATGCAGGCGGATCTATCGCACCATGCAGCAAGTCGAAGCCGGGGCCGATGCGAAACCGGTCGACGCCGTATCGGACATTCGCGGTCTCGCCGCACTGGTCGAAAGTTCGCCCCGAACGTCCCTCGCGTTTCGCGAGCTGGCCGACGTTCTCGAGGCAAGATCGGTGGATGACCCCAACCAGCAGCTGCGCGAGTTCGTTTCGTATTTTGGCAGAGGAACGCAGTACCTCAGCTTTGTGCGCCGCGGTTCGTCGTTAGCTGCAGGCTGAGTCAAAACCACCGGGGCAGCATTGCGCGCGCTTGTCCGCCGCGCGATCTTATCGTGATGCACTACGTGCGACCCGTGCAAGCAAGAGTTCCGGGAGGGCCGGAGAAAGGGGCAGCGTCATGCGGCACGCCGTGCGCTATTATATGGTCGAGAAGTTCTGGAATTCAGTTGCGCCGGCCTTGCGCGGTCAGGTAGCTGCAAGCCGATGAGTCTTTTGCGCCGGGCAGTTGTCACCGGCGGGGCTGGTTTCATTGGGAGTCACCTGGTGGACGCGCTCGCCTCCGCCGGCACGGAGGTCGTCGTGGTCGACAACTTCGCGACCGGTCGCGAGGAGAACATCAAAAGTTTTGGCGATCGCATCGCCCTCGAGCGCTGCGACGTGAATCAAACGGAGCGGCTCGAGAAAATCTTCGCGAACGCCGATTGCGTCTTTCACCTGGCGGCCCTGGCGGACATCGTCCCCTCGATCGAACGCCCCATGGAGTACTTTCACAGCAACGTCGACGGGACGGCGAGCGTCATGGAAGCGGCGCGAAGTGCGGCCGTCCCGCGAGTGGTTTATGCTGCATCTTCCTCGTGTTACGGTATTCCCGATACCTACCCGACGCCGGAGACGGCCGAGATCCGGCCGCAATATCCGTACGCACTGACCAAGTATCTCGGCGAACAGATCGCGCTGCACTGGTCGAAGGTGTATCGAATTCCGACCGTTTCGCTGCGCCTCTTCAATGTTTTCGGCAGGCGTTCGCGGACGTCCGGGGCGTACGGAAGCGTCTTCGGCGTGTTCCTCGCGCAGAAGCTGGCCTCCAAGCCGTTCACGGTGGTCGGCGATGGAACGCAGTCGCGGGACTTTACGTACGTGACCGACGTAGCGCGTGCGTTCGTGATGGCGGCGCAGTCCGGCGTCAGCGGCGAGGCGATCAATATCGGTTCGAGCAAACCGCAGACGGTCAACCGGCTCGTCGAGCTCCTTGGCGGCGACGTCGTGTACGTCCCGAAGCGGCCGGGCGAACCGGATTCCACGCACGCCGTCACCGAGAAGGCGGAGCGTCTGTTGGGTTGGAGGACGGAAATCCCATTCGAGAGCGGCGTGCAGAGCGTGCTCGACGACATCGATTATTGGCGTTCGGCGCCGGTTTGGGATGAGGGCTCGATCGCCCAGGCTACGAAAGTTTGGTTCGAACGCCTAGGGGAACCGGCGGCCAGGTGAACGTGATCGAACGTTCGCAGGCGGCGAGCAAGATTCTTAGCCTCGACAAACTGGCCGAACGCGTGGCCGAGATGAAATCGGAAGGCAAAAGCGTCGTTCTTTGTCACGGAGTTTTCGATCTGCTTCATTACGGCCACATCAAACACTTCGAGGAAGCTCGCCGCCAGGGCGACGCGCTCGTCGTTACGATTACCCCGGACGTCTTCGTCAGAAAGGGACTGAATCGGCCGGCCTTTACAGAGTCCTATCGGGCGCAGATGCTTGCAGCGCTGGAACTGGTCGATTACGTCGCCATCAACCGTTGGCCGAGTGCGGTCGAGATGCTCGAGATCGTGTCGCCGACGATTTATGCCAAAGGCCCAGATTACAAGAACCATGGAGCCGACCTTACCGGCAAGATAACCGAAGAAGAGGCCGCCGTCGCCAAGACGGGCGGCCGAATGTATTACACGGAAGACGTCGCCTTCTCGAGTTCCACGCTCATCAATCGGCATTTGTCATCGTTTTCGAAAGAGGTCAACGAGTATCTCGCCGACTTACGCGCGACGTTCTCGACATCTCAGGTGCACGCGGCGCTCGATAGCTTGCGCAAGATGCGCGTGCTCGTCGTCGGCGAGGCGATCGTCGATGAATATGTCTATGTCGACCAGATGGGCAAATCCTCGAAGGAGCCCGTCCTGGCGATGCGCTACGCCTCGGAAGAACAGTTCGCCGGCGGCGCCCTGGCGATTGCCAATCACCTTGCCGCGCTCATCGACGACGTAACCATCATTACGTTCCTCGGAGCGCAAGACGGCCGCGAGGAGTTCGTTCGCAAAGGGCTCGCGCCGAACGTCAAACCGATATTCCTTTACAAGAAGAACTCCCCCACGATCCTCAAGCGCCGCTACGTGGAGAGTTATCTCCTCTCGAAACTGTTCGAAGTCTACGTATTCAACGATGAGTTTCTCGATGAAGAAGACGATCGGCGCTTCGGGTCGCACCTCGAAGAGATCACTTCTGGGTTCGACTTGGTCGTCGCGGCCGATTTCGGACACGGCATCTTTACGCAGAACGCGATCGACACCGTGCAGCGGAATGCAAAATTCTTGGCCGTAAATACGCAACAGAATGCTGCGAACGTGGGGTACCATACGATCTCCCGGTATGCGCGCGCCGACTTCGTATGCACGAACGAACATGAGTTGCGCTCCGACGCCCGAGCTCGCCTCGGCGCCATCGAGCCGCTGGTCCTGTCCATGGTGGAACGCTTACAAGTCGCGCATACGCTCGTCACGCGAGGCAAGTCGGGAGCACTCTATTACGGTACGCATGAGGGCTGGTCGAGGGGACCCGCTTTTACCACCAGCGTCATCGACCGCGTCGGCTCCGGGGATGCGGTGCTGGCCTGGACGGCGCCGATGGCCGCAGCGGGCTTGCCGGGCAAGATGATCGCATTCGTTTCGAACGTCATCGGCGCGCAGGCGACGCAGATCATCGGCAATCGACATGCGGTCGATCGCATAGAGACCTACCGCTTCATCGACGCACTGCTGAAGTGAAAGACCCAATGTCGACCCTCGAACGCCCCCAGAATTACTACCATCGCGATACGTGCCGGCTTTGCGATTCCCCCGACGTGTCGCTGGTAATGAAGATGGCTCCCTGTCCGCCGGTCGATGCGTATCTCACCAAAGCCGAACAGGCTCGGCAACAGGAACGCTTCCCGATGGACCTGTATCTGTGCCACGCTTGCGGCCACGCTCAGCTGCTCGACGTCGTCGCACCCGAATTATTGTTCGGCAACTACATCTATACGACGGCTAGTTCGCCCGGACTCGTCGACTACTTCAGGACGTATGCCGATTCCGTCTACGCTCGATTGCAGCCGCCGCCCGGCGCGCTTTGCGTGGACATCGGCAGCAACGACGGGACGCTGCTCGGTTTCTTCAAGGCGCGCGGGCTGCGCGTGCTGGGAGTCGATCCGGCGGAACGCATCGCGCGAGAAGCCACCGAGCGCGGCATCGAAACGATGCCGGCGTTCTTCGACAGAAATCTCGGCGGAAGATTGAAGGCGACGAAGGGTCCGGCGGCGATCGTCACGGCCAACAACGTCTTCGCTCATTCGGACAATCTCGCGTCGATGGCGGACGGTATCCGCGACTTGCTCGCGCCCGACGGCGTTTTCATTTGCGACGTGTCGTACATCCTCGAGATGATGCGGAACATGGTTTTTGATTTCATCTATCACGAGCACTTGAGCCACCACGCGGTCAAGCCGCTACAGCGCTTCTTTCACAAGCACGGACTGCATCTTTTCGACGTCGAGCAGACGGCCAGCAAGGGTGGAACGATTCGCTGCTTCGTTCAATTGGCCGGCGGCCCGCGAGCGGAGCAACCCGGAGTCGGTACCGCGATACAGCGCGAAGAAGAAGAGCGGCTGTTCGACAGCTCAACATACGAGGCTTGGGGACGGCGCATCGCGGCCGCGCGCGAGCGGTTGGGCGCGACGCTCGACGATTCCGTGGCCGGCGGCCGCCGGCTGATCGGCTACGGGGCCTCGGCGAGCGGCACCGTGCTGCTCTATAACTTCGATTTAGGGAAGAGGCTTGGAGCTATCATCGACGACAACCCGGTTCGGCAAGGCAGGTTCAGCCCCGGCGACGCCATTCCGATCGTGTCCTCGGACGTCTTAAATGAAGCCGCTCCTACCGACGTGGTCGTCTTGGCCTGGCGATTTGCGAACATGATCGCGGAGCGGAACGAGAAGTTCCTCGAGAACGGCGGACGCTTCATCGTTCCGCTGCCCGAACTACGCCTTATCGACGGCACGCCGTCTTCTTAGTTTTCACGCCGCCCGCATTCAGGAGAGAGCCAATGCAACCGATGAACAAGATCAACAACGACGTCTACGTCGCTAGCGCGCAATTCCCGTCGGTCGGGGCGGCCGAAATCGAGTTCTTGAAAGAGGAGCTCCCCAACAGCTCTCGCGGGCGCACCCGGCTTTGTCTGCACAAAGAAAACGACGACCGGATGCACGAGATGTTCATCACCTTTACCGGCGATAACTACGTGCGGCCCAGCATTCATCACAACAAAGAGGAGTCTCTTCACGTCCTGAACGGCTCGGCGGTCTACCTTTTCTTCGACGAGTCGGGCAACGTGATCGACTCCGTTCCCCTAGGCGTCTACGATTCGGGCCGGCAGTTTTATTGCCGGATTCCGTCCGACCAGTATCACGCGCTGGTGATCGACGGCTCGGCTGACATCAGCGTGCACGAGACGACCGAAGGCCCGTTCAATCCGGCCGACACCACCTTCGCAGCGTGGTCGCCCGAAGAGAAGGACCCGGCGGTACGAGCCTACCGGGCTTCGCTGCAGGCGGTTCCCGTGAAGCCGCGCCCGCGCCTCAAAATGGAGCGAACCGGTGAAGAAGTCTTCGTTGCGGACGAGCGGATCGTCAGCGTCGGCAAGGGCGAGATCGACTTCTTGAAGGGCGTCGTGGACACGACCACACGCAAGCGCATCCGTCTGTGCGCTCACAAAGACAGCAACGCTCGATTGCACGAGATGTTCGTCATCTACATGGACAAAACGTACGTGAGGCCGAACAGGCATCTCCGCAAGGACGAATCGCTGCACATCTTGGAAGGCGAAGCGGATTTCTTCTTTTTCGACGATACGGGCAATATCACGGACGTGATTCAGCTGGGGGATCGAACCACGGGACGCGACTTCTACAACCGGGTCCCGGCGTTCGCTTGGCATTCGATGATCATGCGATCCGAACGGATCGTCATTCACGAGGCGACCCCGGGTCCGTTTTATCGCGAAGATACCGAATGGGCCGAATGGTCGCCCGGCTTCGACGACCCTGCCGCGGTCGAGGCGTTCATGGGCCGGCTACGCGACGCGGCATCCAAAGTGAACGCGTAGCGCGACGGGTTCTCCAGGCGCGCAAGATGGGCCGGCACATCCTCATCGTCGGCGGTACAAAGGGTGCCGGGCGCGCCACCGCCCAGCGTTTTGCGAGGGATGGGTGGTCGGTTTCGGTGATCGGGCGATCGCCGGCCGCTCCCGTGGGCTCGCTGCCTGAAGGCGCGGCTTACTACTCTTGGGACGTCACCGAACGATCGCGAGCCGAAGCCGTGCTGCCCGAAATCGTGGCCCGAGCCGGCAATCCGTCCTGCATCGCCTTCTTTCAACGATTCCGAGGAGAGGGCGACGCCCTCGTCGGCGAGATCGACGTGGCCGTCGGCGCCACATGCCGGATCGTCGATTTCCTCGTCGATCGATTCGACCTTCAAAATTGTGCGATTGTGGTCATCGGATCGGTCAACGCGGACTTCATCGGACAGCGCGTATCGCTCGGATATCACATCGCGAAGGCGGCCTTGCGGCAACTCGTCCGCTACTACGCCGTCCGGCTAGGTCCGCGCGGCGTCCGCGTGAACGGCGTCGCCCCGGGCACCTTTCTCAAGAATGAGTCTCGCGAGTATTTTGAGTCGCAGCCTCAGTTGGTCGACTTGTACCGGCGCATCACGCCGCTGCGCCGGATGGGCGACGAGAGCGACATTGCCGACGTCGTGGCGTTCTTCGGCACCGACGCTTCGTCGTTCGTCACGGGACAAGAAATAACGGTCGACGGCGGGCTCACGCTGTCGCTGCACGACTCCGTCGCACGCGAATTGTTGGAGACGACGCGCTTACCTCGAGGCGTAGAGGAGACGGGAAAGGCGGCGGTTGGCGATCTCGATGATGGTGTGCAGCACGGAGAGAATGTTTCGAAGCGTGACCGCGTTTGATCTGCCGAAGCGCTTTTCTTCCCACGCGACCGGAATCTCTTTGTACGTAAAACCTTGATCGAGAAGCAAACAGAGAATCTCCGCCTGAAAGCCGAATCCCGTCGTGTTGGAGTGCCAGCGCATGACGTTGTGGCGGAGGTGGACGGCCAAGCCGTTGTAGTAGTGTAGCCGATTCCCGGTAATGGCGTTGATCAGCAGCGGATACATCTTCGAGATGAGCAGGCGTCCCAGCCCGCGGCCGCTGACGGAAGAAGCGTACGGAATGATGCAATCGGCTTGCCCGACGGCGTTCAGAATCGTAACGATCGTGTCTTTCGGCTCGGAATTGTCGCCGACGATGAGCCGGTAATATTTGCCCTCACCGAGGAAGGCGCCGTCGAGATAATTTTGCGCCAGACCGCGATTCTTCTTGTTTTGACGCAGGATGATGTTCTCACCCGGATGGGCTGCGATATACGCGGCAACGAGTTCCCGCGAATTGTCCTTCGAACAGTCGTCGATGACGACGATCTCGCAGCTCAGCGTTACTTCCTTTATGGCTTGGCACAGAGTGTCCAGCGTCTGCACGATGAATTCGGACTCGTTGTAACACGAGACCAATAACGTCAAATCGATAGGCGAGGCCGCGTACGGCTCGATGATCGAATTGGGATCGCGAAGTTTGGCGGCGGCCTGGCTCATCACGATGTCGGCGCGCCAATATGCTCGGACCGGATCCTGGCTCCCGTTCCCGGAAGAAGATCCCGCCACGGGCACTACCGTATCGGTTCGCAACAGAGTGCCAACAGATAGTGCGCCATCTTTTGAAACCCGGTATGGACAACTTCATCGCTCATAGAGAAGATGAAGACGAACGAGAAATACCGTTCGAGCACGCTCTTGAGATCCGGGCCGCTCTTGCAATTGACGTGTCCCGCTTTGCTGCCTTCCGACGCGTACACTTGGGATTCGAGGCTGGGCATGCCCAAAATCGCCACGCCACGATCGTCGAGGCTGAGCGTCAGATTGTGCAAGAAGCGCTCTTCATCTTCCGGTTGGATGTGTTCCAGCACGTCCAAGGCGTATGCGCCGTCGAAATTTTCGGCGAGCGGACCGGAAAGCATATCGTGAACGCGTAGCTCTATCGGCCAACGTTCGTCCGGCCTCGTTTTGGCTTCCTCGATGAACACCGGATCGAAGTCCGTCGCCGTGACCGAACCAACTTCTTGCAGCACGACTCTGGTTCCGAATGCATCGGCGCAGCCGATTTCGAGTACTCGCTTACGGCCGCTCAACATCTTGGCGACGAACTTGTAGCGGGCCAAAAGAAACAGCAACCGCTTGGGATCTACGCCCCAGGTCTGACTGCTCATCAGACCGAGGCGCGTCAAGCCGTGCTGCTCGCGCAGGTCGAGTAGGAATTGATATTGGGGTTCTCGCGTTTTGTCTTGCATATCTCGTCCGGGCGTACGCCTTTCGGTCGGTTGCGCAGATGCTCCTCGAACCCGGCGAAGGGCCGGCGGCGCAGGCGCCGAAGCTGGCCAAGCCGTGACAGAACGTACTATCAGCGACCGTGTCTCGACGTATTTGGACGAAGTGGAAGAGGTCGTCAGATCCATCTCGCGCGCCGACGTTCGCACGGTCGTGGACCATTTGTTCGAGGCCTGGAAGAATCGGCGCACGACGTACATCATCGGTAACGGTGGCAGCGCCTCGACCGCTTCGCACATGATGAACGACCTCAACAAGATGACGTCGTTCGAGGACGTGCCGCGGTTCCGCGCGATCGCCTTGACGGACAACATCCCCTACATCACCGCGATCGGTAACGATATCGAGTACGCCGACATCTTCGTCGAGCAGCTGCGAAACCTGCTCATGCCGTCGGACGTCGTGATCGCACTGTCCGGCTCCGGCAACTCCGAAAATATCATTCGCGCGGTCAAGTATGCGCGGGAAATCGGAAGCTTTGTTGTGGCGCTCTGCGGCCGCCCCGGCAGCCGTTTGTGCGCCAACGCAGACGCAATCGTTTCGGTTCCGGCGCAGAGCATCTGCCAGCAAGAGGACGGACATCTGATTTTGAACCACACGATCGCGCTCGCGTTGCGCGATCGCATCGCCTCGACGCGATGAACGGCTCCGCCGGCGGAACCAAGCGGCGCATCCTGGTGACGGGAGGCGCCGGTTACGTCGGGAGCCGGCTCGTTCCCAAGCTGCTAAAAGCGGGCCATGAGGTTCGCGTCCTCGACCTCTACTTGTACGGTGAAGCGGCGCTGGCCGACGTGCGCGGCCATCAGCATCTGACCGAGGTCCGCGGCGACTTGCGCGATCCCTTGGCCGTCGCGCACGCGGTACGCGGAATGGACACCGTCATCCACTTGGCCTGTATCTCGAACGACCCGAGTTTCGAACTCGACCCGCAACTCGGAAAATCTATCAACTACGACTGTTTCCCCGGTTTGATCCAAGCCGCGAAAGATGCTGGCGTAACGCGCTTCATCTATGCGTCCTCGTCGAGCGTGTACGGCGTCAAGCAAGAGGAAGACGTTACGGAGAACCTCGCCTTAGAGCCTCTGACGGATTATTCGAAGTTCAAGGCGATGTGCGAAGACGTCCTGATGGACGCTCGCGAGCCGGGGTTCGAAACCTTGATCTTACGGCCCGCGACGGTCTGCGGCTACGCTCCGCGCCTTCGCTTGGATCTGTCGGTCAATATCCTCACCAATCACGCCGTCAACAACCGCCTGATCCGCGTTTTCGGGGGCAATCAAGTCCGGCCCAACATTCATATCGAAGACATGGCCGATCTGTACGTGAAAGTCGTCTCGCTGCCCGGCGCTAGCATCGACGGCAAGATCTACAACGCGGGCTACCACAACCAAACCATCAGCCAGATCGCCGACACGGTGCGCGACGTCGTCGGGCCCGACGTGGCGATACAGGTCGAACCGACCAACGATCACCGGTCGTATCGAATCAATTCGGACTTGCTCCGCCGCGAGGTCGGGTTTGCGGCGCGACGGGATATCGCGACGGCAGTTCGAGATATTTGCGAGGCCTTCGACGCAGGGCTCGTCCCCGATTCGCTCAACGATCCCCGCTACTTCAACATCAAGATGATGCAGCTGGTAAGTTTGACGTAGAGCTTAGGCTAGGCTGACGGCGCGGCCCGCGCGCTTTTCGAGGCATTCGAGGACGGCTTCGGCGATTTGAGGCGGCTGCAAACCGGCGGCCTCTAGAACCGTATCCTGCGAGCCGTATGCGAAGATGAAGGCGTCGTCAAAAGCCAGTCGCAATTGCGGCGTCGTGACTCCGTTTTCGGCTAGCAGGTCGGTGACCGCGCTGCCCAGCCCGCCGATACGGAAGTGCTCTTCGATCGTAACGACCAGCGCGCGATCGGCGGCGGCCTCGCACACGGCGTCTTCGTCGAGCGGCTTGACCGTGTGAGCGTGCAGAACCGAGGCTTCGATCCCTTTTTCGGCTAGCCGCTTGGCCGCGTCGAGCGCGCGAGAGGTCATCACTCCGGTGGCGATCAGGGCGACGTCGCGGCCGGCGCGCATCGCGATCGCTTTGCCGAGAGCGAACCCGTTTTCGGCGCTCGAAACGACGGGATCGCCGCCTTTGGCGAAGCGTATGTAGGCCGGGTCGGGCCAATCCAGCGTCGCGGTGACGACGCGGGTCATCTCCGGCGCGTCGACCGGGCAGAAGACGGTCATATTTGGAAGGGCGCGCATGATCGCGATGTCCTCGAGAGCCATATGCGTCGGCCCTAGCGGCGCGTAGACGGCGCCGCCGCCGCTCGCAAGTAAGCGGACGGGCAGCTGATGCATGCACACGTCGACCGCGATCTGCTCGTAGCACCGGCGCGTCAAGAAAGTGGCGATGGTGTTGACGTACGGGATGAAACCGTCCATCGCCAAGCCGGCCGACATACCGATGATGCCCGCTTCTGAGACACCCTCCATGAAAAAGCGCTCCGGCATCTCGGTTTTCATCTTCTCGAGGACGCCGGGTCCCAAATCCGATCCGATGAACAGCACGCGCGAATCGCGCTTTGCAAGCTCGTAAACCGCGTCCAAAGCGCTTTGGCGCATTAGTGGCCTTGCTCCAAAGCCTGCCGGAGTTTTTCGATGGTCTCCGGATCGAGCGTGGATTTGTGATGCCAGGCCGGGTTGAGCTCGGCGAAGGGGATGCCGCGGCCCTTCAACGTGTGCGCGACGATCGCGTTAGGTTTGCCTTTGGAAAACGGAAGGGCCGCGAACGTCTCGCGCAGCGCGGCGACGTCGTGCCCGTCGACCTCGCGTACCGAAAACCCGAAGGCTCTCCATTTGTCGGCCAACGGTTCGAGCGGGAGCACTTCGTCGACCCTGCCGTACGACTGCAGCTTGTTGTAATCGACGATCGCCGTAAGATGGTCGAGTTTGTGCTTAGCGGCGGCCAGCGCCGCTTCCCATACGGAACCTTCGCCCAGCTCGCCGTCTCCCATGACCACGAAGACGCGCGAACTGCGACGCTGCAAACGGGCGGCGATAGCGGATCCGACGCCGATCGGCAAACCGTGGCCGAGCGCGCCGGTCGAGGCTTCGATGCCGGGGATGTGCGCGTCGACGTGTCCGCCCAAGAGCGCGGCCGATTTGCAATGCCGTTTCAACTCTTCCTTCGGGAAAAAACCGTGGTCGGCGAGGACGGCGTAAAGTCCCAGACAGCCATGGCCTTTACTCAAGATGAAGCGATCCCGCTCCGGCCATTCGGGCTCTTGCGGACGGACGTTCAGGACGTCGTCATAGAGCACGCGCACGATCTCGACGATCGAGAGCGGCGAACCGACGTGCCCGCGCCCGGCGCTCAGACCGTCGATGATGAGCGAGCGGATGTACTTGGAGCGCTCGTCCAGCCCAGCCCCCGCCGGCGCGCCGACTGTCACGTGTATGATCCTTCCTTATAAGAGCGTACTGCGGCCAACTTCAGGCGCGCTTTTCGGAGCTGTTCGCGTTTGGCGGCCGCCCAATCTCCACCTTTGCCCGAGAACGTGCGCCGATCCCAAAGCTTCGGCAAGTACTCGTTGAGGATGATGAGCGACCAGCGTATTCCATAGAGCGGAAAACGGGATGCGAGCCGTGGCGAGAAACTTGGGTCCCCTCCGTATAAACGAGCGACGCCGTCTAAGAACTGCAGCCGCTCCGGTTTGCTCAGCTGCATCGCGGGATGCCAAAGAAAATCGGCAGTCAGTTTGACGGGATCGTCCCAGCCGAAGTACTCGAAGTCGATGAACGTGATCGAACCGTCGGCCCTGCGGAGAGCGTTGTGAAAGCCGAAATCCGATGGAGAAAGCGTCTGTTGCTCCCTACTCAGCGGCACGCCGGCGTCGCGCTCCGAGAATCCGGCGACGCGCCGCCGGAACTCGGGCTCGAGTTCTTTCGCGATGAATTCCGAAAGCGCCGGCTCGCTGGGGGCGAGCGTGGCCAGGCGAACGAGCCTGCGTTCGATCTGTTCGAGCAGATCCGAAAGGCGGGAGACGGCTTCGGTCGCGGGCGCGAGGTCCGATGCGCCCTTCGCATTTCGCGCGCGATGCAACGCGCCTAAGAGTTGAAGGACCGCGGCGACATCGGCGGCGCCGTGGCGTGCCGGCAGGGTGCCTTCTATCCACTCGTAGAGAGCGAAGCGGGATGTGCGGTCGACTGCGATCGGTTCCGGAAGGGCCGCGCCTGCGCCGCTGGCTTTGAGAAAGCGCAATCCGTCGAATTCGTGCGCGAGACGGTCGCGATCGAGTTCGACGGCCCCGTAGGATTTCAGCGCGAACGTCGTACGCGAGGTTTGCACGCGGTAGACGCGATTGTTTCCACCTCCGCCGCAGTGCACGACGCTGACGATCCGCTCGCCCGAGAGCCGTGCGGCGATCGCTCGCACGTCGTCGAGCGCGGCCGGTGTTTCCTTAATCGGCGATGAGGGCATCGCTGATCTCGCGGAAGGAGCGGTAGGTTCGATACGGACCGGACGTAACGTTTTCCGAGCTGGTCAGCAACAACCGCTCGACGCCGTCCGGGAAGGCTGGATCGTTGAAAACCTCTTCGAGGTCGTCGACGAAATGCGTGCAGCGAAGGGCCACGATGCGCGCGATTTTTTCGGCACGCGTCCCTTCGAAGTAAACATTTTCTTCGGGCACCGCGTCCGGCCCAAGCATCCCGTTGTCGCGCAGCCACCCTCGCGCCGCCTCTCGCAGATTGACGTCGGATGCGCCGAGGTTTGAGAACGTGCTCTTGTGACTAACGATCGTCACTTCGGCTCCCCGGCGGCGCGCGAGACGGATGAAATCGAGTGCGCCCTCGGCGGCGCCCGCGGCGGCGATCGCCGGACCGTAAACGTGGGCTTGCAGTCGCTGCCATTCGAGTTCGCCGTCGGGGAGGAGGCGGACGTGGTCGCGGATGTCGCGCTTGGTACCAACGAAATCGAGCGGTACGAAGCGCCGCTCGACGGCGCTGTCAAAGAAGAGGCGATCGTAGCTGATCAATGTGTTGTCGAGATCCAGTCCAATTCGCAAATGCGAGGAAAGTCGGAGCATTTTCTATTGAGTTCGCGCCGATGGAGGAAAAATCCAGCACGGGCATCTAAACCGAGTCGGCTTTGAGTAATCTCGAACCATGAAGATGCGAGCCGCGATCCTCGAGACCTTGCGCGCGCCGCTGGTGCTGGACGAGCTGGAAATCCCCGAGCTCGAATGCGGTCAGGTGCTAGTCAAGATCCATCGCAGCGGAATTTGCGGCGCCCAGCTCGGCGAGATCGACGGCGCCAAGGGTTCCGACAAATACCTTCCGCATTTGCTAGGTCACGAAGGCGGCGGGGTCGTCGTACGCACGGGTCCGGGGGTGACACACGTGCGCGAAGGCGATCGCGTGGTGTTGCACTGGCGCAAGGGCAACGGCATTCAGGCGGCCCCGGCGAAATACGACTGGCGCGGCCGAACGCTGAATTCGGGTTGGGTGACGACCTTCAGTGAATACTCGATCGTCTCGGAAAATCGCTTGACGCCGATTCCGGACGACGTTCCGTTCGAGGTGGCGACGCTCATGGGCTGCGCCGTTACGACGGCGCTCGGGATCATCAACAATCTCGGTCAAGTCAAGATCGGGCAATCGGTCGCGGTGTTCGGTTGCGGCGGCGTGGGGTTGAGCGTCGTACAGGGGGCCGCGATGGTGTCGGCCGATCCGATCGTCGCAATCGACATCTACGATCGTAAGCTCGAGCTGGCCCGTGAGTTCGGAGCCACCCACCTGATCAACTCGACGCAAGCCGACGTGCGCGAAGAGATTGGGAAGATCGTCGGCCCCGCCGGGATCGACGTGTTCGTCGAAAACACGGGGCTGGTCAAGCTGATCGAGCTAGCATACGAGCTAACCGCCTCGGCAGGCAAAACGATCCTGGTCGGCGTGCCGCGCCACGACCAGGACATCACGATCCATTCCCTGCCACTTCATTTCGGTAAAGTTCTCACCGGCTGCGAGGGCGGCTCCTCCGACCCCAGCGTCGACATTCCGCGCTACATCAAACTCTATCAACGAGGCAAACTGCAACTCGACCGTTTGATCACGCACCGCCTGCCCTTCGAAGATATCAACAACGCGCTGGACAAAGTGCGCGCCGGCGAAGTCGGCCGCTGCGTCCTCTCGATGACGTAGGCGTTTGTCGCGCAACAGGGTAGGCTTCGAGATCGGGCGAAATTTCTTCTTATGATGATTGAGATGAATCTTTTATGAGCGCGACGTCCACACTCGGCGAACGCATCGACTTCACGCAGACCCTGCATTCGTCGACGAAACGTGACTACGTCGCGCGCGTCGTTCAGTACGACAAGGCCGAGTGTGCCGAGGTCGCATCGCGCTTCGGTCAAGAATACTGGGACGGGGAACGGCAGTATGGTTATGGCGGTTACCGCTACGACGGGCGCTGGCGTCCGATTGCGGAGCGCATGGCCGAACACTATGGACTGAAGCCGGGGATGCGGATCCTCGACGTCGGCTGCGGCAAAGGCTTCCTCCTCTACGAGTTTACCCAGGTCGTCCCCGGAATCGAAGTCGCCGGCATCGACATCTCCGCCTACGGCATCGAGAACGCCAAACCTGAAGTCCGCGCAGCACTGACCGTGGGTGACGCGGCGACGCTGCCCTACGACGATAAATCGTTCGATTTGGTGTTCACGCTGGGCACGTTCCATAATCTGCCGATCGGAAAACTCTGGCCGGCGATTTCCGAGATGGAGCGGGTCGGCCGCGGTGGCAAGTACCTGATGGTCGAGTCGTACCGCAACGATCGAGAGAAGGCCAACCTGCTCTATTGGCAGCTGACGTGCAAGAGTTTCTACTCGACCGAAGATTGGGAGTGGCTCTACCGCAAGATCGGCTACAGCGGAGACTACGGGTTCATCTTCTTCGAGTAAGCGGCGCGCGAAGCGTTCGACTCCGGCGGGTTCGAAGGACGGTACGATAGCTTGCTAACTTGTGGCTGCCGTCTTTAGTCGAACCGGTCCGGCCAGCGTGCACAGCAGCGCCAGCGCGTCGCAGCTCATGACGACGTAGATAACCTGCAATGCCGATGCATGAAAGAGCACCATCAGCACCAGTTGGGCGATCGCGACAAACGTCAAGGGAATGACGAAGAAAAACTGGTGCGTACCCATCCGATAGTAGACCACGGTATTTAGGATCGCGAGCAGCGCGGCGGCGATTCCATAGGGGAACACCAACGGTGAGGCTGCAGCAAACGCCCGTCCGGCAAGCGTCGTAACGATCAGCGTGGGAAAGAAAAAGTACAACGCCAATCCTACTCCCACCAGCAAGCTCAGCGCGCCCAGAGCCTGCAACAGCACGGGCAATGCGCGCCGTCCCTCTTTGGCGAAGATCGCCGCCTTCGGCAGGACGATGACCGGCAAGAAGTTCACCACCAGGAAGATCATCCTTCCGGCCAGCGCCGCCGCGCTGTAGAGACCGGCCGAGTGCGGATCGAAGAAGTGCTTGACCACGAGCACGTCGCTGTATCCGAGACTCGAAACCAACAGCGTCGCCACGGTCACGTTACCCATGGTTTGTAAGAGCCGGCGGTAGTCGATATTCAACGGAGCCGGTTGCACCCTCCAAAACCGGCGAAACAGAATACCATACGTGTAGAGTGCGGACACCACGAGGCCGACGATCCAAGCACCCAACGCGCCGTTTAGACCGAAACCAAGCGCAGTCAGCGCCAATGCCAAGGCCACCTTTATCGCTGCCTCGGAGGCCATCGAAATAGCAAAGGCCACGAAGCTCTCGAGGCCCTGTAAGAGGCCGCGGACCGGTAGGAAGAGAGTCAATGCGAGAATGCCCGCTGTGAGGACCACCGGAAAGGTGTCGCCGATGCGCAAATAGGCTGCGACGCCCGGCGCGGCGAGCACACCCAAGAGGAGAACCACGAGAGTTAGCGCTCCAAACAGTCTTACGCACCATTCGAGCAATGCGCGCAAATGCGGAGCGTCCTCGATCGAGCGGAATTCGGCCGCGTACTTGACAACCACGGTCGCCAGTATGACGGCCGGCGTAGCGCAGACGGTGACGGCGGAAATCAATGCGTTGAACGAGCCGTATCCGACCACTCCCAACCGCCGGCTCACGAAGAAATGGAATGTGAAGTTGAGAACGTTGACCACGGAGAGCGCGACGAAGACGATCGCGCCGCTCTTGAGTACGCCGGCATTGTCCGAGTGCGCGACGTCAGGTTCGTCGGCGAGGGTTCTCATTCGAACGACCGCTTTTGCTTCGGTAGCGACCGGCACCCTTTCGGTCGAAGTAATGCTCCAGCCGAACGGCGCACAGCGGGAATACGCAAGTTTCTGCTCGTATCGGGGGTCGCTGACATGCTAGCGGTGCAGCGCTGAAGGCGATGCGAGCGTTCGTCTTGGCTGCCGGGGTCGGTCAACGCTTAGGACCGCTGACGGCGAACGTTCCGAAGCCGATGCTCCAGGTCGGGAACAGGCCGATTCTCGAGTACAACGTCCGCCTGCTCGTGCGCCACGGGATTACCGATATCTGGATCAACACCCACCACAAGCCTGAGGCGATCGTCGCTCACTTCGGTGACGGCAGCCGGTTCGGAGCGCACATCACCTACACGTTCGAAGAGGAGCTTCACGGCACGGCCGGCGCGTTGAACGCGGTCCGCGCGATCTTCGACGATACGTTCCTCGTCGTTTATGGAGACAACGTAACGACCTGCGATCTCGGGCGACTCCGCGCGCGTCACGGCGACGGGGCGCTCGCAACGATCGCGCTCTTCCATCGGGAGGACGTCGCGCAGAGCGGGATCGTCGCACTCGACGATCGCGACCGCATCCTGGCGTTCGTCGAAAAACCGTCGCCGGAAGAACGGTTCAGTCATTGGGTGAACGCCGGACTGCTGGTCCTCGAGCCCAAGATCTTCGACTTCATCCCCGAACGCGGATCCAGCGATTTCGGTCGCGACGTGCTGCCGGCGGCGCTGCGCGCCGGCGCGGTTCTTTTGGGGTATCGCATGACCGAGCGTTTGTGGTGGATCGATTCTCCTGAAGACTACGCGCGCACCGCCGCGGCACTCGAACTTCGGCCACCGTCGTGAAATTGCGCGTCGGCATCGTTGGCTGCGGTCTGATCGGTTCGCGGCGGGCCGCAGAGGCCGCCGCTCACCCGGATTCGATGCTGACGATGGTCGCCGATACAGCGCCGGAGGCTACCGAGAAGCTTGCCGAGCGTTTCGATGCGCGCCAAGTTGCCGATTGGCAACAGATCGTGGCGGCTTCGGACCTCGACGTCGTCATCGTCGCGACCCCAAACAAGTATCTGGCAGAGATCGCGTCCGCCGCTCTCGCGGCCGGGAAGCACGCACTGATCGAAAAGCCGATGGGACGCAATTTGGAAGAGGCACGCTCCCTCGCCGCGGACGCGAGGCGCAGCGGCAAGCTCCTCAAAGTCGGCTTCAACCACCGCTACCATCCTGCGTTGCGGCGAGCTCACGAACTTTTCGCCGGCGGCGCGATCGGCAAACTGCTCAACCTGCGAGTCCGGTACGGTCACGGCGGGCGCCCCGGCTACGAAAAGGAGTGGCGCGGGAGTCTCGATCTCGCCGGCGGCGGCGAGCTGACCGATCAAGGCGTCCACGTCTTCGACTTGATCGGATGGTTCGCGGGCCGGCCGTCACAGGTCGCGGCGCTGACCCAAACGGCCGCGTGGCCGATCGCTCCGCTCGAAGACAACGGTTTTGCTTTGCTCTCATTCGACGGCGGTGCGATCGCATCGCTTCATACGAGCTGGACGCAGTGGAAGAACCTCTTCTCGTTCGAAGTTTTCGGCGAGCGGGGCGCGTTGCTGGTCGAAGGTTTAGGCGGGAGTTACGGCGTGGAAACGCTCCACGTCCATGAACGCTTACCCGAAGGCGGCGCGCCCGTCGTTCGCACGGAGACGTTCGAGGGTCCGGACGAATCGTGGAAACTCGAATGGGACGAATTCGTCGGTGCGATCGCGCGCGGTTCCCCCTACAGCGGCGGCCCGGAGGATGGGCTGCTGGCGATGACGCTGCTCGACGCGCTCTACCGTTCCGCCAGTTCGAAAACGTTCGTCACCCTGTCATCGTGAGCGAAAGTTTGTCACGCTGAGCGAAGGCGCGCAGCTCTTGTCACGCTGAGCGAAGGCGCGAAGCGCCGGAGTCGAAGCGCCGCCGGGACTCGGAGCTCCGTTGGCGCTTCGACTTCGCGCCTTCGGTGCTCCGCTCAGCGTGACAAACGTGCGATCACCTGATATGGCGCTAGGTGAGCTGCAGTACTTCCCGCTTGATGTAATCGATCGAGCGCTGCAAGCCTTCGTCCAAGCCGATGCGCGGTTCCCAGCCGAGTGCGCGCGCAGCCGAGATGTCGGCCAGCGTCGTTTCGGCTTCGCCCGGGAGGTCGGGCTTCATCTCCGGCGCGACGTCCACGCCGAGCAGCTCCGCGACGCGGCGGTAGATCTCGAGGACGGAGTAGTTGACGCCGCTGCCGAGGTTGTACGTGTTGCCCACGGTGTTCTCGTCGTCGAGGCAGCGAACGTGAAAGTCGTTGACGTCGTCGACGTAGACGAAGTCGCGCCGTTTCTCGCCGCTGCCGTAGATCGTCGGGCGTTCTCCCCGCAGCAATTTGATGATGAAAGCGCTCATCGCCGGCGGAATCGTGCGCCGGTAATCCTGGCGCGGGCCGTAGACGTTGAAATAGCGTAGCGCCGTTGCCTGAATTCCGTGGAAGCGTGCAAAGGCCTCGGCAAAGAGCATCCCCGCGGTTTTGCTGACCGCGTAGAAACTCAGCGGACGATTCTCGCTTTCGGGAGTGGGAAAGAGCGTCGTCCCCTCGTAGACGGCCGACGATTCGGCGTAGACGATGCGTGCGACTCCGGCCCGCCGTCCGGCCTCGAAGACATTGACCGTCCCGGTCACGTTGACGTCGCTCGTCTCGACGGGATCGGCTTGACAATCGGCGATGCAGTTCTTCGCAGCGAGGTGGAAAATCGCGTCGACTCCGCTGAAGTGCGTGGCCGGCAGCGGATCGCGCACGTCGACCTGCCGGAAGTCGACCCCGTCCGGAACTTGCTCGCGAACGCCGTAGGCGAGATTGTCGATCCCGACCACGACGTCGCCCTCACGCAGGAGCCTGTCGGCGAGGTTGCTGCCGATGAATCCGGCGACGCCGGTGATCGCGACCCGCCGCTTCAAGGTGCGCCGGCGGACGAAGGTTCCCCGCGCCCCGTGACGCGCTCCACGACGGGCTGCCGCGCTTCCTCCGTCTTCTTGCCGAGCCGGCTCATACTGTAGCGAAGCGTCAGAAGCTCTCGAAGATTTCGCAGCGTGCCCTTGACGGGGTCGTAGCGCGTATCGGCGTCGTTGCTCCATAAGACCGGAAATTCGAGGATGCGATAGTTGCTCTGCAGGGCGCGCAGGATGATCTCGGTGTCGATCATGAAGCCGTCGGTAAAGGCCGCTTCGAAGAGCGCGCGGCCGGCTTCGCGCCGGTAGAGTTTGAAGCCACACTGCGTATCGGAAATGTACAACGGCAAGCCCATCGCCGTGTGGATGAACAATTTGAAGAGGCGCGAGCCGAGTCGGCGGTAGAGCGGTTGGGCGACAACGATGCTGCCGCGCATCCGGCGGGACCCATGCGCCACATCGCACATATCCATCTCGAGCATCGCGATCCCGATCTTCGCGATCTCGTACGGCACGCAGAGTCCCGCGTCGGCGAACATCAGAATTCGGCCGCGTGCGCGCAGCATGCCGTGGCGCAGCGCATGACCTTTGCCGCGATTCGGCTTATAACTTAGGACGACGAGGTTTTCGTAGGTCGAGTGGAGCGCGTCGGCTCGTTCGGCGGTGTCGTCGGGCGAGCCGTCGTCGACCACGACGATCTCGCCGCGCAATCCGCTTGCACGCAAGAACGCGGCGGCGGCGTGGATGTCGAGCTCGATCTTACGCGACTCCTTGTAGGCCGGAATCACGATCGACAGGTCGATCGGGCCGTTGGGAGCCGGTTGCTTCAAGGTAGCGGGTCCCAGAGCGCGGCCTGATAGCGTCGCACGACCGCAACGATCCCGGCGCCGAACGTAAGATATCGGTGGCCGAGGAAGCCGAGCGGAATGTTGAGCGCGATGCCCACGATCTTCGCCGCCACGGGCGTCAGCCCCAAGAGGTGCACGCCGGCTAACACAACGGCGTTTTGGATGATGAGCGCGACGCCGGCGATCACCACGTATGTGCGAGCTTGCTGGAGCATCGTCCGGTCAAAGTTGCGGAAGTTGAAGAAGCGGTTCAACGTGAAATGGGTCGAGGTCGCGATCAGAAACGAGAACGACGTCGCCGCCGGGAGGACGAGTCCGGCTTTCACGAAGACCCCAAAAGCGGCGATCTCGACGCAGAATACCAGGGCGCCGATCGTTAGATAGCGCCCGAACAATAGTTGCGTGCGGCGATCGTCGCGAAGTGACCGAACTTTGTTCAGCAAGATTCCCCGCGCTACGCCAAGACTTCGGCGGGCAGATGCATCGGAATCGCGCGCGAACTCATCATGTTGGTGATGATGCGGCTACCTTCGTACTCAGCGCGATACGACAGCCGCGCCATGCCCTGATCTTCCATGAACTTCGTCAGCTTGTCGCTGTAGCGCTGCGGGCAATAGAGCAGCAAGAATCCGCCGCCGCCTGCGCCGGCGATCTTGCCGCCCAGCACGCCGTACTCTTCGCGAACGTAATCGTAGAGCCGCTCTGCTTCCGAAACCGTAACGTCCGGCGAAAGCTCTCGTTTGGCGAGCCAGTGCTCGTGTGTGAGGAGTCCGAAGCGGTCGAAGTCACCGGCTCGAATCGCTTCACCGATCCGGTATCCGATCTCGCGAATCTTGAGCAAGTTGTCCTCGACGGCACCCCTTCCCGCTTTGAGCGATTTCGTCTGCTCGCTCAAGATGTCGATGGTCGTTCGTTGCACGTTGGTGTAATAGAGGTGCGTGTTCGCGGTGAATTCGTCGACCGCGTATTCCGGCAGGCTGATCCGTTCGACCCGCACGTGTCCGTCGCGATCGATATGCAGCTCGGTGACGCCGCCGGCGGCCGCCATGTATTGATCTTGCTTTCCGATCGGCTTCGCGAGGACGTCGAGTTCGATCCGGCACGCCTCCTCGGCAACCTCTTCGAAGGTCGCCGGCTTGGAGAGATAGGCGCGAATCGCATTCAGCAAACCGACCAGGTAGCAGCTCGAAGAACCAAGTCCGGTGCCTGCGGGCAGATCGGCCAAGGAGGCGATCTCGATTCCGAACCGGATGTCGTGCGCCAAGAGGGCTTCGCGGGCGAGCTCGTGTTTGAGATCCTCGACGCGGTCCACGACCTCGCTGCGAGTGTAGTGCAGACGAACCTTGCGATCGGCGTGCGGCACGTTCAGCGCGACGTACATGTACTTGTTGATTCCGGTCGCGACGATGTAGCCGCCATGCTTCTCGTAGAAACTCGGAAGGTCGGTGCCTCCGCCGCCCAAGGTGAGGCGAAACGGTGTCCGGGTAACAATCACGTTGCGGGATAGGCCTTTCGCTGCAGAACGACGTTAATCGTTACTTTGTTCCCTTCAAAGGGGCAGCCAAGAAATACTGTGCCGTGAGGTGTGACGACCGGCGGCGGCGGCTCGGGCGGCTGACCGGTTCGCGGGCTCCCCTCGCCGAGTATATCGGCCGGCACCGCTCGAGGGCTTATCCCGGACGGGAACCTTCGAGGGCCTCAGCGGCGGCGACGCTTCGCTGCCGCACGATGGCCCCCGCGCCGAGGCCCAGGGCGATCCACCAAAAGCCGCCTACTTTCGGGAAGAACACCATCAAATCGAAGACCTGGTGCAGCGCCAGAGCCACGGTGGCCCCGAGCGCTCCGAGCGCGTAGGCAACTCGAGCGGCGAAGGGCCGCATCACCGCGACGGCCGCAATCAGCGTTGCGAGCGTCGCCGCGAACAAAACGATCCCGCCCTCGGCGAGCGATTGAAGATAGAGACTGTTCGCGTGCGTTTGCGCGTCGGTGACGCCGGCGCGTGGCAATTCCAACTCATAATTCCCTCCGCCGACTCCCAACCAAGGATGACTTCGCCAGAGCGCGATCGCGGCTCGCCAGAGTTCCGAGCGCGTTCCGAGTCCCGTCGGGCGGTCGGGTTCGTCGAAGCTCGCGAAACGTCCGAGCATCCGCATCGCACCGAGTGCTCCCGCGACCGCGAACGTGACGGCACCGAGCGTGGCGATCGAACGCAACGCGCTCCAGCGCGGGCGAGCGATGGCGATGAGGACTGCTGCCGCGATCAGCAGCGCTACCGAACCGGCTCGCGAAAACGTCAAAACCTCGGCGCAGATCGCCAAGACCAGCGACGCGACGAGCAGCGCGTTGCGGCGGTCGCGCGTGAACGTGATCGCCAACAGCATCGGGATCGCGACGTCGAAATAGCCCGCCAGTTGATTGGGCCCTTCGAGTGGTCCGGCGATGCGCGGTATCACGCGACCGCTGAAGTAGAGTCCCGACGGTGCGGTGCCGTTCGGGATCTGAGCGAGCGCCGCCACGGCGACGACGAGTGTTACCGCCACCAAGGCGGCATCGACGACGCGCTCGCTGCCGTCGTCGGCGAAGGCGACGAGTGTCGCTCCGAAGAGCGCGGCATATTCCAAGGCCTTCAGCACTTCGCGTAGCGCCGGCAGCCGGTAATCGGCTTGAGTCGCCGCCAACGCCGTTGCAAGCGCGATCGCCAACGCTCCCAGCGCGAGAAAACGTACGTCTCGTGCCCAGAGCGGGCGGAGCGGCGTACGCCGCGCAGCAAGCCCGAGCACCAAACCGAGCAACGCGACCTTGGAAAAGGTAATCGTCGTCGGACCCAGCGCGTGAGAATAATCGAACGGATCGAGCACCAGCAGCGCGACGATGCCATAGGCAGGGCGGCGGTACGTCGCGACCGCCACAGCGACAAAAACCGCCGCGAAGAGAGCCTCGGAAGCGGCACCGAGCGGGGCCATCGGGCGCATTATCCCGGGTAGAGCCTCCGATTCCCCGCCGCGGAAGGATTGGCGCGGGGCGGCTAGCACAACGAAACCATATCCAGCTCCGCGTTCTAAGGAGGTCTTCGGATGCGTCTCGGCAGCGCCGGCGGTCGCTTCGCAGCGGCCGCGCTCACCATCGCCTTCCTGGCGGCATGCACGTCGTCGTCCACGACGTCGCAATCTTCGTCGACCGCTGCGCCGTCCGGTGGTGCCGGCGGCGGGTCCGTCATCAAGATCGGCGTCGAGCTTCCGCTCAGCGGTGGAGACGCCGCCAACGGCATCCCCACCAACAACGGCGTCCTCCTCGCCGTCGAAGAGGCGAACAAAGCCGGCGTTCCGGGTGGGTTCACGTTCTCCGACGACTCGCTCGACGACGCGGTTCAGGGAGCGCACGACCCGGCGCAGGGCGCTCAGAACACGAAGAGTTTCATCTCGGACGCGGCCGTTCTGGCGATGGTCGGGCCGTTCAATTCGAACGTTGCAAAAGCTGAGATACCACTGACCAACGACGCCGAGCTAGCGCAGATCAGCCCCTCGAACACCAATCCGGGCTTGACGCTCGGCGACGATGCGAAGACATTGCGCACGTCGCATCCGGACGTCAACAATTACTTTCGCGTCTGCACGACCGACGACAAGCAAGGTGCCGCCGGCGCACAATTCGCGCGCAAGCTCGGTCTGAAGAAGGCGTTCATCGTCGACGACAACGAGACGTACGGCAAGGGCCTGGCCGACGTCTTCGATGCGGCGTTCCGGAAGGCGGGCGGGACGGTGCTCGGTCACGAGCACTTGACCAAGAACCAGATCGACTTCAAGGCGCTGTTGACCAAGGCGCACAGTCTCGGCCCCGACTTCATCTATTACGGTGGGACGACGGTCACCGGCGGCGGACTCCTGCGCAAGCAAATGGCCGACGCCGGGATGGCGAGCGTCGTATACCTCGGCGGCGACGGCATCAGCGACGACACCTTCCTCAAGCAAGCCGGCTCGATGGCCAACAATTCGTACTATACGGTCGCGGCTCCCGAGACCACGAAGTTGGCGAGCGCCAAGGGCTTCATCGCCGCCTATAAGGCGAAGTTCAACAGCGACGTCGGACCATACAGCGCCAACGCCTACACCGCTGCGAAGATCGAGATCGCCGCAATCGAGAAGGCGATGGCAGCCAACGGAAACAAGCTGCCCGCGCGGCTCGACGTGCTGAAGGACATCGCGGCGACCAAGAACTTCGACTCGCCGATCGGCAAGGTCGGCTTCGATGCGAAAGGCGATACCACGGCGCCGATTCTGAGCATCTACAAGATCAGCGGCGGGAAGGCGCACTTCGTCGACCAGCTCAACCTGAAGACCTAAGCTCCCTAACCCGGAGGTCGCCGTTGGACATCTTTTTCCAACAGCTCGTCAACGGGCTGTCGCTGGGCGGGATTTACGCGCTGATCGCGCTCGGGTACACGATGGTCTATGGGATCATCGAACTGATCAATTTCGCTCACGGCGACGTCTATACGCTCGGGACGTTTTTCTCACTAGCGATTTTACTCGGACTCGGCGTGAGCGGCGAGGTTCACGGGTTCACGCTCGTGTGGGTCGTGCTCGTGACGATCCTGGCCGCGATGATCTTGTGCGGGATCGTCGGCGTGCTGATCGAGCGGCTCGCCTACCGCCGCTTGCGCAACGCGCCGCGTCTCGCACCGCTTATCACGGCCATCGGGATGTCGTTCATCCTGGAAAACGTCATGCAATTATGGCGAGGACCGACGCCGATCGCCTTTCCTGCGGTGATTCCGAATCCGTCGTTCTTGATCGGCGGCGTCGAAATCGCGGCGAAGCAGATTCTGGTCGTGGTCCTCGCGGTCGTCATGATGACCGGGCTGCAGCTGTTCATCTACCGCACGAAGATGGGGAAGGCGATGCGCGCGACGGCGCAGGACCGCGATGCGGCGCAGTTGATGGGCATCGACATCAATACCACGATCGCGATGACGTTTCTGATCGGGAGCGCGCTGGCCGGGGCCGCCGGCTTCGTGAGCGGCATCTACTATCAGTCGACATGGTTCTTCAACGGCTTCGAAGCGGGCCTCAAGGCATTCACCGCCGCCGTCCTGGGCGGCATCGGCAACGTCGCCGGGGCGATGCTGGGCGGTTTCGTGATCGGATTGGTCGAGGCGTTCGCGACCCAGTTCATCCCAGGGGGCGCGCAGTGGACCAACGTCGTCGTGTTTTCCGTGCTGGTGCTGGTCCTCGTCTTCCGGCCGAGCGGACTTCTTGGAGAGGCCCTCCCTGAAAAGGTCTGACGTGCGGTCCACGCTGTGAGTCCGCAACTGCGACGCTATCTGTTGTACGCGCCGCTGCTGTTGGTGCTGATCGTTCCGCTGCTCGATCGCAACAACTCGCACATCGACTTTTTGGTCAACGCCGGCGCCTTCATCTTGCTCGCGCTCGGGCTGAACATCGTGGTCGGATTCGCGGGGCTGCTCGATCTCGGGTACGCAGCCTTCTTCGCGATCGGCTCGTACAGCTACGCGATGCTCGCGAGCCCGCAGTTCGGCGTTCACGTCCCGTTCTGGGTGATGCTGTTCTTCGCGGCGTGCATTGCGGCGCTCTTCGGCATCGTGCTCGGCGCGCCGACGCTGCGACTGCGCGGCGACTACCTGGCGATCGTGACGCTCGGCTTCGGCGAGATCGTGCCGCAAACGTTCCTCAACCTGGGCCAGTGGACCAACGGTCCCAACGGGATCAGTTCGCTCGATCGGCCGTCGGCGCCCGGCTTCATGCTCGGCGCGTCCGGCGCGAACTTGCACGCTTTCGGATTGAACGACGCGACGCCGTACTATTACGTGGTGGTGGCCTTGATCGCGCTCGGCGTTTTGCTCGCCAACAATCTGCAGAATAGCCGGCTCGGTCGCGCCTGGATGGCGATCCGCGAAGACGAACTGGCGGCGCGACACATGGGGATCAACACCACGACCACCAAGCTCGCCGCGTTCGCGCTCGGCGCGTCGTTCAGCGGGCTCGCCGGCGTGGTCTACAGCGCGAAGCTCAACCTCGTCTCACCGGACGAATTTCAATTCAGCGTCAGCATCTTGGTGCTCTCGATGCTGGTGCTCGGCGGGATGGGCAACATCTGGGGCGTGATCGTCGGGAGTTTCTTGCTCTCGTTCGTCAACGGGTTCTTACTCCCGCAGTCGACCAATCTCGCCCACGCGATCGGCCTCGACCTCGACTTCACGAATTACCGCTTCTTTCTGTACGGCGCGATCTTGGTCGGCATGATGCTGTTTCGTCCAGAAGGGCTCATTCCGAGCCGGCAGCGGCGAGCCGAGCTGCGCGTCGCGCTGGCCGACATGGGCGTCGCCGCGCAAGAACAGTCGGAATACGAGGGGCCGCCGCGCGCATGAGCTTCTTCCAGTTGACCAACGTGCGCAAAACCTTCGGCGGCCTTGTCGCCGTGAACGATCTCTCGTTTTCGGTCGAGGCCGGCAGCATCGTCGCGATGATCGGACCCAACGGCGCCGGAAAGTCGACCGTCTTCAACCTGATCACCGGCATCTACCGGCCGACGAGCGGCTCGATCGACCTCGAGGGCCGTTCGCTCTGCGGGCTGAGAACCGATGCGATCACGGCCCGCGGCGTGGCGCGCACGTTTCAGAACATTCGTTTGTTTGCATTCATGTCGGCACTCGATAACGTGATGACGGGTCACCACGCGCAGATGCACGCGAACCTGGTGGATTCGCTGCTGCACACGCCCGGCCAGCGCAAGGAAGAACGGCGCACGCTCGAGCGCGCGCGCGAGCTGTTGCATTTCGTCGGCCTGGAACGCTCGGAACACGAATACGCGCGCAACCTCTCGTACGGTCATCAGCGACGCCTCGAGATTGCGCGCGCCTTGGCGACCGAGCCGAGCTTGCTGCTGCTCGACGAGCCGGCTGCGGGGATGAATCCGCGCGAGAAGGACGATCTGGTCGGCCTCATCCAGCGCATCCGCGAAAGCGGCGTAACGATCTTTCTGATCGAGCACGACATGCGCGTCGTCATGAACATCAGCGAACGCGTCGCCGTGCTCGACCATGGCGAGAAGATCGCCGAAGGCACGCCCGAGGTCGTGCGCAACGACGAGCGCGTCATCGAGGCCTATCTCGGCCGCGCCGATGGAGCCGCCTGATGGTCTTGCTCGAAGTCGAGAACCTCGACGCGCATTACGGCCGAATCCGCGCGCTCGACGGCGTCAGCCTCCACGTGCACGAAGGCGAGATCGTGACCCTGATCGGCGCGAACGGCGCCGGGAAGACGACGACCTTGCGCGCGATCAGCGGCCTCATCCGGCCGACGCGCGGCGCCATCCGGTTCGCGGGTGACGATCTGTTGAAGTGTACGCCGGACGCGATCGTGCGGCGCGGCGTCGGTCACTCTCCCGAAGGCCGCCGCGTCTTCGCGCGGATGACCGTCCGCGAGAATCTGGATCTCGGCGCGTACGCTCGCGATGCTCGCGCCGAGATTGCCGAAGACCTCGAGCGCGTCCTCGAGATCTTCCCGCGCCTGCGCGAGCGCCTGCAGCAGAAGGCCGGGACGCTCTCCGGCGGCGAGCAGCAGATGCTGGCGATCGCGCGCGCGCTGATGTCGCGGCCCCGATTGCTGATGCTCGACGAGCCGTCGCTCGGCTTGTCGCCGATCCTCGTTCAGACGATCTTCGGCGTCATCCGCGACATCAACGCTGCGGGGACGACCATCCTCTTGATCGAGCAGAACGCGCGACAGGCACTGTCAATTGCAAACCGCGGCTATGTGTTAGAAGTGGGAAAGATCGTTTATTCCGACCTGGCCGCAAACTTGATGGCAAGCGAAGCCGTCCGCGCAGCGTATCTAGGCGGCGCAGCATGAAGTTCGTCACGCGTGTGCGGGCTGCTAAGAGATTGGCGCTCGGCAGCTGACGAGACGTTCGAGTCGCGGCGCGTTCATAGAGGTGAAGCGCGACCGATCTTGTTGCCCCCTCCTTCCGTGAACCAGAGCGCTCCGTCCGGGCCTTTGGTGATGCCGCCAGGTTGGCTGTTTGCGGTCGGGACCGGGTATTCGGTGATCCCGCCGCCGGTGGTCACCCGCCCGATGTTGTTGTTGCTGCCTTCCGTGAACCAGAGGGCTCCGTCCGGACCGGCCGCGATGTTGTTAGGTCGGCTGTTTGCGGTCGGGATCGTGTATTCTGGCCACGGCACGCTGCTGGTCACCCGCTGATCTTGTTGCTGTTGTTTTCCGCGAACCAGACGGCACCATCGGGACCCGTGGCGATGCCGAGAGGTCCACTGTTTGAAGTGAATACCGTGTATTCGGTGAACGTGCCGGCAGTGGTAACTCGCCCGACCAAGTTGCTCGTGTATTCCGTGAACCAGAGGGCTCCGTCTGAACCCAGCGTGATACTGTAAGGAAGACTGTTTATGCTGGGTACCGTGAATTCGGTGAACACGCCGGACGTCGTCATTCGACCGATTTTGCCTTGAGGAGGGTAGGCGGTGCTGCTTTCCGTGAACCACAGGGCCCCATCCGGACCCGCGGTGATTCCGAAAGGCTGGCTACCCGCGCTGGGGATGGGGTGTTCGGTGATCACGCCGGCGGTGCTCACCCGTCCGATCTTGTTGCCGGTGTTTTCCGTGAACCAAAGTGCTCCATCCGCACCGGTGGTGATGCCGGAAGGTCCGCTCCCCGCCGTGGGGGCGGTGTATTCGGTGAACGCGCCGGAGGTGGTCACCCGTCCGATCTTGTTGCCCGCGGCTTCCGTGAACCAGAGGGCCCCATCCGGACCCGCGGTGATACCGGCAGGTTGGCTGTTCGCCGTTGGTATCGTGTACTCGGTGAACGTTACGCTCGTTCTTACTGGTGAGGAGAATATGCCGCCCGAGGCGGTAACGACGTAGAGGGTCGAGCCATCGGTCGAGATACTAACACCCAAACCAGCCTGCTCGCTCCAACCCGGCGCGCTCAGATCATAGTAGTAGATCGAATCGCCGCCCGCGAAGTACGGATAGCCGTTCGGATAACCCAATGCGAAGACGCCGCCGCTGGTCGTTGGCGAGACTGTTGACGCGTTGGCCGGCAATCGCACGAAGCTGTTGTCGGTATTCTCATAATCGATATTGCCGAGGGAATTGAGAATGTACAAACCGCCCGGCGCAATGGTGCCGTTCGATTGCGGGTAACTGATGCTATCCCATGACGCCGCAATTCTAACTCCCGAACCGGGCCATTGCGACCATCCTCCGGAGTAGTGCCAGATCGCCTCGTTGCCCACCGTAGCGTTTCCGTTAGAGAGTACGTAGAATGATCCGTCCGGCGCGGCAGTGATGTCCGATGCGCCGCCGCCCAGCGGCGTCCAAATTCCGTTCTTGTACGAATAAGCTCCACCCCCGGAATTGATCGCATAGAGCGTACCGTTCGTCCCCGCCGAAAGGCGTGATGCAAATCCGGGGACGTTCGTCCATGTTCCGCTTACGTAATGCCAAATATACTTGTCCGGACCGCTGGGCTGATCGGAAAGCACCCAAAGCGACCCATCACGAGCCGCAGCGGCGAAGCTTGCCGTGCCAGGAATCTGCGTGTAGTTCGCGCCCTGGATCGCGCTCTGCGGTTTTACGGACATGCTGCTGGCTGGAAGAATTGGCGCGTGCACCATCGGGGCCGCCGGGATCAGGGCCGGTGAAATTGACGCGGGCGTAGCCATTTGCGACGTCGCGCGCGGGGATGATGAAAATCCGGAACATCCCCCAGCCAATGCTAAGCTCAAGAGGGCGCCCGTGGCGACGCGTGCTGACTTCATGCTTTGGCTCCATTCGCGCTCAACGATCGGGGTGCTCGCAAGCGAGAAGCCAAAGCGCGCCGATGATTCAGCCAGGGTGTTTCAAACTTCATGGTTCCGGGGGGGGCCTTCAGAGCTGCTGGCATCCGCTCGCCATGTTTATGACGCGAAGTCGCCGGCATCAAGCGGCGGAAATGCTATTGCCAGTCCATGCCGCGGTCGCGTGGCAGGATGCGGCGCAACGTGAAGATGTCCGTATCGCGCAATTCGGCGAGGTGCTCCGGCCACTCGGCGTAGCCGTCGAATCTCGCCGATACGAATTTCCCGGTTATTCCGCGCGCGGCGTCGGAGGCGAGAAAGGCCGAAGTTTCGGCGGCAAGTTTTGGCGAGACGGCGGCGCCTTGAGCGAGCGCGTTTTTTGTGGTCTCGAGATACTCAGCGCCCGCTCGATCGCCGGCCGCCAACGTTTGTTGTTGCATTCGTGTCGCGACCAAACCCGGAGCGAGGCAATTCACTTCGATCTCGGGCGCCAATTCCACGGCGACGGTTTCCGTGAAGCGCACGACCGCAACCTTGCTGCACGCGTAGGCCGTGTAGTTCGGAAACGGCGCCGACGCGCCGCCGCCGGCGTACAAGACGATCCGGCCTCCACTCGTCGCCTTCATGCGGCGAGCTGCGGCGCGCGTGACGAGGAACGTCCCGAACAAGTTGATCCGCAGCGTATCCCACCACAGCTCCGGGTCTTCGACCTCGGCGACCGGCCCGATCGGTCCGAGCACCGCGGCTGCATGGATAATGCCGTTGCACGCTCCAAAAGAGGCGATCACGTAATCGAAGATTCGCTCCACGTCGGATTCTTCGCCGACGTCTGCCGTTAGCGTCTTGATTCTTTCGGCGGGATGTTCTTTCGTCAGGTCGCGGGCTGCTTGCGACAGCGCTTCCTCACCGCGAGCACACAACACCACATTCGCGCCGTACGACAAACAACTGCGAGCGGACTCGAACCCGATGCCCATGCTGCCGCCGGTGACCAGCACGGTCTTGCCGCGCAGGTCGATGGGCTGCTTCAGCGCGCGACGCTCGGAAGTGCGCCGCCGCTCGGAAGCGCGCCGCGCAGATGCTCTCCACCGTAGACGATGCGGCCGCCGACGATCGTCGCGAACACCTTGTAACTCTGGTCCCACAGCGAAAAGTCTGCGCGCCTCTCGGGGAGGAGCGAGCCGCATTCGCGTTCGAGGCCCAGCAAGCGCGCGGGACTGTGCGTCGCGGAAACGATCGCAGTTTCGAACGGGATGCGGGCGAAGGACATCAAGTTGCGAACCGCTTGGTCGCAATGCAGCGCGCTGCCGGCGATGGTGCCGTCTTCGTTGCGGACGACGCCGCCTTCGATGCGGTGGCCGTTGCCGACGGGCGCCGTGTAATCGCTGGCCAGGACCAGCCGCTCGCGCAGCGAGCGGTAGAGGACGTCGATCATCACCGGCGCGACGTGGAAGCCGTCGCAGATCACTTGCACCGTCGTGCGTTCGTCCTCGATGAAGGCGGCCAGGATCGAGGGTTCGCGGTGATCGAGCGGCGGCATCGCATTGAAGGCGTGCGTCAAGCTCCGGAAACCGAGTTCGATCGCCTCGACGCCGCGCGCGTAACGTGTTGCCGTGTGACCGGCGGAACAGACGATACCCTGGGCGTGAAAGAAATCGGCTGCTTCGGCGACGCCTTCGGTTTCCGGAGCCATCGTCACCATCACGAGCGTCCCGCGCGACGCCTCGATCAATGTCTTGGCGCGTTGCAGGCTTGCCGGCAAGAGCCAGTCGTGGCGATGCACTCGCCGAAATTTTGGATTGAGGAACGGTCCCTCGAAATGCAGCCCCAGACAGCGCGAACCGGCGGCCTGCGGCGCTTCGACCAAGCGATGCGCGGCCTCGGCGACTTCGCTCGCGGCGTGAAGCATCGATTCCCACGGCGCGGTCATGATCGTCGCGACGAAGCCGGTTGCACCCTGCCCCGCGTACGCCTGTGAAGCGAGTTCGACCGCGTTCCCTTGGTCGCGATTGAAAAGCATGTCGCCGGCGCCGTTGGTGTGGACGTCGATCATGCCCGGCGCGATCGTCGTTCCGCCGGGTACGGCTAGGTCGCTCGGACCGTCGCCGTCGAGGATTTCGGCGATCCGTCCATTGTCGACGACGAGGCGGCCGTACTGGAGACCGCCGTTGCCTAGGGCGAGGCGCGCGGGCCCGAGAGTGTATGAAGTCACTTTGACTTTACGGCGTATTCGTGATCGTTTTGGCGCCCCCTCGATGGGGCCGACTCTCAGGAGCGGATGATCGCGAGCGCCTCGTCGCGGTGCTTCTCCATGAGTTCGCGGGTGTCGCCTTCGACGTTGAGGCGCAAGAGCGGCTCGGTGTTGGAGGGCCGAACGTTCATCCACCAGTCGGGATACGAGATCGTCGAGCCGTCGAGATGATCGATTGCCGCGTCGCTATAGTGCTCCTCGAGTTCTTTGAGCTTTCCCGGAATGTCGTGAACTCGGCTGTTGATCTCGCCCGACCGGAACCGGTTGTTGAGGGGCGCGACGACCGCGCTCACCGGTTTCTTCGCATCGCTGAAGACTTCCAAGCACTGCAACAGCGCGATCATGCCGGAATCTGCAAACCAATTGTCGCGGAAATAGAAATGGCCCGAATGTTCGCCGCCGAAGACGATGTTTTGTTCGCGCATGATCTTCTTGATGATCGAGTGCCCGACTTGCGATCGAACGGGGATTCCTCCGGCTTTTGAGATCGCTTCGGGGACGCTGCGGCTGCAAATCAGGTTGTAGAGGATCTTCGCGCCGGGGTTGCGCTTGAGCGTGTTGAGCCCGACCAGCGCGGTGACCATGTCGCCGCCGACCAAGCCGCCTTTCTCGTCGACGATGAACATGCGGTCGGCGTCGCCGTCGAAAGCGGCCCCGAGATCGCAGCCGTTCTCCAAGACCGCGCGCTGCAGATCGACCATGTTCTCCGGCTCGATCGGGCTCGCCGGATGGTTCGGAAAAGTGCCGTCGAGATCGAAATAGAGCGGGATCACGCGGCACGGCAGTCCTTTGAACACGTAGGGGACCGTTTCACCGGCCATCCCGTTGCCGGCGTCGATTGCGATCTTGAACGGCTTGATCGCCGACGGATCGATGAAGCTCAGGCAGTGCGCCGCAAAGTCTGCGAGGACGTTCTTGCGCGTAACCGTGCCGTGCCGTGTCGCTTCGATCGCGGTGTCGCCGGAGGCGATGCGGTCGCGGATCGCGGCGAGGCCCGTTTCGAGCGAGATCGCCTGCGCCTGCGGTCCGGTGAATTTCATCCCATTGTAGTTGGCCGGATTGTGCGACGCCGTGATCATCACGCCACCGTCGTAGCCGAACTTGCCGACCGCGAAGTAGAGTGCGTCGGTTGAAACCAGGCCGATGTCGACGATGTCGGCGCCATTATCGTTTGCGCCGCGCGCGAACGCCTCGAAAAGTTTTTCACCCGAAGGTCGCATGTCGCGGCCGACGGCGATCGTCGTGCAGCCGATTTCCGCGACGAAGGCGCGCCCGATCGCTTCGGCGGTCTGATCGTTGAGTTCGGTTGGATAGATGCCCCGAACATCGTAGCTTTTGAAGATTGCTTCGAGCGCCGCCGGCGCCTTCGAACTCGGCCGGTCGGTGCTGCCGCCGGCGGCCTTTTTCTTCGCCGATTTCTTGCTCGCGGCCGGCTTCTTGCTCGGCGGCGGCTTCTCGCTCGCGGGTGGCTTCTCGCTCGGTTTCGGGCTCTCGACAGGCGCCGGTTTGGCGGGCGCCGCCGTTTCGGATGACTCGCCACGGGGTTCGTTGCGACGGATGAAGCTTGCAATCTCGCCGGCGACGCCCTCGGGCTCTTCTTCGTGCGGCATCAGGCCCGAACGGGGAAACGTCGCAAGGACCCCTTTTCCGGCGAGGCGGACGTAATCGTAGGCGTTGCGCACGGGGTTCACCTCGGGGGCGCGCTCGCCCCAAAGCACGAGCACCGGTGCTTCGACGAACGGAAGATCGCGCGCGATATTACAGTTCAGGCTGCCGCCGACAAAGTGTGACGGAAGGTTGCGAGCTCCGAGTTGATGCGCGACCGCATAGATGTGCTCGACGACGTCGGGCGTCGCCGACGACGGATCGCCGTACACCCTGCGGCGGAGGTAGCGGCGCAGCGACGCTTTGGACGTGATGATATTGAAAGCGCTCTCACCGGCGATCGGCGAGTGCAACAAGAAGGTCAAGGCCCGCCGGGGTGCACCGGGCTCGTCATCGAGGACGCCCGACAATCCGCTTGGCGCAATCAGCGCCACGCTGCGGATGCGCTCGGAGGCGCGAGTCGCCGCACGAACGCACAGCGCGCCGCCCAGCCCCGCACCGACCAGCGTCACGGGTCCTTCCGCGAATTCGCCGAGCGCATCGACGATCTGTTCGACGAGCAGCTCGGCGCTGTACTCGATGTCCGGGAGTTCCGAGAGTCCGCAGCCGAGCAGGTCGAAGGCGACCACTCGATGCGAGCGCGCCAGGAGCGGGGCGAGCTTCCGAAACTCGAATGACGATGCGCCTGGGTAGACGCCGTGCACCAAAATCACGAGGGGACCGGCGCCCAATTCCGTCGCGAAGATGTCGTAGCCGCGCCAGTTCCAGATCCGCCTGATCCCGCCGATGTGATCGAGGGGCAGCGCGCTCGTGGTGCGCAAACGCCGATTGACGAGCGCGGCCGCGCCGGTAAGACCGACGATCGCGCCCAGCGGCCGGAGTGCTTTCTTGAAGTTCTCTTTAGCGCCCACGATGTGATCTATTCCCTATAAGGCCCGGCATTCCGTATAGACCGCCGGATGTCCTAATGCGGCGGGCTTCGAGGAGCGATTTATGCAATAGCAGGTGCGATGTTCGAACCGTTGCCGTCCGCCGACGGAATGCTCGTCATCGATCCGCTGGCCGGCGCGGTATTGTATCTCAACGATGCGGCGGCGGCGCTGTTCGATATCGGCGAAGATCGTCCGTCGACGCCGGAGCAACTCCTTTCCGAGCTTGCCGATCTCAGTCCGCGCGAATTTGTGACGCGCTTGCAGCGCTCCGGCGAACCTATCGAGGTCCTGGTGCGCGTCGAGCCGCTGAGCCCGGGGCCGTTCAATCCATCCGGCGCCGTCCTGGTGACGATTCGGCCCGCCGGGACCGAGCAGGCTCCGGAATCCGGCAAACGCGTCGAGCGCCTCGAAGCCTTGTGGCAACTCGTTGTGCGGCGCGGTTTTGCCGGCGCCGAACAGGTCAACGCGATCTTGCGCGAAGGCGTGGGCGGCATCGGCTTGGAGACGGCGATCCTCGGCCGCGTCGCGGGAAGCGACCTCGCCACCGAGTTCGTCGTCGATGCGCCGCTGGAGCCGGGCGAGCGAGTGCCCATCACCCATTCGCTCGCACGCGACGCATTGCGCGGTGCCGGAACGTTCGCCGTGATCGACACCGAGCGCGATTCGATGTTCAAGGATATCGTGCCGTCCGTCCGGGCGTTTCTCTCGGCCGCCTTTCGCGTCGAGGAAGAACGCTGGGTCGTCAGCTTCGCCTCGGCGACGCCGCGTGAGGCGCCGTTCGAAGAAAGCGACTGGCACTATGTCGACAACGTCGTCGAAGCGCTTTCGCGCTCGATCGAGCGGCGCGAGAGCGAGGCGCGAATCGAAGCGCTGGCCTACTCCGACGCGCTGACCACGTTGCCGAATCGCGTCGCGCTGCTCGCTCGGCTCGACGAGACGATCTTGGAAGCGGAGCGGCTCGCCATTCGCGTCGCGGTGCTGTTCATCGACATCGACGGATTCAAGGCCGTCAACGATACGATCGGGCACCGCGGCGGCGACGAAGTCCTGGCGGAAGTCGCGCAGCGTTTGCGCAGCACGTTACGGCGCGAGGAGTTCATCGGGCGGCTGGGTGGCGACGAATTTGCGATCATCATGACGCACGTCAACCAGCGTCATCAAATCGAGTCGATCGCGCAACGCATCGGCAGCGTCTTGACCGCGCCCTTTGCGGTCGGAGACCAGCGTTTCTCGCTGGCGGCGAGCATCGGCGTCGCCATCTACCCCGACGACGCCACGACGCGCGACGATTTGCTAGCGGTCGCCGACGCCGCGATGTATCAGGCGAAGGAGCAGGGCGGCGCGCGCATTCGCTTCCGCGAAGGCGGCTGGACGAGCGAAGCGAGTGTCGGCGGCGTCGCGCCGTCGTACTTGACGAGCGAACCCCACGAACACGGCTACCTGTTGGCCTATCAGCCGATCGTCGACGTCCACACCGAGCGCGTTTTCGCCGCCGAAGCGTTGGTGCGCCGCATCCATCCCGTCCATGGGCTGCTCGCTCCGGAGCACGGCTGGTCGATCGCGCGCGACGAAGCCGGAATGCGCGATCTCGACCGCTGGGTCTTGCGTGAAACGACGTTGCAGGCACGCGCGTGGTTGCTTGGCGGCGCCGACCTCTACGTCGACGTCAACCTGGCCGCGTACGATCCGCGTGAGGTCGAGACGCTCTTCTCCGACGAAGAACTCACCTCGGATTTGAACCGCTTGCGCATCGAGCTGTCGGCTTCACAATTTGCCACGCCGTCGGAGGAATTTCGCAGCTTCGTCGAACGCTGCCTGACCAGTGGGATCTCCTTTGTGCTCGATCGCTTCGACGGCGGATTCGGAACGCTGGAATCGCTCTCTCATTTGCCGGTGCGCGCGGTCAAGTTGGATCGTTCTCTGCTCGAAAACCTTGGAACCAGCGGTACCTCGCGCGCCCTGGTGGAAGGGACCGTGATGGTCGCCAAGTCGCTTGGGTGGCAGGTCATAGCAAAGGGCGTCGAGACCGCCGCGCAGCAAGAAATCTTAGTTTCGCTCGGAGTGGACGGGGTACAAGGCTTTCACATTGCGCATCCGATGACGGCGATCGATTTTGGAATCTGGCTCCGCGAACGCTTGCGAGGAGATCTGAGCGCGTGAACGCGCCGCGTTTGGGGGCACTCGCCGCTTTCGTGCTCTCAGTGCCGGCCCTGGTCTATGCAGCCGGCTGCGTCACCAGCGTCGGCTCGCCGGTGATGTTGAAGTCGAGCCCGGCCGATCCCGACGTAATCGTGTGGGACACGCGCGAGCGGCTCGTCGCCTACGTCGAGGGCCATTGGAACAGTTCGCGCGAGGTCATGGCGCACACGTTGCTGGCGGGGCCAGGGACGCACGCGCGCGTCATCGCGTGCTATCAAGGCATCGCGCACCTGAAGATCGGCGGCGCCGAACGCGACGCGGTCGGCGTCATGCTCACGAGCGGCCCTTTTCGCGGCCACTACGGCTGGGTGATTTCAACCGACGTTCATATGGGACGCGCCGCGCTCGGCGGAAGGTAAACGTTTCTAGCGAAGCTGCCGGCATGGGGCCCTTGAACGGCGTGCGCGTCATCGAAGTCGGAAATTTCATGGCGGCGCCGTTTTGCGGAATGCAGCTCGCAGATCTGGGCGCCGACGTCGTCAAGGTCGAGAACCCGGCGGGTGGAGACTTCACGCGGCTGAGCGGCCCGTATGTCGACGGCGAGAGTTCGGGCTTCATCCGTCTCAACCGTAACAAGCGCAGCCTCGCACTCGACTTTAAATCCGAGGCCGGTAAGGATGCCTTCAAACGTCTGGTCGCGCGCACCGACGTGATGATCGAGAACCTCAGACCGGGTGCGATGCGCGAACTCGGCTTTGGTTACGAATCGCTTTCGCGCAAGAACCCCGAGTTGATCTACGTTTCGGCCTCGGGCTGGGGACAAGACGGTCCCTATGCGATGCTGCCCGGCCTCGACATCATGGCGCAGGCTCGCGGCGGTTTGATGAGCATCACCGGCGAGGAAGGCGGCCCACCGGTGAAGGCAGGCGTTCCGGTCACCGATCTCGCTTGCGGCCTGTACGGGGCGCTTGCGGTCGCGGCGGCCTTGTACGCGCGTCGCAACGGCGGCGGCGGGCAGTTCATCGACATCTCGTTGTTCGAATCGGGCGTCTCGCTCGCGGTATGGGAGGCGGGGCAGTATTTCGGGACCGGCGAGGTGCCGCGCCGTCACGGTTCGGCGCATCAACGCGTCGCACCGTATCAAGCGTTCCGCTCGAGCGACGGATACTTCACCGCCGGCGCGACGACGCCCAAGACGTGGCCGGCCTTCTGTAAAACGCTCGATCTGCTCGAACTCGAAAACGATCCGCGCTTCGACGATCCGACCATTCGTTTGAAGAACCGCCCGGAACTCGTGCGTCTGATCGAAGAGAAAACGGTCGCGCGGACGAGCCGCGAGTGGGTCGACGCGCTCAACGCCGTCGGCGTCCCCGCCGCGCCGATACTGGATTTCGCGGCCGTTTTCAACGATCCGCACTTGCAGGGGCGGGGCTTCTTTACCGACGTGCCGCATCGCAAACTCGGGCCCGTTCGTATCATGCGCTCCCCGATGCGCTTTTCCGCAACAGAAACCGAGGCGCGCGTCGCCGGTCCGATGCTGGGCGAGCACTCGTACGACGTGTTGCGCGACTATGGATTCGGCGACGACGAAATCGCATCGCTCGAGCGGGCCGGCGTGATCGCGAGCATGGAGGCAACCGCCGATGCAAGATAACATCCTCGTCGAGCGCAGAGGTCCCGTGATGTGGGTGACGTTCAACCGCCCCGAGGCGCGGAACTCGATGACGCTGGACATGTACGAGCGGCTCTTCGGCCTTTGCGGCGAGATCGACGACGACCCCGAGATTCGCTGCGTCGTCTTTACCGGGGCCGGCGACCGCGCGTTCGTCGCGGGGACCGACATCAACGAGTTCAAGGCGTTCAAGAATGCGACGGACGTGCTGCGCTACGAGGAACGGATGGATGCGGTCTTCACGCGCCTCGAGGACGTCAAAGTGCCGACGATCGCGGCAATCCGCGGCGCCTGCACCGGCGGCGGCTTCGGCATCGCGTCGACCTGCGATCTACGCATCTGCGGTCCGTCGGCGCGCTTTGGCTTCCCTGTCGCGCGGACGCTCGGCAACTGTCTCTCGGTCAACAATTACAAGCGGCTGGAACGGCTGATCGGCGTGACCGCCGTCAAGCAGATGATCTACACCGCCGACCTGTTCGACGCTCAGGGCATGTTTGATTTGGGATTCGTCAACGAGGTGACGCGGAAAGACGGCGACGTCGCGGCCCGCTCCCAAGCGGTCGCGACCACGATCGCCGAAAACGCACCGCTCACGATTGCGACCACGAAGGAGGCGCTGCGGCGCATCATGCGTGGCACGACCGGCAACGACCACGACCTCGTCGAGCGCTGCTACCTGAGCGAAGATTTCAAAGAAGGCATGACGGCCTTCCTCGAAAAGCGTCCCCCGAATTGGAAGGGTCGATGACAAAGTTCGCTCGGCGCGGTGACATTGTCTCGACAGGGACGGCGGCCTCGCGCCGTCCGTGGCGCTCGCGCCGCCTCGTGACTGCTTTGTCGCTTCGCCTTCCAGGCTCGCTCGGCGCAGGCGCCCAGCTCGACAACGTCACCGCGCCTCGCTAAGAGTCATCAACTAGGGAGAGTGTGCACTCTCGACCGACTCGTTGCGCCGCCTCGCTTTGAAATCATCGAGAAAGGAAGTAAGAAGCTGGCTCGGCGCAGGCGCCCAGCTCGACAACGTCACCGCGCCTCGCTAAGAGTCATCAACTAGGGAGAGTGTGCACTCTCGACCGACTCGTCGCGCCGCCTCGCTGTCAAATCATCGATGGGGAGAAGAAAAAAGAATCGGACGGTGTGTGAGCACCGTCCGATCTTTGCGAGGCTACCCTGGGAAATCTTACGCGTCGAAGTAGAGATAGAACTCGTATGGGTGAGGGCGGATCTCAACGGGTTTGAGTTCTTTCTCGGTCTTGTAGTCGATCCATAATTGGATGAAGTCTTCGGAGAAGACGCCGGGCGTCGTCAGATACATATGGTCGTTTTCGAGCGCGGCGAGCGTCTCGCGCAGCGAGCCGGGAACCGTCTTGACCTTGGCCGCCGCTTCGGGCGAGAGCTCGTAGATGTTGGTGTCGAGCGGTCCGAAGCCGGCCGCAACCGGATCGATCTGCCGTTTGATTCCGTCGAGTCCGGCGCACAGACACGCCGCGAAGGCGAGGTACGGGTTGCAGGTCGGATCGGGCGGGCGGAATTCGAGCCGCTTCGCCTTGGGGTTGCCTTGAAAGAACATCGGAATGCGAATCGCCGCCGAACGGTTGCGCGCGCTGAACGCGACGTTGACCGGCGCCTCGTAGTGCGGGACGAGCCGCTTATACGAATTGGTCGTCGGGGCGCAGAGCGCGAGCAGCGAATCGATGTGCGTCAAGAGGCCGCCGATGTAGTACAGCATCATCTGCGAAGCTTCGCCGTAGCCGCTCGCGTCGAAGAAGAGCGGTTTGCCGTCCTTCCAAATCGACTGGTGAACGTGCATCCCACTGCCGTTGTCGCCGAAGAGCGGCTTCGGCATGAAGGTCACCGTCTTGCCGTGTCGCGAGGCGACGTTCTTGACGACGTACTTGAAAGTCATCAGATTGTCGGCGGTCTTGGTCAGCGAATCGAAGCGAAAGTCGATCTCGGCTTGGCCCGCCGTCGCGACCTCGTGGTGCTGCATCTCGACGCTCATCCCCCATTGTTCGAGCGTGAGCGCCATCTCGGAGCGGACGTCCATGAAGTGGTCCGCCGGCGGAACCGGATAGTAGCCTTCCTTGTTGCGGATCGTGTAGCCCGGACCCGCTTCGCCTGAATTCCAGTGGGCCTCGACCGAGTCGATTGCATAGCCGGTCGAGTGGGGCTCGTTCTCGTACGCGACGGAGTCGAAGATGAAGAACTCGGCTTCGGGACCGAAGTAGGCCGTGTCGCCGATGCCGGTCGATTTGAGATACGCTTCGGCGCGTTTGGCGATGTTGCGCGGATCGCGTTCGTACATCGCCTTCTTGATAGGATCGAAGACGTCGCAGATCAGCGAGAGCGTCGGATAGGTGCGAAACTCGTCGACGGTGGCGGTCTCGAGATCCGGCTTGAGTACCATGTCCGATTCATGAATCGCTTGGAATCCGCGGATGCTCGAACCGTCGAACCCGATCCCTTCCACCAAAGCGTCTTCGTCGACGGAACCGGACGGGACGCTGGTGTGTTGCCAGGTCCCCGGGACGTCGGTAAATCGGAAGTCCACCATCTTGATGCCTTGTTTTTTGATGAGATCGAGGATCTCGCCCGGTTTTTTCGCCATCGTTCTCCTTACACAAAAAAAGCCGACGACTCCGCAGTCGTCGCCATCCCATGTTCGGCGGTCCGGTCGGCCGGGCGTTCACCCAATGGCCAGCCCGCGGCCTCGCTCTTGCGTCACGCGGACAAAAACGCTGTCGTCCTGAGCGAGCGAAGTCGAAGCACCGACGGGACTCGGAGCTCCGTTGGCGCTTCGACGGAGCCTGTGCTGAGCGAGTCGCGAAGCGACGAGTCGAAGTGCGCCTTCGGCGCTTCGCTCAGCGTGACAAGCGCTTCGGGCCTTCGCGTAGCGTGACAAAGCGCTTCGGGCCTTTGCGTAGCGTGACAAGACTGTCGGCGCTTCGCTCAGCGTGACAAAAAAGCACAGTAAGGGCCATGAGCCGGGCGATTGGCAGAACGAATCTCCGAAACATGCGTCTAATGCACAATGCGTTCTCCGATGACGTTCGATTTGCAGGACGCATTTACGTGTCGGTTCGTCACATGGCGAATGCCCGGCACGGCGCGAAGTCTTACACTTGCTCCACCGAATGGGCGCGCTCTGATTCGGTTTTTCATTGCAACCAACCGAATCCGAGAGGAAGAAAAATTGTCAATGCGTACCGCGGCGCTGGCCGTCTTGTTCGCCTGTGGCCTTTTAGCAGGACAGCGCGAAATGACGGCGGGCGCAGATCCGGTACCGAGCGCGAGCGCGGTCCCGGCTGCCAGTCCAAGCCCCGCACCTTCACCGACGCCGACTCCGGCCTTCCAATGGGCTGGATTCGGCGACGCGGGTTACACGAATATTCCCGGGGCGAGGGAAGCGCGCTTCACCAACGGGACGCCGAGTCGCGTCTTCGACGGCGTCCGGGTCCCGACGATCTCAACCGCCAACAGTTTCGGCGCCGGGACGATCGGCGTGCAACAACTGCCGAGTTCGCTCGGCGGCTTCAGCCCGCAGAACCTCAACCTCCAAGCGACCTTCAACGGAGTCTGGGGCGGGAAAGCCGAGCTGAGCCTCGGCAACGATGCCGACGTGATCGCCTCGAACGGGACGAGCCACACCGATCACATCGATCCGACCCAACTCTACGTTCAATACGCGAACGGACCCCTCACCCTGATCGCCGGAAAATTTTCGACGTTAGCCGGCGCCGAGGTCATCGAATCGCCGAGCGATTCCAACTTCTCGCGCTCGTATCTGTTCGGCTTCGCCGTCCCATTCACGCACACGGGCGCGCGCTTGACGTGGGCGGTCAATCCGAAAGTCTCGCTCATCGGCGGCATCAACAACGGCTGGGACGATATTCTGTTCCAAGGGAAGAAGCTCACCGCCGAAGGTGGTCTGTCGTTCAACCCCTCGCCGGCGGTTTCGCTGACGGCGCAGACGTATAACGGCAACGATTGCGTCAACTTCGTCAACGTCTACTCGTGCGTGCCGCCGTTCTTCAACCGCATGCTGTACGACACCGTGCTGACCGTTCACGTAAACGCCGCCTTAACGCTGGCCGGCAACTACGACAACGGGACGCAGCTCGGGTCCACGCTGCTCAACCAGGCCGGAGTCGTCACCGGCACCGGCGCTGCGCACTGGAACGGCATCGCGGGCTATGCGACCTACCAGTTCTCACCGAAATTCGCCGGGACGCTGCGCGGCGAAGCCTTCAACGATAGCGGCGGCTTCCGAACCGGTTTCACGCAGCACCTTAACGAGGGAACTGCCACGGTTGCGTTCACGCCGTCGGGTCCGCTACTGTTCCGCTTCGAGTACCGGCTCGACAACTCCGATCAGCCGACCTTCGCGTACAACAATGGGGCGGGTCTCGGTCGCAAGGCGCAGTCGTCGTTCGGAACGGAGGCGGTCGTCAAGTTCCCTTAAAGGCACCTAGCACGGTTTGAGGGGCGCGCGCGAGGACGCGCGTCCCTCCGTCGACGCGGAAGGTATCGAAAGCGACGCCGAACGCGCGCTCGAGCAGCGTTGGTTCGAGCGCCTCGCCGGGCGCCGAACACGCGAGCAGCGTTCCGGCGCCGAGCACGGCGATACGGTCGGCGAAGGCGGCGGCCTCGTTGAGATCGTGTAAGACCGCGACGATCGCTCGCCCCTCGCGCGCGAGCTCGCGCAGCAAGCTCAAAATCTCCAGCGCGTAGCGCGCGTCGAGGTGGCTGGTCGGTTCGTCGAGCAAGAGCGTTCGCGCATCTTGGGCCAGCGCCAGAGCTAGCCAGGCGCGCTGCCGTTCGCCCGACGAAAGCGTGTCGAAAGAACGTTGAGCGAACTCGCGCAGTGCGACGCGTTCGATCGCGGCGTCGGTCGCGAAGACGTCGGCGTCGCCGGTCACCCAATCCCACCAGGCGCGGTGCGCGAATCGTCCGGTGAGGACGATTTCGCGGACGCTCATCCCGTGCGGCGTTTCGACGTCGTCGCCGATGAGGGTGATCTCCTTCGCGCGCTGCTGATGCGAAAAAGTTCGCACGTCGACACCGTCGACGGTGGCAGCGCCGGCCGAAACCGCCAAGAAACCGGCGGCGGCGCGCAACAGCGTCGTCTTTCCGACGCCGTTGGGTCCGACGACGGCGAGCAACTCGCCGGGGCGCGCTTCGAGGTCGATTCCCTCGAGCAGCGTGCGCTCGCCGACGGCGAGCCGCACGCCGCGCAGACTCAAGTGCCCCATAGACGCGCCGCGCCTGCCGGGCGCAGGTACAGATACAAGAACGTCGGGACGCCGACGAAGGCGAGCAAAACGCCGAGGGGGATTTCGATCGGAGGAAACAGCGCTCGGCTCAAGGCGTCGCCGACCGCGACGAGTCCCGCGCCGAGCAACGCACTCGCGACTAGCGCGAGCCGGCCGTCGCTTCCGACGACGCGGCGCGCCAGATGCGGGACGATCAAACCGACGAAACCGACGATCCCCGAGAGCGAAACCGCCGACGCGGTGAGCAGCGTCGCCGCGCCGAGCAGCAGCCACTGCGCGCGCGCGACGTCGACGCCGACCGCGCGCGCGATCGACGTCCCCAGCCGCAGCGCATTCAACGACGGCACCGCAACGAGCGCGAGGACGATACCAACAACCGCGTAGGGAGCCGTTGCGAAGAGCTCGTTCCAGCCCCGGCCCGCGAGCGAACCGGTAAGCCACGCGAGAATCGCGTCGGCGCCGTTGCGCCCGAGCCGCAACAACACGAGCGCTACGAACGAAGAGAAGAGCGCCGACAACGAGACGCCGGCGAGGATCAAACGCTCGGCGTCGATGCCGGTGCCGCGTCGCGCCAAGGCCGCGACGAGAAGTGCGGTCCCGAGTCCCGCCGCGAAGCCGAGCGGCGGTAACAGTGGTGCCGCGATCCCGACCGCGACCCCGATCGCGATGGCGGCGCCGGCGCCGGCGCTGACGCCGGTCAAGAACGGATCGACCAACGGATTGCGCAGCATCCCCTGTAACAAAAAGCCGGCGACCGCCAGCGCAATGCCGACGCAAGCCGCGATCGCGACGCGCGGGACGCGCAGCGACCACACGATCGCGTTCGCGTCGCCACTTGCGTGCGGGTGAAGGAGCGCGCGCACGATCTCATCGGGCGCGAGCGCCGAACCGCCGAAGAAGACGCCCGTCGCAAGCGCTGCGACCGCGAGCAACGCGAGCGCTGCGATGCGAGCGGCGTGCGAAGTCATGACGCTCCCTTTGGGTGAAGCGGTGCGTCTTTCCCATGACGTCGGGAGGGTTCGCGCGCCGCGTCGGCGCAATCACGCGTGGGCGCTCGTCTTGAGGAACCCGGTGAGATGCCGGGACGGTCGCGCCACTGTAAGCGGGAAGCCGCCGCACGTCACTACCTCCGGGTGGGAAGACGCCGGCACGACGGCAACGATCCGCGAGTCAGGATACTCAAGGCGTCGCGACAACCAAACCACCTCGCGAAAAGGTAGGCGGAAGATGCTGCATCGCTTTTTCGCAGGCTGCGCCGTCGGCGCGGCCTGCATCATTTCTCTGGGAAGTCCGGCGCGCTCGGCGACGCCCTCGCCCAGTCCATCCCCCTCGGCTTTGCCGGAGATCGCGCGCGTCGTCACCAGCGATCGACGGCTCGAGCCGATCGATCGCACCTCGCGGCCGACGTTCGTCGTCACGCGCGCGCAATTCGATGCCGTCGGAGCGCGTACGGTGAGCGACGCGCTACAACTCGTCCCTGGAATTCCGACGTTACGAGATTACAACGGGTTCGGCGCCATCGCCAACTACGGAATTCGCGGCGCGAACAGCCAGCAGACGCTCGTGCTCCTCGACGGCATGCCGATCGCAGGCGCTTCCTCCGGGACGATCGACCTCGGCACATATCCCTTGACGGGAATCCAGCGGATCGAAGTCGTCGAAAGCGGCTCGTCGACGCTTTACGGAACCAGCGCCGCCGGCGGCGTGATCAACCTCATCAGCGCGCCGTTGCGTGGTGTCGACGTCGCGCTCGCCGGCGGATCGTACGCCGATCGCGATGCGCGCGCCGGCATCGGCGACGGGCGAATCTCGGCGACCTTCGAACGGCGTCTCGCAAACAACGACTTCGCGTATCCTGCGCTCAACTACCAAACGCAACGGTTTCCCGCCGGCGTGCGCACCGACGCGTGGACTCAATCGAGTGCCTTGCGCGTCGGTGCCGACGAGCCGCTGGGCGGACCGTACCGCCTTCGCAGCGACATCGGCATCGATACGGTGCAGGGGGGAGCGCCGGGTCGCCTCGACTTCCCGACGCTGCTCGCATCCGAGCGCGTCGCGCGGAACGCCGTCAATCTCGAGTTGCTGCGGGACGGCGCGCACTCGTCACTGTCGCTGACCGCCGCGCTCGCGCGTCAAGGCCTCGTCTACTCCGACGTGGATCCGTTCGATTGCGGCGGCGAGAGCGATACGTACGACGGCCGCGCCCAGCTCTCGCTCAAAGACGTACAGTCGAGCGAACGCAGCACACTGGTCGCCGGCGTCGATCTCGCGCGCGAAAGCGCATCGTTTGCGTTCTGTCCCGCCTTCGCCCCGCCGAACGGATTTTCGGCGGCCGAATCGCAAAGCGCCGCGTATCTGCAAGAGCAGTTTCAATTTGCTCCCGCCATGCAACTCATCGCCGGGTTGCGCGGCGAGAACGACGCGCCGCGTGGCTCGGTGCTGGCGCCTTCATTGGGCGCGACGTTTCATTTTGGTGCGGTGCGGCTCGCCGGAAACGTCGCCGAGTCTTTCCGCGTCCCAAGCCTCACCGATCTCTACTATCCCGGCTTTTCGAATCCGAACCTCGTCCCCGAAAAGGCCCGCAACGCCGACGTGACGCTCGAGCTGCCGCAATTCGGCGGCGGCTTCTCGCTCGGCTGGTTCGCGCGCGACGGGACGAACTTCATCGTGCTGGACCCCAACTTCACGCCGCAGAACATCGGACGCGCCTCGGTCGCGGGGCTCATGCTGACGGCGAAGTCGCCGCCGTTCGCTGGTACGGTTGCGGAAGCGAGCGTCACCGATGTCTATCGCGCGCTCGATCTCGGGCAGATGACGAGGCTTCCGCGTAACCCCGTCTTTCAGGCCGTGCTCGGATTGAACCATCCGTTCGGAGGCGCCAACGTCGCATACGGCGTCAATGCCGCAGTCGTCGGTTCGACGTTTGCGCCGGCCGACGCGCCGTTCGGTTCCAAGGGCAATCTCTACGATGCGTACTCGACGCTCGACGCATATCTGCGGATCAAGCTCGACCGCAATGCGATCGTCTCGCTGCGCGCTCGCAACCTCGGCGACCAGCGCTACGCTCCGATCGCCGGTTACCCGGCGCTCGGGCGCACGTTTGAGGCCGAGTTGTCGACCCGGTGAGTTCAAAGCTTGTCATGCTGAGCGAAGCTCGCGCAGCGAGCGAAGTCGAAGCACCGACGGCGCTTCGACTCCGGCCCGGAGTTTATCCCGAGCTTGTCGAGGGGGGCCTCCGCTCAGCGTCACAAGGCGTAAGAGCCATTACGCACCGTTGTCGTGAAACGCGCTATAATAGGGGCCATGACCACACCGACGCGCCGCGCGGCGCTCTCCGCCTTGGCCGCTTGTCTTGCCTTCCCGCTCGCCGCGGCGAATGCCGCAGGAGGCCGGCTTATCTTGTCCGACGACGCCTGGCATAAACGCCTGACCCCCGAGCAGTACCAGATTCTGCGTCAGCACGGCACCGAGGTGTCCGGCACCAGCCCGCTGTTGAACGAGCATCGTGCCGGTATCTTCTCGTGTGCCGGATGTGATTTGCCGCTCTTTTCCTCGACGACGAAGTTCGAAAGCGGGACCGGCTGGCCGAGTTTTTACGCGCCCTTGAAGGATGCGGTCGAACAATCGCGCGGGAGCTTCGGGATGTTGGGCATCGAAGTACATTGCCGTCGGTGCGACGGCCACCTCGGACACATTTTCGACGATGGCCCTCGGCCGACGGGATTGCGCTACTGCATCAACGGTGTCGCGCTGAAGTTTCATCCGAAGGCATAATCGATCGGCCGCAATCGCCTGCGCGCTTGCGATTGCTCTAGCCGGCAACGCGACGGTAACTCCCGCCAAGCCGACGCTGCATCCGCGCATCGTCTCATTGATGCCGTCGCTGACGGAGGATCTGTTCGCAATCGGCGCCGGCGCGCAAGTCGTCGGTGTTTCGCAGTTCACCGATTACCCGCCGGCCGCTGCGAAGGTTCCCCAGGTCGCATCGTTCTCTTCGCTAGACGCGGAGAGAATCGTTCGGCTTCATCCCGACGTCGTCGTCGGCATCCCTTCGCAGGCCGTACTCACCGCCGATCTGCGGCGCGCCGGTTTGCGAACGATTCTGATGAGCGATGACGGCTACGACGACATCTTCGGCGACCTCGCAACGCTCGGCCGCCTGAGCGGCCACGCTTCGGAAGCGACGGCGCTTGCAGCGCGGCTGCGCGCGCGAACCGCGCAGTTGGTGCGGCGCGTTCCACGCGACGCTCGGCCGCGCGCGTTCGTCGTCCTCGGCATCGACCCGATCTTCACGGTCGGCCAAAGTTCGTACATCGCGCACCTGCTCTTGCTGGCCGGCGCGCGAAACGCTGCCGGCGACATCGGTCAGGCGTACGCGCGCTATAGTGCGGAGGCAATGCTCGCGCTCCAGCCCGACGTTCTGATCGCCGACAAAGCCAGCGGCCTCGCGGCCGCACTGGACCGGCCGCCTTGGAACGCGTTGCGCGCGGTCAAAGCCAAACGCGTCTACGTCGTCGACGACGCCGACCTCCTCGAACGCCCGGGACCTCGCTACAATGACGGCCTTGCCTGGCTGATCGCGAAGTTACACCCCAATTTGCTGCGCAAATCGGGGACCCCATAGTTTGAAAAGCACTCCGGCGCTACGCGCCTCCGCGCCCCCACACGCAAAGCGCGTGGGGCCCCGCAATTTGCTGCGCAAATCGGGGACCCCATAGTTTGAAAAGCGCAAAGCGCGTGGGTCGGCGCGCGTCTGCCGAACAAGCGTTGGTCGTTGCAGTCGACCTGCGCGATCCGAAGCGGCCGCTCGACCCCGAGCTCGCCGAATTCGAAGCGCTGATCGAAGCCGCCGGGGCTCGGATCGCCGCTCGGGTGGTGCAGCGGCTGGATGCGGTCGATCCGGCGACGCTGGTCGGCAAAGGGAAGGCGCACGAGATCGCCGCGCGCGCCGAAGAGCTCGGCGCGACCAAAGTCTTCGTGTTCAACGATCTGCGGCCGCGTCAGCGCACGAACCTCGAGAAGATCATCCCGTTGCCGATCGTCGATCGCTCGATGGTCATTCTCGACATCTTCGCGCAGCGCGCGCGCAGCCGCGAAGGGAAGTTGCAAGTCGAGCTCGCGCAGTTGCGTCACCGTCAGGCGAACCTCATCGGCAGCGCGACGGCGCTCTCGCGCTTGGGCGGCGGCGTCGGGACGCGCGGCCCCGGCGAAACGAAGCTCGAGGTCGATCGGCGGCGCATCGGCGACCGTATCTCGGTGCTGCGCAGGCAACTCGAAACGGTTCGGCGAGCTCGAGCGGTACGCCGCGCGCCGCGCGGTGGGGCGCCGCTCGTGGCCCTAGTCGGCTACACCAACGTAGGAAAGTCGTCCCTGTTAAACCGCTTCTCGCATGCGACGCAGGACGGCGCCGCCTTCGTCGCCGACCAACCCTTCGCGACGCTCGATCCGACGTTGCGTCGCGTCTACCTCGCACCGGGGAGCTACGTTCGCATGGCCGACACCGTCGGCTTCATCACCGAGCTACCAAAAGAATTGATCAACGCGTTTCGCGCGACGCTCGAAGAGCTCGAGGGCGCCGACGTCTTGGTTCACGTGGTCGATGCGAGCAGCCCGGATTGGCAACGCCAAAAGCAGAGCGTTGACGAAATCCTCCACCAACTCGGCGTCGACACAAAACCGACGATCCTTACCTTCAATAAAATCGACCTGCGCGGCCCGAACGCTGCGCCGGCTCTGCCGACTCACGCGTCGGCGGTCAGCGCGCGCACGGGCGCCGGCCTCGACGAATTGCGCTCGCGCATCGCGGAGCGGCTCGAGGCGGAGCCTTCCCTGGTATGATCGGTCGACTGGGCCGAGCGGCGCCATTCGCACTCGCGCTCCTCGTCGCCGCGTGCACGAGCAACGCGAAAGCGATCGAGGGCGATCCCTTCGTGCGCGCGGTGCGCGCACTCCGGCCCAGCGTCGTCCTGTTCACGATGAAAATTCCCAGCGACGACCCCAAAAAGAAGGGTCAATGGGACGACGCCTACGGTAGCGGCGTGATCGTCGCGAGCGGCGCGTGGGGCAGCCAGATACTCACCGAAGAACACGTCGTCCGCGACGCACGCGATCTTCACGCGACGGTCGGCGAGGGGGTGGAAATTCCCGTCCGCGTCATCGCCAGCGATCGGAAAAAAGACGTCGCGCTCGTCGAGACGAGCAAACCCGATCTCCCCGTCGCCGTCCTTGGAACCTCGCGTAGCCTCGAGCCCGGGATGGCGGTCGGCGTCGCGGGTTTCCCCGTCCCCGACTACTTCCAAGACGAAGATCTCGGCGTCTCCACCTCGATACGCGCCGGCCGCATAGCGAGCGTTCGGAAGCATACCGTCGAGCTCGATTTCGGGATCATCCCGGGTGAAAGCGGCGGCCCCGTCTTCGACGCATCGAGCGGTGCGGTCGTCGGTTTGGCCGAGTGGCGCTTCGAAGACGAGAAGGCGATCGGCTTCGCGATCCCGATCGACGACGCAAAGTCGTTTCTCGTCGGGAAGCTACATAAGTAGCATTAGCTAACCGGCTGTAAGCTGACGGTGGGAACCGTCGTGTTCTGGCCTTGGACGACTTGGACGTCTGTCGTAAAGGTCACGTACCCTCCGGCGATGACGGTGAGCGTCTGCGTTCCTTCCGGAACCTTGAGAAAGACGAAGCCGCCGTTAGGATCGACGCTGATCGACTGGCCGGCGATCGTGACTGTGGCGTTGGTGATCGGTTTTTGCGTCCGCGCGTCGACGACGACGCCGACTACCGAGCCGTAGTTTTGGACGCCGATGGCGTTGGGGTTGACGCAAGCCGTCAGCGAGATGCCGAACGGCCCGGCAAGCAAGAGGACGAAAGCCCGAGTCCTTCTCATGCCCCGCCGATTCGGGCGAAGGACCGCTTCGCCCCTTGCAAAAGTTGGGAAGGCCATGAATCCATACGTTCCCGTCGCCATTTTTTTAGGGGTGGCTGCGGTCGCGGCGACCGCGTTCGTCCTGGTCCCCGGGCTGCTCGCCCGTCGTAAGCCGAACGAGGCCAAGTCCGAGGCGTACGAGTGCGGCGTCGAGCCGACCTCGGACGTGAGCGGCCGTTTCCCAGTACGCTTCTATCTGATCGCGATGCTGTTCGTCATCTTCGACGTCGAAGCGGCCTCGTTTTACCCTTGGGCGGTTCAGATGCACGCGTTGCGCGTCTACGGATTGCTGGAGATGGCGGCTTTTGTCATCGTGTTGACGATCGGTTATGCGTACGTTTGGCGCAAGGGAGGATTCCAGTGGAGGTGAGGCCGGGCGAGTTCATGCTCGCCAAACTCGACGACGTCGCGCGCTGGGCGCAATCCTCGAGCGTTTGGCCGTTGACGATGGGGCTGGCCTGCTGTGCCATCGAGATGATGAGCGTCCAAGCGCCGCAATATGACATCGCGCGTCTCGGTTCGGAAGTCTTCCGCGCCTCGCCGCGTCAAGCCGACTTGATGATCGTCTCGGGACGCGTCGCGCAGAAGATGGGGCCGATCATCAAGCGGCTCTACGATCAGATGGCCGATCCGAAATGGGTTATTTCGATGGGCGCCTGTGCTTCCTCGGGTGGCGTTTTCGACAACTATGCGATCGTCCAGGGCGTCGACACCATCATCCCGGTCGACGTCTACGTCCCGGGGTGTCCGCCGACGCCCGACGGATTGCTCTACGCCGTCAATCTGATTCAACAGCAAATTCGTCAGGGCGGCCGCGGCGGAATCTTCGCCAAGACGTGAGCTAGCCACTTATGCCAAGTTCACAGACTCCGTCGATCGCCGGCTACGCACTCGATCCGACGACCGTACGCCCGCCGTTGTCCGACGCGGAGATCTTGCGCGTTACGCCCGACGACGTGCGTAAGACGGTCATTCGTTTACGCGAAGAGGGATGCTCGATGCTCCTCGACATCGGAGCCGTCGACTACCTGGCCCGCGTCCCGCGCTTCGACGTCGTCTACCATCTCCTCGCGCTGCCGACTGCGCCGGCGTCGGTCGAGGAAATTGGGACGCCGCGCCGCGTGCGCGTTCTCGTCGGCGTGCCCGGCGAACGTCCGCACGTCCCGTCGCTGACCGATCTGTGGGTCAGCGCCGACTGGGCCGAGCGCGAGATCTACGATCTCTTCGGGATCGTCTTCGACGGTCACCCGAACCTGCGCCGCATCCAAATGCCCGACGATTGGGAAGGCCATCCGCTGCGCAAAGATTATCCCTTGCGCGGTCCGGCGCGCGAAGCCACGCCGCGGCCGTCGTTTCCGCTCAAGAGCAACGTCCCGGCGGGTGCTCCGCCGAGCGGGAAGGTCGCCGAAGCGCTCCGTCAGCAGATTGCTCGCGCTCGCGGGCAAGAGAAATGAGTTTCCCAGCTCCGCCGGCGCGCACGATGGAGGTCATCGAGCGCAGCGCGAATTCGATGACGCTCTCGATGGGTCCGCAGCATCCGTCGACCCACGGCGTGCTCCAAGTCGTCGTCGACGTCTCGGGTGAGATCATCGAGCGAGTCGACATGGAGATCGGTTACCTTCACACCGGCATCGAAAAAACCGCCGAAAATCTTTTTTGGACGCAGGCGCAAACCGTGCTGGAACGGATGGATTATCTCAATCCGGTCGGCAACGCGTTCTGTTACGTCATGGCAGCTGAAAAACTGCTCGGCATCGGCGACAAGATTCCGCCTCGCGCGCAACAAATCCGCGTTCTAAACGCCGAGCTGACGCGCATCAGCTCGCACTGCGTTTGGCTTGGAACGCACGGCATCGACCTCGGCGCGATCTCCACGTTCTGGTACGCCTTCAACATTCGCGAGATGATTCTCGATCTCGTCGAAGCCTTCGGCGGTGCGCGCATGCATCCCAACTATCTACGCATCGGCGGCGTCAACGGCGACGTCCCCGACGGTCTGCTCGAAAAACTCGACGCGCTGATCGCCGAGTTTCCGAAGCGGATGCGCGAGCTGCGCCGGCTCTTGCAGAACAATCCGATCTGGCGCGACCGCACGATCGGCATCGGCGTCGTTAGCGCCGAAGAGGCGCTGAGCTGGAGCCTCACCGGCCCGTCGCTGCGCGGCAGCGGGATCGCGTATGACGTCCGCAAGGCCTTCCCGTATTCCGGCTACGAGACGTACGAGTTCGACGTGCCCGTTCGCACCGAGGGCGACTCCTACGCGCGTTTCCTTTGCCGGCTCGACGAAATGGACGAATCGATGCGCATCGTCCGACAGGTGCGCGATCGGCTCGCCGGCGGATCGGGTCCGGTCGTCGTCGACGATCCAAAGATCGTCGCGCCCCCGAAAGAAACCATTGCCGTCTCGATGGAAGCGCTCATCCATCATTTCAAGATCGTCAGCGAGGGCTTTCGCGTCCCGCCGGGCGACGTCTATCAAGCGATTGAGAGCCCGCGCGGCGAGATGGCGTACTACCTCGTTTCGAACGGCAACAACCGCCCCTATCGCGTGCGCACGCGCCCGCCCTCGATGTACAACCTGCAGTGCCTCAAGCAGATCGCAATCGGCAACATGATTGCAGATATGGTGGTGATGATCGGCTCGCTCGATCCGGTTTTCGGAGAAGTCGACCGATGAGTGCATCTGTCGCGTGGTGTGAAATGTTCGGCGACCCGCATATGCCTCGGGTACGCCCGAAATTTCGCCTCGTGCGAAATTTCTACTCCTCCACTTTTCGATTCCCGCGCATCCGGCGCTCCATCGAAAAGCTGGAGGCCCCTCGGCAAACGCGGGTCGCCGAACATTTTGCCGCCCCTCTTTTGATCCGCTCATCGGTCGAGGGGGAGAGATGAGCGTTGCGAGCCGGATGGGGGGAGAGCGGGATTTTGCTGCGACGCTAGGCCAAGTGCGACCTGAGGCGGAGCGGTTGATGGCGCAGTATCCGCAGAAGCGCAGCGCGCTCTTGCCGATCCTGCACGCATTTCAGAACGTTGAGGGTTGGGTCTCGCCGGAGGCGATGGGCGCGGCGGCGGAGATGCTCGAGCTTCCGATCTCGGTCGTCGAGTCGACGGCTTCATTCTATACGCTGTTTTTCAGGCGTCCCGTCGGGCGCTACATGCTCCAAGTTTGTCGCAATCTTTCGTGCCGGCTGCGCGGCGCCGACGAGATCATGGCGTACTTTCGCGAGAAACTGGGAGTAGGTCATCTGCAGACCACCGCCGATGGGCGCTTCTCTTACGAAGAGGTCGAGTGTCTCGCGGCGTGCGATCGTGCGCCGTGCATGCAGGTGAACTTGGAGTTCGTTTACGATCTGACGCGCGAAAACGTCGACCAAATGCTGGCCGCGATCTCGGCTGGAACGTTCGAGACGAGGCCGCTTCCGCAAACGGCGGCGCCGGGCAAGACGTGGCACGTCGCTCACGAGGCGCCGAAGAAATCGCCGGGCGCACAAGGCGTCAGCGATCCCAACGATCCCGGCGGCATCGGCGACGCGACCGGCGAGAAGACGATCTTGCGGCTTGTCGCCGATCCGCGGCTGATCTCGGCGCGTCCGACCGCCGAACGTTTGGTTCGCGATGGCGAACGTTTGTTGCGCGACGGCGCGGCGATGCATGTCGATTCGGAAGCGGAGAGCTAGTGCCGGTCACCAGAGTCTTGACCGATGGCATCGGTGAACTCGATTTGCGCGACTGCGACGTCTATCGCGGGCGCGGGGGCTACGAGCAGTGGAAACGCGTCGTCACGAAGATGCAGCCGAGCGACGTCGTCGATCTCGTCTCGAAATCGAACTTGCGCGGACGCGGCGGCGCCGGTTTCCCGACCGGCCGCAAGTGGGGCTTCCTGCCAAACAACGGGCGTCCGCGTTACATGGTCTGCAACTCCGACGAAGCCGAGCCCGGAACGTTCAAGGATCGGATGCTGATCGAGGAGACGCCGCACCAGGTGATCGAGGGGATGCTGATCGGGACCTATGCGATCGGCGCGAAGCGCGCGTTCATCTACATCCGCGGCGAATTCAAGCGCGGCTACGAGGTTTTCACCAAAGCCCTCGCCGATGCACGCGCCGCCGGCTTCGTCGGCGAGAAACTTTTCGGGACGGAGCACGGGATCGAGATCACCGTCCATCGCGGCGCCGGCGCGTATATCTGCGGCGAAGAGACGGCTCTGCTCAACTCGCTCGAAGGGAAGCGCGGCGAACCGCGGCTGAAGCCCCCGTTTCCCGCGATCAAAGGACTGTACGGCGAGCCGACCGTCGTCAACAACGTCGAAACGCTTGCGTTTCTTCCCTATATCCTCAAGAACGGGCCCGAGTGGTTCGCACAAATCGGGCCGCCGAAGTCGCCGGGGCTCAAGGTCGTTTCGGTGAGCGGCCATGTGAAGCGGCCCGGCAATTATGAAGTCGCGCTGGGTACGAGCTTGCGCGAGCTGCTCGAACTCGCCGGCGGGCCGCTCGACGGACGGAGGATCGTCGCCGTTCAGCCGGGCGGCGGCTCGTCGGCCTGCCTCTTCGTAGAACACCTGGAGCTCTCGTACGACTTCGACACGATGGCGGCCAACGGGACGATGCTCGGCTCGGGCGCCGTCGTTTTCTTCGACGACACGACCGATTTCGTCAAGGCGGCGCACGCGCTCGTGCGCTTCTTCGCGCACGAGTCGTGCGGTCAATGCACGCCGTGCCGCGAGGGCGGCCACTGGCTCGAGCTCACGCTCGAGCGACTCCTTCACGGCGACGGTCTCGATTCGGACATCGACATGCTGCTCGCCGTTTCGCACCAGCTGACCGGCATCAATCTCTGCCCGCTCGGGGATTCGATCGAACCGTTCTTGGCCAGCGTCGTCAAGCGCTTTGAATCCCAATTCCGCGCTTACGTGAAGAAGCAGGCGATCGCGTGATTTGTCATCCTGAGCGGAGCGAGCGTAGCGAGCGAAGATATCGAAGGACAAACGGAGCTCGGTCGGCGCTTCGACTCCGGCGCTGCCCGCCTGCGCTCAGCGTGACAAAGATCGTTCCGTCGGCGCTTCGACTCCGGCGCTTCGCGCCTTCGCTCAGCGTGACAAACGGCGCGCTCAGCGTGACAAACGTCGCGCTTAGCGTGACAAGGGCGGCCTGAGATGAAAGAAGTCACGCTGACGATCGATGGAGCGCAGGTGACCGTTCCGGAAGGGACGCTGCTGGTCGAGGCTGCGAAGAAGATCAAGACCGACATCCCGGTCTACTGTTACCATCCGAAGCTCGGGCCGGCGGGGTTGTGCCGCATCTGTCTCGTCGACGTGGAGAAGACGCCGAAGTTGCAGATCGCCTGTAACACGACGGTCGCCGAAGGGATGGTCGTCCACACGTACGGCGAGAAAGTGGACGCGGGACGGCGCGCCGTGCTCGAGTTCTTGCTGCTCAACCATCCGTTAGACTGTCCGATCTGCGACAAGGGTGGGGAGTGCGATCTCCAGGATTATTCGATCGCGTACGGTCAGGGCGCGTCGCGGCTCGCCGATCCGAAAGAGATCAAACCCAAGGCGATCGATCTGGGCCCGACGATCGTCCTCGACGACGAGCGCTGTATCGTCTGTCAGCGCTGCACGCGCTTCGACGAGATCATCACGCTGGAGCGATCGCTCGTCGTCAAGGATCGCGGGCAGCGCGACGTCATCGCGACCGCGAGTGGCGAGCCGTACGTTTCGATGTTCAGTGGAAACGTTACCGAACTTTGCCCGGTCGGCGCGCTCACCTCGAAGACCTACCGCTTCAAGTCGCGTCCGTGGGATCTCAAGCGCTCGCTGACGACCTGCGTGCAATGCAGCGCCGGTTGCGCGATCAACGTCGACGAACGCCACGGCGAAATCCTGCGCACGATGTCGGTGCCGGGTGACGACGCGGTCTCCGAAGGCTGGCTCTGCGATCGTGGCCGTTATAACATCGGCTTCTATACCGATCCGCGGCGCCTGGGGAGTCCGTTGCTTCGCCGGAACGAGGAATGGATCCAACTCAGTTGGGACGACGCGATCGATCTGTGGGCGAAGGCGCTGCGTGAAGCGCTCGACTCGGACGGTCCGAAATCGCTCGGCGCGCTCGGCGGCGGCCGCCTCACGAACGAAGAGGCCTTTCTCATCGGTCACGTCTTTCGCGCGATCGGCTGCGAGAACGTCGATTGGCGCGTCGGCCGCCAGCAACAGGCTTCGCCGGGGCCGCGCGGCGGAACGTATGCCGACGTCGAGTCGGGGCAGGCGATCGTTTTGGTCGGCGTGCCTGCAGCACAAACGACGCCGATCATGTCGTTGCGCATCCGCAAAGCCGTTTCGCAGCGCGGTGCAAGGCTGATTCTCGTCGGCGATTACGTTCTTCCGATCGGCATTGCCCACGAGCGCGTCGCGCAGCTGCGCGACCTAACCTCGCTCGCGCTCGGCCTCGACAAACACGAGCGCATCGCATTCTTCTGGGACGGCATCGACGGAAGGGTCGGCGCCGAACTCAACGGCCTCGTCGAAAGCCTCGCCGCCGGCCGAAAGATTTCCACGTACGTCACCGGCGAGACGCCCAACGGGCGCGGCGCCGAGGGGATGGGGCTCGTCCCGCGCAGCGACGCACTGGATACGTCCGGGATGCTCTCGGCGGCGCGTAGCGGGAATATTCGTGCGCTCGCGATCTTTGCCGCCAACCCGGTTCTGCACGCGCCGGGGGGTGCCGACTTCGTCCGCGCCGCGCTCGAACGCGTCCCGTTCGTCGTCACGACGGAGCTCTTCATGACGCCGACGGCGGAGGCGTCGACCCTGGTTCTACCCGCTCGGGCTCCATTCGAGAAGAACGGGCACACGTTCGACGTCACCGGCGGCCCGCGCGCCTTGCGGTCGGGCCTGAGCGCGCCGGCCGGAACACTCGCCGATCTCGAAATCTTGATCGCCCTCGCGGCAGCGCTCGGCGTCAATATCCCCGATCCGGTCGAATTGCATCATCACGCGATGGCCAACACGCCGAGAATCGCAAGTGGATTCGGCGATCCGGCACTCTTTCGCGCGCACGGCGCGCGACCGGCGAGCGACGCGCCGGCGAGCGGACTGCGTCTGGTGATCGCGGCCGATCCGTTCAGCGGCGGCGGAAGCGTCTATTTCGACGATCGCCTCGCCGAATTGCGGCCGCGACCGGCGCTTTCACTGAACGAGCGGACGGCCGCCGCCGCGGGCGTGCGTAACGGCGATATCGTCGACGTCGTCGCAGGCGAGCGAACTTTGAGCGGTTTGCTCGTCCGCATCGTACCGCACCATATCGACGGAACGGTGACGGTCCTCGAAGGTTTGCCGGAGGCGCCGGCGTCGGCGTTCCGCGGCGGCGAGACGGTCTCACTCGCCGGCATTCGTTCCGCGCGCGTCCCGGCCGGAGTCGCCTGATGGTCCCGTTGTGGGTCGTCGTCGCGCTCAAATCGGCCATCGTCCTCTTCATCATCGTAACGACCTTCGCGTACGCGATGCTCGCCGAGCGCAAGGTTCTCGCTTGGATGCAATTGCGACCCGGGCCGAACCGCGTCGGTCCGTGGGGCCTCTTGCAGCCGGCGGCGGATGCGGCGAAGATGCTCTTCAAAGAAGATCTGATGCCGTCGACGGCCGATCCGCTCATCTACCGGCTTGCGCCGTGGCTCTCGATGATCACCGCGATGGGAGTCTTTGCGGTGATCCCCTTCTCGGAGACGAGCGGCGGGCTGTGGAGCGTCGGAGACGTCAACGCCGGCATCTTGTTTATCTTTGCGCTGAGTTCGATCGGTATCTACGGCATCTCGCTCGCCGGGTGGTCGTCGGGTTCGAAATATCCGCTGCTCGGCAGCGTCCGCTCGACGGCGCAAATGATTAGTTACGAACTGGCGATGACGCTTTCCGTCGTCGGCGTCTTGATTCTCGCCGGTACGACTTCACTCGCCGAGATCGTCCACGCGCAGAGCAAACTTTGGTTCGTCGTTCCGCAATTCGCCGGTTTCGGAATCTACCTCATAACGGCGGTCGCCGAGACCAATCGCGCGCCGTTCGATCTGGTCGAGGCCGAAACCGAGCTCGTCGGCGGATTCCACACCGAGTATTCGGGCTTGCGCTTCGGCCTGTTCTTCATCGCCGAGTATCTCAACATGATCACGGTGGCGTGCATCGCGACGTTGCTCTTCTTCGGCGGCTGGAATCCGCTCTTCGGGCTGACGGAAATCCCCGGAATCGTCTGGTTCGTCCTCAAAGCGGGCTTGGTGATCTTCGTCTATATCTGGCTGCGCGCGACGTTGCCGCGGCTGCGCTACGACCGCTTGATGGCGTTTGGCTGGAAGGTCTTGCTGCCGCTGGCGACACTCAACTTGATGGTGACGGCTGCGATCGTCGCCTGGAAGGGATAGGATTCCCCAGGATGCGGATTTTTGCGGGGATCGGCGCGCTCGTCCAGGGTTTTTTCACGACCTTCCAGTTCTTCTTTCAGAAGAAGCCGACGATCGCGTATCCGTCGATCAAGAAGCAGCATGCGCCGCGCTTCCATGGGTTGCACGAACTGCGCCGCTACGCCGACGGCAAGGAACGCTGCATCGGCTGCGAGTTGTGCGCGATCGCATGCCCGGCCAACGCGATCACCGTTATCGGCGCCGAGAACTCCCCGGAAGATCGTCGTTCGCCGGGCGAGCGCTACGCGGCGCGCTATGAAATCGACGAATTGCGCTGCATCTTCTGTGGCTTATGCGAAGAGGCGTGTCCGACCGATGCGATCGTCCTCACGCCGCGTTTCGAAATGTCCGACTACCGGCGCGGCTCGTTCATCTACGCCAAGGATCGTTTGCTGGTGCCGCAAGAGGCCGGCGTGGGGATCGCGCCGGACGAGCGGCCGAATGGGATCCCGGCCGATCTCGGAGCGGTCAGCGCACAGAAGAGCACCGTCGACGTCGAAGCCGGCTACGGCGCGACCTGGCGCGGCGAGATCTTGAAGACCGAACGCAAAGGTCTCGCCGGGTGACGCTCTTTTGGATCCTGGCGATCTTGCTCGTCACGACCGCGGTCTTTACGGTCCTGCAGCGCAGCCCGGTGCACAGCGTCATCGGATTGCTGGCCAACTTCGTACTGCTAGCCGTCTTGTACCTGACGTTGAATGCCGAATTCCTCTTCGTCATGCAGATCATCGTCTACGCCGGCGCGATCCTCATCTTATTCGTGTTCGTCATCAACTTACTGTCGGCAGGGACCGGTCCGTTCAGCGAGGGCCCGAACCAAATGCCGCGCGCGTTGATCCCCACCGTGTTGATCACCCTCGTCGGATTCGGATTTTTAATTTACGGACTCGGGCGCGGCTCGCTCGGCAGCTTGCCGGCGCACGTTGCGACGTCGCAAAGCGGCGACGTCGGCCAGTCGGGCGTCTTCGGCAGCGTCGCCGATTTCGGGGTCGCGCTCTTCTCGGCGCACCTCTTGGCCTTCGAAGTCACCGCTTTCATTTTGATGGTGGCCGTCATCGGAGTCGTCGTTTTGGCGAGCGATGCGGCGCCGTCGCCGACGCACGGACACCACGTCCGGCGGTCCGCGCGCGAGCGCGAGCCGATCGTGAAGGCCGAGCGATGAGCGAGCCGATGGCGGTCGACGTCTCGTACTACGTCGGTCTGTCCGCCGTCATATTCTTCATCGGCCTCGGCGGCGTCATCTTGCGGCGCAACCCGCTGATCATGCTGCTGGCGATCGAATTGATGTTCAACGCCGCCAACATCGCGCTGATCGCCTTCGCACGCGCGTGGACGAACAACGCGGGCCAGATCTTCGCGTTTCTGGTGATCACGGTCGCGGCCGCGGAAGCCGCCATCGCCCTCGCCATCGTTCTGGTCATGTTTCGCCGCGCGAAGAACGTCGACGTCGACGAGATCTCAGGATTGCGCGGATGAGCGACGCAGAGACGATGCTGCTCGTCCTTTGGCTGCTGCCGCTGGGGAGCGCAGTCCTCATCTTCGCGTTCGGCCCGCTCTTGCGGCGGGCTGCCGGCTTCATCGGTTCGGCGGCCGTGCTGGCCTCGTTCGGGTTGACGCTGGCGATCGCGTCGAGCGCGTTCTCGACCGGTGGTCTCAAGGTCCACCTCGTCGATTGGGCCCACGGTTTCAGCTTCGGATTGTGGCTCGATCCGCTCTCGCTTTTGTGGACGCTCGTCATCACCGGCGTCGGCGGGTTGATCCATTTTTACGCGATCGGCTACATGTGGAGCGATCGCGCGATCGCGCGTTTCTTCGCGTACATGAACTTTTTCGCGTTCGCGATGCTGACCTTGGTTCTGAGCGACAACTTCGTTGGATTGCTCGTCGGTTGGGGGTTGGTCGGCCTCGCCTCATATTTCTTGATCGGATTCTGGTTCTTCCGGCCGTCCGCGGTCGCGGCGGCGCTGAAGGCGTTCGTCATGAACGTCGTCGGCGACGTCGGCCTGATGTTCGCGGTCTTCGTTCTGTTCGCGGCGACCGGCTCGACCGCGTATTCCGACGTCTTTGCGAAAGCGACGACGCTCGCGCCGGGGACGATCCTGCTCGCTTGCGTCGCGATCTTCATCGGTTGCGCCGCGAAGTCGGCGCAGATCCCGCTGCACACCTGGCTGCCGGACGCGATGGAAGGCCCGACGCCCGTTTCGGCGCTGATCCACGCAGCGACGATGGTGACGGCCGGGGTCTACTTGATCGCGCGTTGCGCGCCGCTCTGGGACGTATCGCCCGAAGCGCGAGCGCTGGTCGGGACGATCGGGGCGTTGACCGCGCTCTTGGGAGCGATTCTCGGGGTCGCGCAGTGGGACATCAAACGGATCCTCGCCTATTCGACCATGTCGCAGATCGGCTACATGATCATGGGCGTCGGCGTCGGCGCCTATCAAGCGGGCATCCTGCACTTCTACACGCACGCGTTTTTCAAAGCGCAACTCTTCCTCGCCGCCGGAATCGTGATCCACGCGTTGCACGACGAACAAGACGTTCGCAAGATGGGCGGCCTTGGAAGGAAGATGCCGCTCGCGTTTTGGGCCATGACGATCGGGACGTTGGCCATCATCGGCTTCCCCGGGTTCAGCGGATTCTTTAGCAAAGACGCCATCATCTACAGCTCGCTCGAGCGGGGCTACCCGCTGCTGTATGCGATCTGCGTCTTGACCGCCGGGATCACCGCGTACTACATGTGCCGGATGCTGTTCGTGACGTTCTTTGGCAACTATCGCGGCGAGGTCGCCGACGGCGAACTTGGAATCCCGGCTCGGGAGCACGCCGCTGCGCACGCAGGTCCCGCCGCGCCGCCCTGGATCATGGGAGTGCCCGTCGCGATTCTGATGATTCCCTCGGCGCTCGCCGGGTATATCGTGCTCGGCGGCCGCTGGGATTCGTTGTTCGTCGCCGATTTCGCGGTGCAGCCGGCATCTTCGCTCTCGACCTTCGTTCCCGAGTGGCTCTCGACGATTCTCGTCTTGGCCTTCGTCGCCGTCGGGACCGTCGTCGCCTATTTACGCTACGGCTCTTTCGATGTCACCGCTTCAGCGGTGGAGCGCCTGCGAGGCGAATCGATGCGTATGCCGCAATTGCTCGTCCGCGCGTTCTACTTCGACGAGGCCTACGACGTCTTACTCGTTCGGCCGGCACGCGTCATCGGGTCGGCGTTCATGCGCGTCGTCGATCCGCGCGTCATCGACGGAGGTTTGCGCGACGTCGTCTGGCTCGTGGGCTGGTTCGGACGCGAGACGCGCGCGCTGCAGACCGGGCTCGTGCGCGGCTATGCGCTGATCCTGGCGCTTGGCGCGGCGGCATTCCTGGCGTATTTCGCACTGATCGGCGCCACGCGGTGAGGGCGAAGAAATGACGATCGCGGCGCTCGTCGTTCTGCCCATCGTCGCCGGCTTCGCGTTGTATCTCGTGCCACGCCGGGCCGAGTTGACTGCCAAGTGGTTCGGCGTCCTCGTCGCATTCGGCTGTTTCGTGCTCGCGCAGCTCGCATACGGCCGGCCCGACGAGTCGCTCCGCTGGCTACAGCGGCCCTTTGCGGCGAACTTTCACGTCGGCCTCGGTGGGCTTGGTTTCTGGCTCGTCCTCCTGCTGACGCTCTCGACAGCGTGCGCGCTGGCGGCGCTGCGCGTGCCACGGCAGCGCGACTTCGTGGCGCAGATGCTCTTCTTACTCGGAGCGATGTCGGGCGTTTTCGTCGCGCGAGACTTGCTCGTCTTCGCGCTCTTCTGGGACCTGATGCTGATCCCGGTGTTTCTCATCTTGATCGCTTGGGCGCCGGGTCGCAGTACGGCGTCGGCTTGGCGCTACCTGATCTTCAATCTCACCGGCGGATTGGCTCTACTTTTAGCGACGGCAGCCTACGGCGTCGTCGAAGGGACGACCGACGTGATCGGCCTATCGGCCGGAGGGGGCGCGACCGCGATCGGCACGCTCTGGGGCACCTGGATCTTCATAGGCTTCGCCTTCGGCTTCTTGGTGAAGACGCCGGTTTGGCCGCTGCACACGTGGATGCCCGACACGTATGCGGATCTGCCGTCTCCGGCCGTCGCGGTCGTCAGCGCCGTGCAATCGAAGGCGGGGCTTTATGGCTTTATCGTCGTTACGGCGCCTCTCTTGCCCGAACAGATGCGCGGAGCCGCGACCGCGATGTTCGTACTCGGTTTGGTCGGACTCGTCTACGGCGCGCTGGTCGCGCTGGTGCAAGACGACGCGAAGAGGATCGTCGCGTACTCGTCCCTTTCGCATCTGGGTTTGATTTTGCTGGCGGTCTTCAGCGGAAATCCGCTCGCGCTCGCCGGTGCGGCGGTCTACATCATCGCGCACGGGCTGTTCAGCGCGGGTCTGTTCGTCGTGCTCGGTCAAGTCGAAGAGCGCGAAGAGACGCGTCTCGTCTCACGCTTGGGCGGCCTCGACGCCGTCGATCCGAAATTGGCCGGCGCGCTGCACATCATGGTCTTGGCGGCGCTCGGACTCCCCGGGCTCGGCGGTTTCGCAGGTGAGATTCTGATCCTGACCGGTCTCTTCCAGGCGGGTGCGGTCTGGCCGGCGGCGCTCGCGCTCGTTCCGATCGTCCTCGCGGCCGCGTACATGCTGCGCCTCTTTCAGCACTTCATGCACGGACCTTCGCGTGAAGATATTCCGCAGCGCCCCGACCTACGGCCGGCCGAACTCCTCGCACTCGCGCCGTTGGTGCTCGCGATCGTCTGGCTGGGCGTCTATCCCGCGCCGGTTGCAAATTCCGTTTCGAGTTCGGCCGCGACGCTGGATCGGGCAGCTCCACAGTTCGCCGAGGTGCGGCGCTGATGCCGACGGTGATGTTCCCTTGGGTCGAGGCGGATTGGTACGCCGTTTTACCGATGACTATCGTCGCGGTCACGCCGCTGCTCGTCATCGCCGCGGATTTGCTGTTGCCGCGTTCGGTTCGTCGCGACTTCGTGCTGGTTGTCGCTGCGCTCGGCTTGATCGCCGCCGGCATCGTCGCCGCGCGCGGCTGGGGACATTCATATACGGCTTTCGGTGGCGCTTTCATCACGGGCGGTTTCACGATCGTCTTCCAGGAGATCGTAATCCTCGGGGCGCTGTTCTCGCTGCTGCTCGCGACGCGTCTCGGGCGCGACGACCAGTCGGGCGGCGCGATCGCGCTCTTGCTGTGGAGCGCGAGCGGTGCGATGTTGATGGCCGGCGCCGCAAACCTGATGACGATCTTCCTCGGTCTGGAGTTGCTCTCGCTCGCGCTGTACTGCCTGTGCGGCATAGCGACGCGGCCGACTGCCCGCGAAGCGGCGCTGAAATATTTGATTCTGTCGTCGGCCGCCTCAGGTTTTATGCTCTACGGAATGGCGCTGCTCTTCGGTGCGACCGGGAGCGTCCAGCTGTCGGCGTTCGGCGCACCTGCATCGCCCGCGCTCTTCACGCTCGGCAGCGGACTGTTTCTGATCGGACTCGTCTTCAAGCTGAGCCTCGTTCCGTTCCACGTCTGGACGCCCGACGTCTACGAAGGTGCGCCTCTACCAGTCACGGCGTTCATGAGCGTCGTGACCAAGGCCGGCGCGCTCGCGGTCCTGGCGCGCTTCGCGTACGCCGCGCTGCCCCAGGCGGAAGCCGGGGCGATTCTCGCGCCGCTGTGGATCGTCGCCGCCCTCTCGATGATCGTCGGCAACGTCGGCGCGCTCGCGCAAACCGACATGAAGCGCCTCTTGGCATATTCGGGGATCGCTCAACTGGGCTACGTGGTCACCGCGCTGGCCGGGACGACCTCGCTCGGCCTGCGCTACGCGATCTTCTATCTGGTGGTCTACATGTTCATGAATCTCGGAGCCTTCGCGGTGGTCGCGCTGCTCTCGCACGAACATGAAGAGGGTTCTCACTTGAACGCTTACGCCGCGCTCGGCTATCGGCGGCCCGTGCTGGCGGCGGCGATGACGTTCTTCTTGCTCGCGCTCGCAGGTTTGCCGCCGACCGCCGGTTTCACCGGAAAATTGTTGATTTTGGCGAGTTCGGTCGATGCCGGCTACGGCTGGCTAGCGCTCATCCTGATCGTGGGTACGGCCATCTCGGCGTACGTCTATCTCAAGATCGTGCGAATGATGTACGCCCGCAGCGTCGGCGCTCCGGCGCGGTCCGCGCGCCACCCGGCCAGCGCCCTGCCGTGGATCGGCGTCACGATCTGCGCGTTCGCAACGCTCGTGCTCACGTTCTACCCGCTAACTCCGAGCGACGTCCTCCCGCTGGTGAAATAGACGCGTTACGAGACCTTGCGCTTATGCAAGGTGACCAGGTTGCCTTCGGTGTCGTTGATCATCGCCATCGAGCAAACCGGCGTCTCATGCTCCATGAGCACCGGGATGCCGCGCGCCTTGACTGCCGCGACGGCGGCGGTGAGATCGTCGACCGCGAATAAGATCCCGTTGCTCGGCTGGAACGGCATCACGGCGCCGCCGCCGCCCCATAGACCGAACGTTGCGCCATCGCCAAACTCGTATTCGGCTCCCCTGTTATCTGGATAGACTTTCACCGGTTCGAGTCCCAGAACGTCGCGGTAGAACTCGATCGCCCGCCGCGCATCTTTGACCATATAGCCGCTCAGGTCCATTCCGGTGATTTCAAACGCTCGTTGACCTACCATCGTTCAACCTCAATTCTTGCGCCTTCGTGGATGTGGGCTGCGCCATTGGCCCCGTGCCGCCACCCTCCTCCGTAAGATTGGCCGAAGCGGACGTCTAACGGCGTCGGGATGGAACGCGTGCTTGTACTTGGGGGCTGCGGGGCTCGGAAATCGGTGTTTGCGCGGCGGCTCGGTGCGTTGCTCGATCTGCCGGTCATCCATCTCGACGGAGAATACTTCAAAGCCGGATGGATCGAACCCGATCCTTCGGAATGGCGCGTCCGCGTGCAAAACCTCATCTCCGCGCCGCGCTGGATCATCGACGGCTCGCACGTCGGAACGCTTCCGCTGCGTCTCCCTCACGCGGATACGGCAATCGTCCTGGATTTGCCGACGTGGCTTTGTCTCTGGCGCGTCTTACGCCGTATCGCCGGCAACTACGGCCGCGTGCGGCCAGATTCCGCGCCGGGCTGCCCCGAGCGATTCGATGCCGAGTTCATCAGGTTCACGGCGATGTTTCGGCGCTCGTACCGGCCACGCATATTCGCCGCGCTGAAAAAGTTTGACGGGGCGACGATCGTGTTGTCAAGCCGAACCGCCGTCGAAGCATTTCTGCGTGGCTGCGCCGCATAGTTCAAGGACGACCGAAGCTCCGTCGGCACTTCGACTCCGACTGACGGGCGCCTATTCATGTCGCTTCATGAACCACGCCCAAGCGATCTCGGTATTGGCCGTCTCGTCGCTCGGCGCGATGTGTAGGGCGCTCGAGGCAGCAGCGATCGCATCGTCCCATTTTCCCATGATTGAATCGCCGACGGCGATCCGGTCGTACGCCTCGGCATAATTCGGACGCTGACGCAGCGCCCGGCGGGCGGCCGCGATGCTCTCCGGATAGAGACCCGCTTTGTGGTAGCGCAGCGAGGCGGCGAGGAATTCTTCGGGCGTCTTCGGCCGAGGCTCCCGGCGCTTGCGCTGTTCGAAGCCGACGAGATTCGTGCGCGCGGCCGTTAGTTGCGGATCGAGCGCGAGCGCTCGACGCTCGTTTTCGATGGCCTTGTCCCAGATGCCGAGCGAGGCATAGGCTATGCTGATGTCGTGATAGGCCGCAAACGAACGCGGCTTGCGACGCAAGGCTTCACGGGCGGATGCGATACAGCGCAAATAACCCTTATCGCTGCAGGCTTGGAACGCGGCTGTTAGCCAGTACCCTGTTATGCGTTGGGGAGTCGCGGCCAGCAGGCGCCGTGCGCCCACGTCGCTCGGCGCGATGTGCAGCAGGTCGGCGGCGGCCCGGCGCGCCTCGCTTGTTGCACCGCTATCCGCGTACGCACGTACAAGCAGCCTGCGGGTCTCGACGACCAGCGACGACGGATCGTCCTTGATAGCGGCTTTTAGTTGAGCCACCGCCTCGGGCGCGCGACCGTTCGCGTTCAGCCAGCGAGCGTAATAGTAACGCGGATCGGCCATCGAGGGATCAAGCAGGACAGCGCGCTGAAAATGCGGTTCGGCTTCATCGGGACGCCCCAGGCCGTCGTACGCGAAGCCCAGGTTGCTCTCGATGGTCGTGTACGTCGGCGAGAGTGCGCGAGCGCGCAGCAGATAGTCGACCGCGACCGCGTACCTGTCTTTCTGCATTTCCGTCCACGCGTATTCCATGAGACCGCGACCATTATGCGGACTCTTTTTGGTCACGTCGTACCACAGAGACTCGTCGTTGCGCCAAACCTCGTTCCTGACGTGCGTCCCATATCCGTAAGCGACGAGCACCACGACGCACGCAGCCGCTATCGCATTTCGCGCCCCCTTGCTATCGTTGCGGCGCAGATACGCCTCGACGCCCAACGCCAGCGCCCAGGATACGGCCAACGCCAGTCCGATGAACGGCAAGAACATCCGGTGATCGTTTTCCACTTCGGCGAGTGGATAGAGCGATGTTGGGATCGAGCCCACCAAAAACCAGGTCAAACCGAATGAGATCGGGCGAAGCGTCTTTTGGCGAGCCGTTAGCCAGGCCGTCACGCCGACGGCCGCGACGAAAAGGAACCCCATCAGCGCAGCGCCGGTCAGGCCGTCAAAGGTGTGGAGATCCGTATCCGCGCTCAGATGAACCGGCAAAAAGAACTCGGCGAAGTAGCGCAACAGCACGAACGGCTGCGTGATAAGGTATGCCCAGACTGGGGGGCTTTCGGGAGAAAAGCTAAAACTCGCGGGCGCGAGCGTCGCTTCAAGCCAAGCCCGCAGGCCACAGAGCACGAGCGCCGGCACGATTTTGATGATTTGACGATAGAGAGCTACGTCGGCTTCATTCTCGAAGTAGAGAACGTACATTAGAAGAAATAGCGGAAAAATGAGACCCGACTGTTTCGACCACGCCGCGAACGCGAACGGGATGAGGTAAATGCCGAAGGCGCGCCAGCGCGGCAAGCACGAATAGAGCGCCAAGCCGGCGACGATGCCGAACGCGACGTAAACGTCCCCGCGCTGCACGATATAATTCACCGTCTCGGCCATCGCCGGGTGCAAACCGTATAACGCAGTCCCAAACAACGCGATGTAGCGATTGCGCTGGTCCCGACGCACCGAGTTCAAGACGGCCGCGAAGAGGAAGTACATCGCGACCAATTGCGCCAGATAGATCAGGAACGTTGAGAGATGAAACCAGAGGACGTCGTTGCGGCCGCCCAGGCGATAGTCGAGCGCCAGCGAAACCGAAACGAGCGGCCGATATGTTTGGTGCAGCGCCTCGATGCTGAACGTCTTGGGATCCGTGAAGAAGCGGGGAATATTGCTTAGGTCACGGATGTAGGGGTTTGCCGTGACGGTATGCCAGTCGTCGAAATGAAACCCGTTGTGGAAGTGATTGGCGTAGGCGACACAAACGGCCGCCAAGACGACGGCGAATGCGAACTTGAAATTCAACGCAGTACTTTGCCCGATTGGGGACGCTAGGGCCTGTCGCTGTTGCCTTCGGCCCGCCTACGGCGCGCTCCGCTCACGGTGACAAGTTGGTTCAGCACCAGGCGCCGGGATCGGCATCGATCTCGACGACCCGGCCATCGCGGAAGACGAATTTGATGGAGTCGCATTCGTCCTTGTAATAACGTCCCGTTAAGCCGTTATCGCGAATGAGGTCGCCCGCACCGAGTCGAGCGACGACGTCGCGCTCGTTCGAGCCGAGCGAGAATCCCGCTTTCGTTCGCACGTTGCCGAGCGGTGCTTCGGGAAGCGCGCAGGCCAGACGGGGCACCGCGTAGAGCGAGAAGTAGGTCCACGAAAACGTCCGCTGGACCGCCAGGAGCCGATGCGTCTGCGGATCGTAGGCCGCATACAGGTCGTACGCGCCGCCCACATTCAGGCTCGGCTCTTTGTGAATGACATATTTCTCGCCGACGATTTCCGTTCCGTTGACGAGCGCGTCGGCGCCCTTGCGATCGACGGGATTAGCGGGGGTCGGAAGCGGAGGCGCGGCATCGCCCAGCACCGTCAGCAAGCAGCGCTTCATCGTTTCGTTCTCAACCGGCTGCGCCGAGACGTGCGAAGTCTCGGCGAGCAGGAGCGCTAGAACGACCGCTACGATCCACACGATGCATCCGCTCGGCGACAGAAACACGTCCACGCGCATCACTTTCCGTTGACCTCGATTCCACCGGGCAAGATCTCCGGCGGCCGCGGCGCTTGAGAGAAGTCGAAGTCGTTGCGAAGATCGCCGAGTTGCGAGGCATTCTCGCGAACCACCTGACGTGAATCCGGTCGTCCGTCGGTCTTGGGGTCGATGCGCGCACCGCCGAGAAAGATGTCTTCGACGAACTTCACGTACGCGTCGTGGCTCAGCGTCTGATGATCGATATAGCCGCGTCGCGCGTACGGACCGATCACCATTGCCGGTACGCGCAAGCCGTAGCCCTCTCCGTCGACGACCGGCGGGACGACGTGGTCGTAGAATCCGCCCCAGTCGTCCCAGGTCAGAAAGATTGCGGTGCTGTTCCAGTTGGGACTCTGCATGATCGCGTTGATCACGCCGGTGACGTACGCCTGACCCGCGCTCACGAGCGCCGGCGGATGTTCGCTGTACTTCGCGGCGGGGCAGAGCCAGACGACGTTCGGAAGCGTCCCGTTCTTGGCGGCGTCGTAAAATTTCCGAATGTCTTGCACGTTGCCGAGTTCACCATCCGCTTTGACCGTGTCGAACGACGGCAGCGGGTTCCAGATCCCCGGCGTTCGCACGGTCTGTCGCCGCGGCGGGCAATCCATCGCATCGTCGCGACAGTCGGGCTCGTCGCCGCCCATCACGTAGTAACCCCAGGTTACATGTTGCTTGTGCAAGAGATACGTAAGATCGGTCCAGGCATAATCGGGCCGGCCGGGGATCAGGCGGCGCGTGAAATTCCGCCGAAAATCCTTGGGAAGGTCCGGTGTCTGAACCGCGTCTTGGCAACTCATCGGGTCGCCGATGCGCAGACACTTCGCCGACCACTCGGAAACCATGTAGAGATGTTGCGGCAAGCTCCACGACGAGTTCGGTTCGAACATCCGGTCCTGTAACACGAAATCGCGCGCGTAGCGCCAATAGTTTGCCAGCTCGCGTTCGTCGTGGTAGCCCATCACGTCGTCGCCGGCGCCGCAGCGCGGGTCCTGGGTCGATTCGCAGTTCTTCGCTGCGTGCCGAGCCTCGAGCAAGAATCCGTCCATCTTTCCGCCGTCGACGTCGCCGACGTGGTTGTTGTGGCTGTGCGGACCGCCGCGATCGAGGTCGTTCGTATCGTGAAAGATCGGCTTGCAGTTTCCCGCGTCGTCGGGATTGCAAACTGCCGGCTTCCCGTCTTTCATCGGTAAGCCGTCGGCGCCGGGATAGGTGCCGAAGTAGTGGTCGAACGAGCGGTTCTCTTGCATGATGATGACGACGTGTTGAATTTTCCCGATGCCCGCGCCGCCTTGCGCGACGGCCTTTCCCTGGCGCGACGCCGTGAGCGCGGCCGCCGCCAGAATGAGCGCGACGACGATGATGCCGGCACCAACGTGCAGTGGGCGTGTCGAGTCCTTCATCGCGGCCCTCCGATCGGTGCGGCGCTGGTTTCCAGCCGAGCGCGCAGTTCGTTCTTGAGTACTTTGCCGAGCGCATTGCGCGGCAAGTCGCCCTCGACGACGACGACGCGCTGCAGCCGCTGGTGTTTCGAAAGTCGCTCGTTGCACCATGCGAGCAGCGCCTGCGGGTCGAGCGCCGCGTCTTTGCGCGCGACCACGAAGGCCACCGGCACCTCCCCCCACTTCTCGTCAGGCGCGCCGACCACCGACGCATCGCGTACCGCGGGATGTCCCTGGACGATGCCTTCGATATCCGACGGATAGACGTTGAGCCCGCCCGAGAGCATCATGTCCTTCTTGCGATCGACGATGTAGAGGTAGCCGTCCGCATCGAGCCGGCCCATGTCGCCGGTGCGAAGGTACGGGAGGCCGTCCGGACCCCACCAAGTCGCGTCGCGGTCCGCTTCGGGCCGATTGTGGTAGCCGCGCATCACCGCGCTCGTCCGTCCGACGATCTCACCGACCTCCCCGTTGGGTACTTCGCGCCCATCGTCGCCGACGATCTTGAGTTCGGTGCCGAATGCAGGGAGTCCGACGGAACCCGGCTTGCGCAACGTTTCGAGCGGCTTGATCGTCGTCCCGACGCCTTCCGTCACACCGTAGAGTTCCATCAGACAGGGTCCCGCCCGCGCCACAAAGCGTTCGCGTAAGGCCGGCGGCAGCGCCGCTCCGGCAGAGATCACTCGCCGCAGGCTCGAGATGTCGCGCCGATCGATTTCCGGCGATTCCAGAATCGCACGAATCTGGGTCGGCACCAAGAAGACGTGCGTCCCGCGATGACGCTCGACCGCCTCGAGAAATCCATCGGGCGTGAACGACGGCATGAGCACGCAGCTCCCGCCGGTCGCCATCGTCGGAATCATCGTCATCCACGTGCCGTTGGTGAACGGCGGCGTCGCCAAAATCGTGACGGCGGTCGAGTCCATGTTGAACTCGATTCCGAGCAGCAGCGCCATCTGCAAGCGCGTGAAATCGGTATGGACGATCCCCTTCGGAATCCCGGTCGTTCCCGAAGAGTAGATGATGCAGTACGGATTTTGCGGATCGTAGTCACGCGCTTTCGGCTCAACCGGACCTGCGACGAACGCTTCGAACGGCGTCGTCTTATCCGCATCGGCGAATCCGATGCTGATGCGCGCACCGTCGGCGAGCCCTTCGACTTTTTCTCCGAGCGATTGGTAGGGCGCGCCGATGAAGAAAAGCCTCGCGCCGGCGTCCGCGACCAGGCGAGTGAGCACCTCAGGCTGCAGCAGCGGCGAGAGCGGGACGATTGCCGCGCCGGCGCGCGCCGTCCCGAACATGGTCGAGATCGCCGCGAAGCTGTTGGGTGCGAGCATCGCGACCGTAGAACCCTTTCCGATTCCGCGGCGCTCGAGTGCCTGGGCGACGGCTTCGATCTCGGCATCGATCTCGCGCCACGTGCGAACCTCGGCGCCCGCCAAAAACGCGGTCCGGTCCCCGCCGAAACGTGCGTGGCTGGCGAGGATTCCGTTGAGCGTCGGCGCAGCGGGTTCGATTGGAGAACGCACCTCGTGTTCGTTGACCAGGCCTATGGACCGGATTTGTAGTATTGTCAACAATCCTGTTCCCCCCTCCCGCCGGGCTGCTTTGGAGAGAGATGAAAAAGCAAACTCATCCGATCGACGAGAGCGCGACGTCGATCGTCGAGGAGATCCGCGGGCCGCGTCTGCGCGAATCGAAGTTCGAGCCGCTGGTCGGCCAGATCGCTACCCACATGCAAGACGAAATCATGATGGGCCGTTACAAGCCCGGCGAACGCGTCCGGGAACAGGAGATTGCCGACCAATTGAATGTCAGCCGCGGGCCCGTGCGCGAAGCGCTGCGCGTTCTCGAGCATCGCGGCTTAGTGGAAATCGTTCCTTGGCGCGGGGCCCGTGTCGTCGAACTCTCGGCCCACGAACTCAACGAAGTCTATCAAGTTCGAGCGGCGCTGTTCGCGATGATGGCGCGTCAGGCGGCCCTTCACGCCACCGAAAAGGAGATCGCCGAGATCGGTCGAGCCATCGACGAACTCGACAAAGTCGCGCGCCGCAACGTCAGCGTTCGCGAATTCCTGACCAAGCGCTACGCGATCGCCGATCTCCTGACGCTGGCGTCGCGCAATCGGCTGGCTCGGCAGCTTCAAAGGACGCTGGTGCAGCGGACCCAGGGATACTACACGGCGACTTCGACCGCCAGCCAAGAGCTGCGTTTCGAGTCGGTCGCGCTTTGGCGCCAAATGCACGAGGCACTTACACAGCGTCACGCCGCTGCGGCTGAAGAGATTGCCAGACGGCTCGCCGACACGGCCCGAACCACCGCTCTGGCGGCGCTCGGGCAGCGCGCCGAAGACCTCTCGGCGCCGCGCCCGCGTTCGGGGAAAACTGCCGCGCGGCGCAACGACCGAAGGAAGCCCAACACGTGACCTTCAGCGAGCGGATCGTCGACGGCCGTCGCGTTCGCGTGAGCGAATCGGCGGGAAAACCGCTGCTGCTGCTGATTCGCATGGCCTCGCACGACATGGGTCTTTGGGACAATCTGTGGCCCGAAGTCGCCAAAGACTTCACCGTCGCGAGTTTCAGCCTTACGGTTCCCGGTATCGACAGCGGCGAGCCGCGTGCGCTGCTGCACCAGCTTGCGGAAGAATGTATTGCGGTCGCGCGCTCCTTGGGTTACGAACGTTTCCACTTCTTTGGCTGGCATGGCGGCGCGCAGATCGGCTTGCGCCTCGCGCTCGACTTTCCGCAGCATCTGCATTCCTGTGTTTTGATGGGGCCGATCTATGAGGCCGAAGAACGCGGTCCGACGGAGCACCTGCTGCGGCTGATCGAAGCGACGCTCGCCAAAGGGGTCGAGTTCTACACCTACTTTTGGCTTCTATCGGGCGTGACGCCCGAGTTTGCGGAAGACCAGTTCGAAAAGATCTCCGCGATGGTGCGCCATCGCGTTGCGATCGACAAAGAGCGTTTCAGCGCTCAGTCGATCTTCAACTGGGCTTCGGTTCAGCGCCGCTGGGTCGTCGACGACCAGGAACTCGAACGCATTCGAACGCCGCTGCTCATTTTGGTACCGGCCTACGCCTTGTGGCCGCCGCTCCATCAAGTCCGGCGGCTCGTCTCGAAGATCGCGAGCGCGCGCCTCGCCGTCGTCGAAGGCGCCGGCGATCTCGTGATCTACGAGGACCCCGATAAGGTGATGGTTGCGGCCGGTCCGTTCTTGCGCGCCGCCGCGCGCGGCAAGCCGCCGGCGCTGGTTCATCGCAACGGCGACGTGACCGACGTCGTCGCAAACGGAATCCGAACGTCCGTCGTCGAGCTCGCCGGTGCCGCCGACGCGATCGTCTTCCTTCACGGTTGGTTGATGTCGCCCCACATATGGGCAGACTCGATGGCGGCACTCGAAGGCCGGGCGCGTTGTCTCGCTGTGTGGCAGCCGGCGCACGGCGATTCGATCGGTCCGCCGCTCGACTTTTCGATGGCCGATTGGGCCGAATGGTTGGCCCACGCGCTCGATCGAAGCGGCGTTCGGCGAGCCGTGCTGGTGGGACACTCGATGGGCGGGATGCTCGCCGCCGCATTTCGCGACCGCTACCCCGAGCGGGTCCTCGGTCTCGCGCTGGTTTCGACCGATCCGCGCGATTGGGACGTCAAAGACCGGCGCGATTTCTTGCAACTCGCCGACGCCGTCGCCGCCGGTTGGAACTTCGATCTTGCGCGGCAGTGCGCCGATCTTCTGTTGGGAGAAGCGTTTCGCGAACGCTATGCCGCCTGGCTCGGGCAATGGAGCAACGAGGTGGCGCGTTACGATCTGCCGGGGATGTCGAGTCTCGGACGCGCGATCGCGAATCGCCCGAATTTCGTGACGGGTCTCGCAAGCGCCGCGGCGCCCATCCTGGTGGTCCACGGCGACGATGACGAAGCGATCGAAGTCGAGGACGCGCGGGCCTACGTGGCGCAGCTCGGCGGCGCGCGGTACGTCGAGATCGCCGATTGCGGGCATTGCCCGCCGCTCGAACAACCGGCCGCGTTCGTCGACGCGTTGGTACCGTTTCTCGAGGACAGCGGCCTGATCGAAGCGCGCGAGGCCGCGACGGTCAGATGAACTCTCCGGTGGTGATCGGCGCGGGGACGATGGGCCTCGGAATCGCGATGTCCGTTGCCGACGCGGGTTTCGAGGTTCGATTGATCGACTCGTCTCCGGAGTCGCTCGAGCGCGCCAAAGCGCGTATCGCCCGCACGTACGAAACGGCGGTTGCCAAGGGCCGCCTGACGCGCGACCAAGCCGAGCGACGGCGTGCCTCGATAACGATGACCGGTGAACCCGGCTATGCGGACGCCGATTTCGTCGTCGAAGCGGTCTTCGAAGATCTCGCGCTCAAGAACCGCATCTTTCGCACGCTCGGCGAGAGTTGCTCTCCGATGGCGGTCTTGGCCAGCAACACCTCCACGCTCGACGTCGATGCGATCGGCGCAGGCGTCGCCGGTCCCGAACGCATCATCGGGATGCATTTTTGGAATCCCGCGCACGTCAATCGCGCGCTCGAAATCGTGCGAGGATCCAAGACCTCGCCGCAAACTATCGCGACGGTCGTCGAACTCGGTGAGCGGCTCGGGAAAGTCCCGGTCGTCGTCGGCAACTGCGACGGTTTCGTGGCCAATCGCATGCTCTTTAAATACATCCGCGAAGCCGAGCTGCTGCTCGAGGAAGGTGCCGGCGTCGCCGAAGTCGATCGCGCTTTCGTCGATTTCGGCTTTCCGATGGGACCGCTGGCGATGCTCGATCTGGCCGGCGTCGACGTCGGCTGGCGCGTTCGGCAAGAGAAACAAAAACGCGGCGGAGTCCCGTACCGCCTGGGCCGTTTGACCGACTTGCTGCACGAGCGCGGACGTCACGGCCAGAAGAGCGGCGCCGGTTTCTATGCCTACGCAGCCGGGAATTACCAACCCATCTCCGACGGCGTCGTCGAAGAACTCGCCGCCGCCGAGCGTTCGCTGCGCGGCGCGTCGAAGCGCACGCCGGACGCGCGAGAGATCCTCGAACGTTGCATGTGGAGCGCCGTCAACGAAGGCGCCTACATTTTGGAAGAGGGCATCGCGTCTTCGGCCGGCGACATCGATGCGATCTGGTTGTACGGTTTCGGATTTCCGGCGCGGTACGGCGGGCCGATGGGCTATGCCGATGCGATCGGACTGCAGCACGTCTACGAGTTCGTGCGCGAGCGAGCATCGAACGATCCCGAATTTTGGCGCCCCGCGCCGCTGCTCGAGCGCCTCGCCGCGCGCGGCGGTTCGTTCGCGGATTTCAAGCCCGCAACAGGAGTGGCCGTATGAGCGCTTCACGCACGGCGCTGGCAGGCGCGCTGTTCGTCGCGCTCGTCGCCGCCGGGGTAGCCGGCCGTGCGCAATCCCCGGCGCCGAGCAACACGTATGCTCCGCTCAAGTCGGCGCCGCGGACGCTAGCCGTCGACGGCGTGACGCGAAACTACAACGTCTATCGACCGGCGTCGATCGCAACGAGCGCGCATCCCGCACTCGTCGTCGTCATGCACGGCTACAGCGGCAGCGCCAGACAGGTCGAGTCGAACTACAACTGGGACGATGAGGCTGATTCCGGCGGCTTCGTGGTGGTGTTTCCGAACGGAACGGAGACGAGTTGGAACTCGGGAAACTGTTGTGCGACCGCGTTCCTGCAGAAGGTCGACGACGTTAAATTCCTGACGATGATGGTCCAGCAACTCGAAGTCGACGAACGCGTCGATCCGAGCCGTATCTTCTTTAGCGGAATGTCGAACGGCGCGTTGATGTCCTACCGGATGGCGTGCGACGCGAAATTTCCGATTGCGGGGATCGCGCCGGTTTCGGGAACGCTCGACTTCGCCTGCCCGTCACCGCAAAAGACGTCGCTGATCTCGATCAACGGCCGCTCCGACCGAATGATTCCTTACGACGGCGGCAAGAAGGCCGATCCGAGCAGCGTCAGTCCCGACGTGCAAGCGTGGCGTGTGAACCTCCCGGCCATCGAGGACGTCACTGCAAAATGGCGCGCACTCGACGGCTGCGGTCGACTCGCGGTGAGGCGGGACGCTCCCCTCACGACCGAGATCGCGACCTGCCCCGGCGGAAGGGCCGTCGAAGAAATCGCGATCGACGGCGCCGGTCATCAGTGGCCGGGAGGCAAACCGCCGGACGCCGCGGCGCAAGGGCGGATCGCAGCTCTCGCGGCGCGCGGGATTTACGTCGATCCGCCGAGCACCGCGCTCGACGCGACGCACGCAATCTGGCAATTCTTCTCAACCAAGACCAGCAAATGACTAGGACTCTTGCGCTGGCGGTGCTGCTAGTTGCGGTCGCCTCAGGCGTCTCGAACGCGGCGCTCACGTCGTCAGCATCGCACGAGATGGTCGTCGATGGAATCACCCGTAACTATCTCCTGTACCGCTCTCCGAATATCCCCGCGGGCTCGCAGCCGCCGCTCGTCGTCGTCATGCACGGTGGCTTCGGGCGCGCTTCGGGCGTGGAACGGCGCTATCATTGGAATGACGAAGCCGACGCTGGGCATTTTCTCGTCGTCTACCCGAACGGCGTCGAAAACAGTTGGAATTCAGGCAACTGCTGCATGACGGCGCTTCAAAAAAACATCGACGACGTCAAATTCCTGACGATGCTCGTGCGTCAACTCGAGACCGACGAGAACGCCGACCCGCAGCGAATCTACTTCACCGGAATGTCGAACGGCGCGCTGATGTCGTACCGCATGGCCTGCGAAGCGAAATTCCCGATCGCGGCGATCGCGCCGGTCGCCGGAACGATCGACGTCGCCTGCCCGTCACCGCAGAAGACGTCGTTGATTGCGATCAACGGTCGAGCGGACCGAATGATACCGTTCGACGGTGGAAAAAATGCCGACCCGTCGACCGCCGGCGCCGAAACACGCGCGTGGCGCGGGAACCTGCCTTCGATCGAATCCGACCTCGGCCGCTGGCTGGCTCTCGACGGTTGCGCCACGCCGACGACCAAACGCGAGCCGCCGCTGACGACTAAGATCGCAACGTGCCCCGATCGGCGCGCCGTCGAACTCATTTCGATCGACGGAGCGGGACACGAATGGCCCGGCGCGGTGCCGAGCGATCCGGCTGCCGTCGCCGCGCTCGCGCAAAGAGGCGTCTACGTCGACCCGCCCTTCACGGGACTCGATGCGACGCACGCAATCTGGCAATTCTTCTCGACGAAAAGGAGCTCCGTAACGTGAACGTCGTTTTCGCGCTCCTTCTCGCCTTCGGAACGTTGCTCGCGCAGACTCAGATCTCGACGCCCGCGCCTCAGCCCACCGCGCCCGATCCCGTGCCGCTGCGATCCGTCGAGCACACGATTCCGGTCGGCGGAATCGAACGCACGTACTTCGTCTACCGGCCGATGAATCTCAAACCGGGTGCGCATCCGCCGCTCGTGGTCGCGATGCACGGCGGCGGTTCTATCGCTCAGGGCGTCGAGACGCATTACTTCTGGGACCAAGAAGCCGATCGCGGCGGATTCGTCGTCGTCTTTCCACAAGCGATCAACAAGATTTGGAGCAACCGCGACAACGGCCCGGTCGACGACGTTACGTTCTTGACGGTGCTCGTCCGGCGGATGGAGATCGACGAAGGCGTCGATCCGCGCCGCATCTTCTTTACCGGGATGTCGAGCGGCGCTCTGATGTCGTACAAGATGGCCTGCGCCGCGAAGTTCCCGATCGCGGGAATCGCGCCGGTTGCAGGGACGCTCAATTCGACGTGCGCGAATCCGCAAAAGACCTCGCTGCTCGCGATCAACGGCGACGCCGACCGGATGATTCCGTACTACGGCGGAAAGAACTCGGCTCCGGCAAATCCCGCCATGAACAACGCGCGCTGGCAAAGTCTGCCCCCCGTTCCGGACGTCCTCGCAAAGTGGCGCGCGCTCGACGGTTGCGCAGAACCTGCGGCGACGACCGGTCCGCAACTGACGACCCAGATCGCGCAATGTCTCGGCGGGCGCGAAGTCGAGGGGATCCTGGTTGCGGGAGCCGGTCACCAGTGGCCCGGCGGAGCGAAACACGATCCGGCGGCCGTCGCCGCGTACGCAAGGGCCGGGATTTTTCTCGACGAGCCGGCGATGCAGCTCGACGCCACTCCGGTAATCTGGAAATTTTTCTCGACGAAGATGGCCGACGTCCCGGTGCGAAAGCGGTTCGTACGATCGACTCGTCACAGCATCGTCGTCGACGGCAGGGTTCGAACCTACTCGGTTTATCATCCGGCCGGCGTCGGCGCGAACGCCCCGCTGGTCGTCGCCCTCCACGGCGGGTTCGGTGTGGGCGTCAATACGGAAGAGCACACGCACTGGGATCCGGTCGCGGAACGCGGCAAGTTCGTCGCGGCCTTCCCCGACGGAGCGCACGGTTGGAACTGGGGCGGGTGCTGCGGGAACGGCCAAAAGCCGGGTACCGTCGATCCGATCGACGATGTCAAGTTTCTGACGATGATGGTCGCGAGAATCGAGGCGACCGATCGCGTCGATCGACGCCGCGTCTACTTCACGGGATTCTCCGCCGGCGCCAACATGACGTTTCGGATGGCGTGTCAGGCGAAGATTCCGATTGCGGCGATCGCCCCCGTCGCCGGAACGGTCGACACGGCTTGCGACCATCCGCAACCGCTCTCCGTGCTCTCGCTCAACGGGACGCTCGACACGCAGATCCCGATTGCCGGCGGCAAGAGCACCGGACCGTACGTGCGCGACGTCCTGCCCTCGATTCCGAGCGTCTTGAACAAATGGCGCGCGATCGATCGCTGCAAGCCCGCGTCCCCCAAAATTTCGCCGCCGGTGACCGTGACGATCGACGCCTGTCCGCACGGCCGCACGGTCGAGTGGATCGTGATCGACGGCGCCGGTCATCAGTGGCCCGGGAGCGATCCTCCCACCGCCCTCGATTTGGAACTCATCCGCTCGTATCGTTCGAATCTCGCGATGCCCAGCCAAGCTCTCAACGCAACCGATACCGTTTGGAAATTCTTCTCCGGCAAAGTGAGTACACGATGATTCGTCTTTATTGTCACGCTGACCGAAGAGCTTGTCACGCTGAGCGCAGTGACCCCGAGCTTGTCGAGGGGGAACGAAGTCGAAGCGCCAACGGGACTCCGGCGACCCTTCGACTTCGCGCCCTTCGACGAGCTCAGGGCGCTTCGCTCAGGGTGACAATGGCTTTCGCACCCTTTGCGACAGCGGTTTTCGCGCTCGTGGCGCTGCAGTGTGCGGCTCCGGCGATTGCCGCCAACAAATCGGTCCAGCGTACGCTGACGGTCGACGGCCTGGCGCGTACCTACTTGGTGTACCATCCCGCCGGCGTCGGCGCAAATGCGCCGCTGGTCGTGATGTTGCACGGCGGTTTTGGAACCGGTGCGAACATCGAAGACCACACCCACTGGGATGCCAAGGCCGAAGCCGGCAAGTTCGTCGCCGCCTTCCCCGATGGCTACAAAAACGGCTGGGCCTGGGGAGGCTGTTGCGGAAACGGACAAAATCCCGGCGAGAACGCGCCGGTCGACGACGTGAAATTCTTGACGGCGATGGTGCAGGAAATCGAAGCGACGGATCACGTGGATCCGCGCCGCGTGTTTTTCGGGGGCATCTCCGCCGGCGCCAACATGAGCTTCCGCATGGCTTGCCAGGCGAAATTCCCGATCGCGGCGATCGCCGCGGTGGCCGGGACGGTCGACACCGAGTGCGGATCGCCGGAGAAATTGTCGGTGCTCTCGATCAACGGGACGCTCGACACGCAAATTCCGATCGCCGGCGGAAAGAGCAGCGGCCCCTACGTTCGCGACATCCTGCCATCGATTCCGAGCGTCCTCGACAAATGGCGCGCGCTCGACAGCTGCGCTTCGGCGACGACGGCAAACGCGCCGCCCCTCACCACCACGCTCAACCTCTGCCCGGCCGGGCGCGCGATCGAGTGGATCGTGATCGACGGGGCGGGGCACCAGTGGCCGGGGGCCGACCCGCCAAGCGCCGAAGCGCTGGCCAGGATCAAGGCGGCCGGATCGAATCTCGCGATGCCGAGCACCGCGCTGAACGCGACCGACACGATCTGGACGTTTTTCTCCGACAAAGCTAGCTAGCAAAGGCCGACGCCATGCCGCAAACCTATCGCGCCCCGCTGCGCGACATGCAGTTCGTTCTCAAGGAACTCGCCGGAATCGACGAGGTTGCAAAACTTCCGGGTTTCGAAGACGCTGCCGACGTCGTCGATGCGATCTTGGAAGAGGCGGGAATTTTTGCGAGCGAGGTGCTCGATCCGCTCAACGTAACCGGCGACAGGGAGGGCTGTACGTTTCGCGACGGCGAGGTGACGACGCCGACCGGTTTCAAGGACGCCTACCGGCAGTTCGCGGGGGCCGGCTGGATCGGTCTTCCTGTGCCCAGCGAATATGGCGGCCAAGGCTTGCCGCAATTGATGGTCGGACCGACGCACGAGATGTGGAGCGGTGCGAACGTCGGGTTCGCGAACGGCCCCGGGCTAAACCAGAACGCGATCGAGACGCTCGAACTGATCGGCTCGCCGGAGCAGAAGGAACACTACATCCCAAAACTCGTCTCGGGCGAGTGGATGGGGACGATGAACCTCACCGAGCCGCAAGCCGGCAGCGATCTGGCCGCCGTGCGCTCGAAAGCGACGCCCGAAGGCGACCACTATAAGATCAGCGGCCAGAAGATATTCATTACGTTCGGCGAGCACGACCTTGCCAAGAATATAGTCCACCTCGTGCTTGCGCGCCTGCCCGGCGCGCCGGAGGGCACGAAGGGCATCTCGATGTTCGTCGTCCCGAAGTTTTTGGTCAAGGCCGACGGAACGCTGGGCGAACGCAACGACGTCTGGTGCGCATCGATCGAGCACAAGCTGGGGATCAACGGCAACCCAACCTGCACGATGAATTACGGCGAGAAGACCGGCGGCGCGACCGGCTTCCTCGTCGGCGAGCCGCACCGCGGCATGGAATACATGTTCATCATGATGAACGCGGCGCGCTATGGCGTCGGCGTTCAGGGGATCGGGATCGCCGACCGCGCCTATCAAAGTGCGCTCGCCTTTGCGAAAGAACGCGTCCAAGGGCGCGATCTCAAGGATCTCGCCTCCCGCTCGGCGGCGCCCGTGACGATCATCCATCACCCCGACGTGCGTCGCATGCTGATGTCCATGAAGTCTCAGATCGAAGCGATGCGCGCGCTGGCGTACGTGACGGCGGCCTCGCTCGACTACGCGAACAAGCATCCGGACGAAAAGGTTCGCGCGGAGCACAAGGCCTTCATCGAACTGATGACGCCGGTCGTCAAAGGCTGGTCGACCGACACGGCGATCGAGGTCTGTTCGACGGCGCTGCAGGTCTTCGGCGGGATGGGCTACATCGAAGAGACCGGGATCGCGCAGCAGTATCGCGACGTGCGCATCACTTCAATCTATGAGGGAACGACCGGGATTCAGGCGCTCGATCTGGTCGGCCGTAAGCTCCTGCGAGACATGGGCAAGACGGCGATGCGCGTGATCGGTGAGATCAAGGCATTTGCAGCTTCACTCGAATCGTCGGAGAATGCAGACGTGCGCGCGATTTGCGAGCAATTGCTCAAGGGCGTCGAAGCCGTGACCGCGGCCTCGCTCGCGATCGGCAAAACGGCGCCGACGGACATCACGACGAGCTTCGCCTGTTCGGTACCATATCTAAAGTTGTGGGGAATCGTCGCCGGAGGCTGGCAGATGGCGCGCGCCGCGGCGATCGCCGAGAAGAAGATCGCCGACAACGACGTCGAGACCGAATTCTACAAGACCAAGTTGGCGACGGCGCGGTTTTTCGCCGATCACATCCTCAGCCAGGCCGCCTGGCTGCGCCACGAGATCGTCGAAGGCTCGTCGAGCGTCATGACTGTGGCCGTGAACGAATTCGACCTCGACCGCAAGGTGATGACGCCGGCCTAGCTCCGCTATCGCCGGCGCAGGAGGTCGGCGAGAATCCATGCCGCTCCGGCAATCGCGAAGGTCTCGACGGTTTCGCTCCAATTCGTATGATTGCGGGGATTCGAAAGAAGCAACGGCATCCACACGAGTAGCCCAAAGAGTACGAGCATCATTGTCAGGAGGCGAGTCGCGAGAAGGGCCATCCGATTCGTGAGAAGAGCCACGGCCGCGAATGCGAACGCAACGGTCGTCGTCACCGCCCAAAACATCTGACTTGGCGGAAGCCACTTCGGAACAAGCTTAGCGGTAGCGTCGAGATAAATCGCCTGTTCGAGCGCAAAGGAAGCGACACAGAGGCCGAAAAGAATGCGGCCGACCCGTTGAAGCGTCCCGGGCGCCCATATTGATGACAAGCGCGCGTAAACGATCGCCGCTCCGGTCACGAGAGAGAACTGCTCGAAGAAATTGCCCCAGCTATCGTAGATCTTCGGTGTGGCGACGATTCGTGGCACGCACAATAAAGCGATGACAAGATAAACTGCAGCGAGGACGACCGCGCCCGTTTTGGCGGTCCGACGGAACTGAATCGCAGCGCCGCCGAAGATCTGGGCGGCGGATGCGGCGTAGACAAAGACTCGGCCATCTTGAGCGTTCATGTAACGCAGTTGAAGCCAGTCGTAATGGTTGGGCCACGCCAGCGTGACGAGGCCAAAGGCCAAAGCCGCCACTCCAAACACACGACGGCCGAGATTCGAACCCGGCGTTGATGCGGTCATTCGACTATGCGGCAGGCGTGTGGTCCGATGCCGCCAGCGCGATCGCGGAGCGCTGTAGCGCCTTTTCGCCGGTAAGCAGCAGCGCGACGCCGATCGGTCCGAGGACGGCCAAGACGACGGCGATCGAGGGTCCGATCGCGGCCTTCGAATGGAACACGTCCTCTTCCAGGAACGCGACGATGAACGGACCGAGCACCAAACTGCTCAGATTGAATACGAAGAGATAGACGCCGATGATCTGTCCGCGGATCCGTCCGGGGATGTATTGCGTCAACGCCGCAATGCCGGGACCGTATGGAACCGAGAGAAAGACCAGCGTGAACGCGACGACGATCAGACTCTGCGTCGGATTCTTGAGTAGCGTGGCGATCACACCGAAGACGGTAAAGGCGCCTAGCCCGATCGCCGTGGTGCGGAACGTCCCGGAAATCAAGCCGCGTTTGGTGATGAGCCACTCCGCGACCGAGCCGGAAAGAGCCGCGCCCGTGACGGTCAGCAGTAAGAACATCGTTCCGTAGACCCAGCCGACTTTTTCAGGCGACCAGTGGTACGTACGACCCATGAACGTCGGAAGCCAACCCAACATCGCCCAGACCGAAACTCCCGCGCAGAGCATGGCGAGCCAATGGTGCGTGATGACCTTTCGTTCGTCGGTCATGAATTTGAGCAGCGTTCCGAGCGACGCTTTGGCGTAGGACTCAGATCCGTGCCGGTCGGGATCGCGAACGGTCAGCAAAGCAAGGGTGACGATGATTCCGCCGGCGAGTCCGAGGAGGACGAACACGATATGCCACGGTGCGACCGCCCCGACCACGGGCAAACCACCGACGTGCCAGCGCGCGATTCCATAAAGGACGAAGCTGCCGAGCAGGAGCGAGAGCGCGACCCCGGTGCCTGACCCGACGTTGTAAAACGAGACGGCTTTTGCGCGCGGCCCGGGCGGAAACATGTCGGCGATCATCGAGATCGCGCACGGCGAGATTGCCGCTTCGCAAACGCCGAGCACCGCGCGCGCCGAAAATAGAGTCCAGTAGTCGTAGGCCAGCCCGCAGCCGATCGCCGCGAGGCTCCAGGTGATCACGGCGACGACCAGGACGTTGCGCCGGTTGAAGTTGTCGCTGAGCCAGCCGCCGGCCAGGATCGTGAGTGCGAAGGGGACGGCAAACGCCAAGCCGACCAGCGTGCTGAAAGCTTTGTCCGTGAGATGCAGTTCGGTGCTGATCGGGATCGCGAGGTTGGCCAGCACCGTGCGATCCATGAAGGCCAGGGCGAGCGCTCCGGTCAGGATGAAGGTGGCGGGCCACGCCAGGCGCGGCGGTGGGTACGGCACGGTCCCCGCGGTCGCGCGGACCTGGCTGAACGCGCTCATCGGCGACCTCCGGGAAGCGGGGAAACCGGCAACCCTAGCGTGTATAGGATTGTCAACAATTGTACAAAGAGAGACAGAATCTTCCCGGCGTCAGCCGGCATGGGAGCACGTGGACGACGTCTATATAATCGGGGCGTTCTCGACCGCCTTCGGAAAGCGGCCGCAGGACACTCACAAGGATCTGACCCGGGAAGCATATCTCGGGGTGCTCGCCGACGCCGGGATGAGCGACGGTCGAGACATCGACTTCGCCTACTTCGGAAACTGCGCGATGCACCGCGTCAGACAGACGAGCGTGCGGGGCCAAGTCTGCTTCACGCCGCTGGTGCGAGAGGGTCTGTTTCCCGAGCGCGTGCCGATAATCAACGTCGAGGACGCCTGTGCCACGTCTTCGGCTGCGCTGCACGGCGCTTGGAAAGACGTGCTCTCCGGCCAAAGCCGGCTCGTGCTCGCCATCGGCGTCGAGAAAATCTACGAACCGGCGCCGGCCGCCAGCTCGACCGCCGATTTCGGCGGCGGCATCGATCAGCTCGATCCGCAGGAGTGGATCGACTACTACAAAGCGGCTGCGAATCAGACCGGCAAAGCGTTCGAGCCGGGCGCGGATCGCAGCATCTTCATGGATACATATGCGATGCAGGCGCTCTATCACATGCGCCGTTACGGCACGACGCAGCGCCAGCTCGCAATCGCAGCTTCGAAGACGCACAACAACGGCGCGCTCAATCCGAAAGCACAATACCGCTTCGAGTTGACTCCCGAACAGGTGCTCGACGACCGCGTCGTCTCGTTTCCGTTGACCCGCGCGATGTGCGCACCGGTCGGCGACGGGGCAGCCGCGCTCCTGGTGTGCTCGGCGAACTACCTCAAGGGCCTCGATCCCAAAGTACGGGATCGCGCGGTCAAAATTCGCGCCAGCGCGATGACGGGCGGAAAGTATCGCGCCCTCGACGAGCCCGGCCTTTCGTTTGTGGCGGCGCGCAAAGCCTATGAAGCTGCCGGCATCGGCCCCGCCGACGTCGACCTCGCCGAAGTGCACGACGCGACCTCGTTCGGCGAGATCTATCAGTGCGAGATGCTGGGATTCTGTTCCGAGGGCGAAGGCGGAAAATTCATCGAGAGCGGCGCGACGCATCGCGACGGGAAGTTGCCACTCAACGTTTCGGGCGGCCTCGTATCGAAGGGGCATCCCGTGGCGGCGACGGGGGCGTCGATGATCGGCGAACTGGTGCAGCAGTTGCGCGGCGAAGCCGGGCAGCGGCAGATCGCCGGCGCCGAGATCGGCCTTGCCGAGAACGGCGGCGGCGTGATCGGATTCGACGAGGCCGTCTGCACCGTCACCATACTGGAGCGCACGTGAACGGATCGAAGCGCATCGTCTACGAGGAGCGGACGATCGGGGAGCGGCGCGTCCGGATCGGCCCCGAACGCGGCAAGCCGCTCATGCTGCTCGTGCGGCTGTTTCCGTACAACATGGGAATTTGGGACAACGTTTGGAACGAGCTGTCGGAACACTACACGCTCGCGACGTTCAACTTGCCCGTGCCGAAGTTCGACGAGGGCACCGATCCGCGCGAAGTGCTGCACGCTCTCGCCGAAGACTGCGTTGCGATGGCTGAGGCGCTCGGCTATCCGCGCTTTCACCTATTCGGCTGGCACGGCGGAGCGCAAGTCGCGCTGCGCGTCGCGATCGACTTCCCCGAGCGCGTGCTGTCGTGCGTTCTGCAAGGTGCGATCTACGAGCCGCTCGAGTCCCGCCCGACCGATATCGCGCTCAAAATCGTCGAAGCGGTCGTGGGCACGGGCGACCTCGAGTTTCTCACCTATTACGTCTTGCTCAGCGGCACGACTGCCGAGTACGCCGAGCTGCACTTCGACGTCCTCGAGAAATTGGTAAAGACACGTCTTGAAGTCGATCGCGGGCGGCTCGACGCCGTGGGCGCCATGAAGTGGGGACGGTTGCAGCGCCGCTATCGGATCACCGACGCCGAACTCGATCGCGTCACGGCGCCCGTGCTGTTGGTCGCCCCCGTCGGCGCGGTTTGGCCGCCGTTTCATTTGGTGCGCCGTCTGTACGAGCGGATGCGCACGGCCGAATTGGCCGTCGTCCCGCGCGGCGGGGATCTCGTCATCTTCGAAGACCCCGACGCGTTCTTCGCCGCGTCGTGGCGTTTCTTGCAGGCCGCCGCAAAGGGAGAACGGGCGCCGAAGCTCGACGCCGTCGACTACTTGTCGACCAGCAGCGATCTGCGCGCGGCCGTATCCGAAAGGCGCGCAGAGGACGCAATCGTGTTCCTGCACGGCTGGCTGATGTCACCGCAGATCTGGCAGCCCGCGATGTCCGCCTTGCGCGAAAGAATTCGCTGCGTCGCCGTCTGGCAGCCGGCGCACGGACCGACCGGCGCGCCGCCGGAAGGTTTCACGATGGATGATTGGGCCGACTGGCTCGCGACGACGCTCGATAACATCGGCGTGCGCCGGGCGGCATTGGTCGGACATTCGATGGGCGGGATGCTGGCGCTCGCGATGCGCGCGCGCTATCCCGAGCGCGTGCGTGGCCTGGTCTTGGTGGCAACCCAGGCGACGGACTGGAACGATGAGATTCGCGCCGAGTTCAACGCTCTGGCCGACGTCGTCGCCGCCGGTTGGACGCCGGAGATCGCGCAGCAATGCGCCCAACTCTTGCTGGGCGAGGCGTTTCTGGCTCAAGATTCGGCGTGGCGCGAACGTTGGGAACGCGAGATCTCAAACTACGAGCTCGCCGGAAACTCGGCGCTCGCCCGCGCGATTTCGAACCGCCCCGATTACGGCGCCGACGGCGCGCGATTCGGCATTCCGACGCTCGTCGTCCACGGCAGTGAAGACGTCGCTATCGCTCCGGAGACCGGACGCGCGCTCGCCGAAGGGTTCGACGGCGCCGAGTACCTCGAGATCGCGGGCAGCGGGCACTGCCCTCCGCTCGAAGCGCCGCAAGCTTTCGCCGACGCGCTGGTCCGTTTCTTGGAAGAACACGATTTGCTGCGCGCGCCCGCCGGCGCGCTCCGGTGATTCGTTTCGACGGTCGCGTCGCGCTGGTCACCGGCGCCGGGGGCGGGCTTGGCCTCGGTTACGCCAGATGTTTGGCCGAACGCGGTGCGCGCGTCGTTGTGAACGACCTCGGCGTTGATCTCCACGGTGCGCCGGGCGTCAGCGCCTCGGCGAACGCCGTTGTCGCTGAGATCCGCGCGGCCGGCGGCGAAGCTACGGCCAACGCCGACTCGGTGATGACGCCGGCCGGAGCCGCGGCAATGGTCAAGGCGGCGCTCGATACCTACGGCCGGCTCGATATCGTCGTCAACAACGCCGGTTTCTTACGCGATCGGTCGTACGCCAAGATGGCGATCGACGATATCGATGCGGTGATCGGCGTCCACTTGCTGGGACCGATGTACGTGACGCACGCGGCTTGGCCGGCGATGAAAGCGCAGGGTTACGGACGTGCGATCATGATCTCGTCGACCAGCGGGCTGTACGGCAATTTCGGTCAGGCCAATTACGGCGCCGCCAAGCTCGGCGTCGTCGGCTTCATGAACGGGCTGAAAGAAGAAGGCGTGCGCTCCGGGATTCTGGTGAACACCGTCGCGCCGCTCGCGCTCACCCGCGCAAGCGAAGATTCGTTCGATCCCGCTTCGCACGAAGCGATGCGAATCGACTGGATCGTCGCACTGGTCGCCTATCTCGCCTCCGAAAATTGCACGACTGCGGGAGCCCTGATCCATGCCGGCGCCGGCCGCTACGCCCGTGCACGCATCGCCGAAAACGAAGGAATCGTCTTCGACCCTGAAACCGAAATCAGCCCCGAGCTGATCGCCGAACGCTATGCCGCAATCGACGGTCCGCCCGCGAAATTCTACGACAACGCGGCTTCTGCAGTATTGGAGAAAGGCGTCAAGCCGGCCGTTCGCTAGAGTCTGTCAGCGTGACATCAATGAATTGTTACTTGCGTCCGAAGTCGAACTGATGCGTCAGTGAGAGCTGGAGACGCCTCGGTCCGAGCGGGTACAAGTTCGACAAACCGATTCGGCCGTTGAGCAGTGGGAACGTGATCCCGCCGAACTCCTGCGTTTGGGTCCCGTTGTCGATGTTGCCGATGTTGATGAGATTCAACGTCATCGTCGTGTTACGGTCCGAGATCGGGAAAACGAAGTTGGCATCATACCGCAGGAACGCCGGCATGTCGTAGGCGTTGAAGTTCCCGAAGTACGTCGAGGTGAGCTGGACGAGCCCGCCGCGCGGCGTGCGGAAATGCAGATCCACGAAGCCGCCCGAGTACGGGAAGCCGCCGAGGTCGCCGCCCGCCGCCGCGCCCGGACCGCCGGCCGAGCCGGCAGCAGATGGGACGAAGAACGTGCCCGTGATCGGCGAGCCGGCGACGCCGAGGGATCCGAGCGGCCCGAAATTCTGACCCGGGATGACCGCGATCCCGACAGTGTTCGTAGGAACCGCGGCCGCGGCACCCGTCAAACCCAGATTTCCCGAGCAGTTCGCGTTCGGCGTCGTGTAATAGAAGCACGGGTTGACGTTATAGGGATATCCACGCATCAACGAGCCCGAGAGCTTGAAGCCGAAGCCGACGGCCGGGTCGCGCGAGATCGCGAGCTGGATGCCCTGATAGCGGGTCGTTCCGAAGTTGACGTTTTCGCTCGTGATGAGCGGGCATGACGAGGTGTTCGCAACCGCCGTACACGTCGCCGGTGGAGGCGCGGCCGTGCAGCCTGTCGCACCGATCGGCGAGATCACGCCGGTCGCAGGCGTGTAACACGAGGCCAATTGCGATGAGAATAACTGGTTGCGCAGATTCTCTTGGTAGAGATCGGTCGAAATGACGGTCAAACCGTCACCCAGCCGCCAGTCTGCGCCCAGGTCGTAGCCCCATGCGGTCTCGGGTTTGAGGCCCGTATTCGACTGCGCGTTGGTGAAGTTGAATCCGCTCGCTGCCGCGGTCGGCAGCGTGTTCGTAACGTTGATCGCCGACAAATAGACCGGGACGAGCGCGCTGCCCGTCGCGAAACGCATCGAGAGATTCGGGTCGGCGCGGTACGTGAAGCCGAAGCGCGGATCGTCGTGAGCGGTGAAGGCCTGCTGGAACGTCAGCGCGTTGTTGTAGACGCTGAACAATCCGGCCCCGGCTTGCATGGTGCTGCAGCCCGTTGCGCCGATCGTGCAGCCCGGCACGGGGACCGCGATCGCCGTGTTGGTCGAGAAATTCTCGATGTACCAGTTGTAGTAGTTCGCGACCGTCGCGTTCAGCTTACCGAAGTTGAGAGTGCCGCGCGCGACGATCACGTTCTGGTTGATCCACGCGCCGTTGGGAACCGTGGGGACGACCGGTGACTGGAACCCGGTGAGGTAGCCGGAGTGCTGCGTTCGGTCGTACGACAACGTAAACGCATTGCCGTTGTTGAAGAAGTGGTCCCATTCGAACGTGCCGCCGTGCATGTGGTCGAATTGAGTCGTGTACGGGAAGGCTTGCGTCGCATATGCGGTGGCCGTGGCCGCCGTGCACGTCGAGGTGCCGCCGACGCCGATCCAAGTTCCCGCCGTCGGGCCGGGGCAGACCGGATTCGTTGGCATGATGGTGATGGTCGCCGGCTGTCCTGAGAACACGGTCGGGGTTCCGCCGACGGTCGCAGTTCCGTAGAGGTTGAGGGTTTCGTTGACGAACTGGTTGGGCCCGGCGACCGCGCCGCCTTGCGTGATGAAGAATTCGTATTGCGCCTGCCAATAGCGCGCGAGGATCGTGTCGTTCGCGCCCCCGGTGTGGAACTCGAATTGGTACGCGGGTTGAATGCGGTTCAAGTTGGCGCCGGGCAGGACGGGCGCCGCCGCGAGTTGCTGGCCGGTGATGTAGATCGCACCCGGCTGATATGAGCCCGCCGGGGCGCCGACGTAGGCGGGATTGGGAGCGCACGTATTGGCGCCCGTCGTGAACGTGCCGGGGCAGAAGGTCGTCGGATAACTGTCGTACTCGTTGCCGATCGCGCTGGCCGTCAGCGTGTCGCCGACGAAACTGCCGGTCAGCGAGGTGTTCGGCGAGAAATGGTAGACGAGCTTCGCCAGCGCGTTCCGGTTGAGGTACTGGGTCGAAATGCCGTAGCAGCATTCGAGCAACGTGGTCGCGATCGGCGGCGGATTGTTTTCGATGTTGTTGGTGAACGACGTCGCGGTTGTCGCCGTGAACGCCTTCCCGTTGATCGTCGTGTTCGCTGCCGCAAGCGTGATCGGCTCCATCGTGGTGCGCAACGGCCCGGGCGAGCCGTCGACGACGTAATCGAAGACGTAGCCGAGTTTTCCGTGGAAGGTCGTCCCGCTCAGGCGCCAGTTCGAAAACTGACCGCCATAGGGATCCCAGCCGAGTGTGACCGAGCCCAGCGGTCGCGTCGTCGGATCGAGTGTGTGGAAGTTGATCGTCCCGTTGATCGCGCTATAGATGTCGGGCGCCGTGGCGCCGGGCCCCGCGATCATCTCGACGCTACCCAGGATGAACGGCGAGAGGAACGTCGTCAGCGTCGTCGCGCCGTTGTCCCCGGCGCCGACCGCGTGGCCGTCGAGCAAGTCTGCCGTTTCCGTCACGAAGCCGTCGCGGAAGGTCGGGACTTGGTATGAGGCGCGACCCGCCGTGTTACCAGCAGCGCCGGAGGTCTGTAAAACGAAGCCGGGCTGTTGCTCGAGGACGCGGGCGAGACCGAGTGCCCCCTGCTCTTTGAAGGCTTGCTGCGGGACGATGTTGACCGCGGCGGCGGTCGGGTTAAACGTACTCGCCGCGGCGTTGACGCGAACGCGGCCGATCTCTTGTAACGAGGTGAGCGTTTGCTGGATGAGCGTGACGCCGAGCGTGCTCGTCGTCCCCGCGAGGATGACGTAGTTCTGTTGCGTCGCCTCGTTGTAGCCGCCGAGCGTGGCGCTCACGTTGTATATCCCGGACGTTATGCCGGTGATCGTATATGATCCGTCGGGATTCGTCACGGTACGGTACGTACCGGCGCCGGTGAGCCTAATCGTGACGCCGCCGAGGCCGTTGCCTTGGCCGTCGACCGCCGTTCCGGTGAGCGTCCCGGTCTGCGCTTGCGCGAACGCAGCGGTCACGACGAAGCCGTTCGGCAGCGCGCCGAGCGTCGCGACTAGACACGCGGCGAGGAGCACGCGGGCGAGTGCAACGTTGAGAGGACGCATAGGATCTCCTTCGCGGTGAAAGCGGGCCTGAGTCCGGCTCCGGTCGGTGCTCCAGCGCTCCAGCATGCTGCGAATGTCCTGGTGCGAGAAAGCGAGGACCGAGGCCGAAGATCACCAAAGGGTGGATAGTGCGATTGTCAACAATCCGACAGTTCTGCGGGTTCCCCCTCCTCGCGTCCCTCATATTGGCAGCCGGGTCTACGGTACTCTCCGGCGGCTCCCCAGCGCCGCCCTCGGTCGAACGGTCGGTGCTTCCGGCGCAGACCGACCCCGCGACCGATGCGCCGAACGACCCACACTTCGTCGTCAACCCGAACCCGACGGTGGAGCCGCGCAATCGACTGTTCGTCATGCTCCCGGGGACGGGAGCGAAGCCGCGCGTCTATCATCTCATTGTCGAGGAGGCGGCAAAACGCGGCTATCACGCGATCGGGCTCGACTACCCCTCGGCGGTGGCGATCGGCTCGGCCTGCGAACACGCGACCGACGCGGCGTGCTACGGGAAGGTTCGGCGCAAACTGATCACCGGTGAAGATGCGACCGACCTCGTCAAGCTCACGCCTGCCAATGCAATCGCGCACCGTTTAGCGGCCTTACTCCATTATCTCGCGACGACGTACCCGAACGAAGGCTGGGCGCAGTATCTCGACTCGCACGGTCAAGTCGTCTGGAATAAAGTGCACGTCGGCGGCCATTCGCAGGGGAGCGGACACGCCGGCTACATGACCAAGCTCTACCCGTTGGCGCGCGCCTGCTTTTTCTCGTTCGGTTACGACTACAATACTCAAATCCCGATGCCGGCCTGGATCTCCGAACCCAACGTCACGCCGGCCTCGCGCATGTACGCGTTCATCAACGTCAACGACGAGATCATCAAGGTCGGGATCGCGGAGCAAGAGTGGAAAATTCTCGGACTTTATGCATTCGGTGCGCCCGCAAGTGTCGACGGCACGCAACCCCCGTACGGTGGGTCGCACATCCTCACGACCGCGCTTCCGCCTGCACCGACGACCCCCCCGAACTTTGTTTACCCAAATCACTCCGAGCCCATCATCGACTTTGTCACGCCTAAAAACCCCGACGGCTCCCCTTTGCACGCCCCAGCGTGGGACTCGATGTGTTTTCCCTGATGTTGTCACGTTGAGCGAAGCGCGTTTTGTCATGCTGAGCCGAGGCGCCCCTCGACAAGCTCGGGATAAACTCCGCGCCGGAGTCGAAGCACCGCCGGGACTCGGAGCTGCGTTGGCGCTTCGACTTCGCGCCTTCGGCGCTTCGCTCAGCGTGACAAGACTGTCGGCGCTTCGCTGCGTGACGAGACTGTCGGCGCTTCGCTGCGTGACGAGACTGTCGGCGCTTCGCTCAGCGTGACAAGACTCTCGGCACTTCGGTTAGCGTGACAATGGCGTAGCACCGATCCGCTTTTCCCCCCATGGGTACAGCCGGCCCGTTCGCTAAGTAATTCAAATCAGAACTAGAACTTAGACGTAACTCGCTTAGGCGGTTCGACAGGTCGGTCGAGATCGTAAACTTGGCGAGGCGGGCGCGATGCGCGCACGTTGCGAAACTTGGAGTGCGAGGCGGTTCGACAGGTCGGTCGAGATCGTGTGAATCGCGGCCGGGCGCCGGAGGCGCAGGAGGCCGCGAGAGTCAGACAAGGCTCGTCACGGATGACGAGCCGCAGGCGGGGTCGAGACCGACCTGTCGAGACGCCTCGCCAATGTCGAGCCGCCTCGTACAGCCTCGCGCGATCGCGCACGCCCAATCGAGCGCAAGAAACGTTTAGTTCGGCTTGATCAACTCGAACAAGCCGGCTGCACCCATTCCACCGCCGATGCACATCGTCACGACGAGCCACTTCGCTTTGCGGCGCCGGCCTTCGACGATGCCGTGCAGCGAAAGGCGTGCACCGCTCATCCCATAGGGATGCCCGACGGAGATCGCGCCACCGTCGACGTTAAAGCGGTCGTTTGGGATACCGAGCTTATCGCGACAGTAGACGGTTTGGACCGCGAAAGCTTCGTTGAGTTCCCAGAGGTCGATGTCGTCGATCTCCAGCTTGTGGCGTTCGAGGAGCTTCGGGACGGCAAATACCGGACCAATACCCATCTCATCGGGCTTGAGGCCCACGACCACCATGCCGCGATAGTACGCTAGCGGTTCGAGATCGTTCTTCTCGGCGTATTTCTCGCTGGCTAACACGAGCGCCGCGGCGCCATCGGAGAGTTGTGACGAATTACCGGCGGTGATCGTCGACTTGGGGTTGGTGAAGCTGACGCCTTTGAGTTTCGAGAGGCCCTCAAGAGTCGTGTCGGGACGATTCCCTTCATCCTTTTCGAGCGTCGACATCACTTCTTTGACGTCGCCCGTCTCTTTGTTCTCTTCGAACTTCCAGGCCGGCAGCGGGACGATCTCGGCGTCGAATTTGCCGGCCGCCTGAGCCGCAGCCGTGCGCTGCTGACTTTGCAATGCGTATTCGTCTTGCCGTTCGCGCGAAACGTCGTAGCGTTGCGCCACGAGGTCGGCGGTTTCGATCATCGGCATGTACAGATCGGCTTCGTGCCGGAGGAGCCAATCTTCGGTGAAAAACTTGATGTTGGTGTTGTTCTGCACGAGGCTGATCGACTCGCAGCCGCCGGCGACCATTACCGGTGCGCCGTCGGTGACGATGCGCTGCGCGGCGAAGCCGATTGCTTGCAGACCCGAGGCGCAGTACCGGTTGACGGTCGTTCCCGCGACCTCGATCGGAAGCCCAGCGCGCACCGCAGCCGTTCGTGCAAGGTTGTTGCCGGTGGCGCCCTCGGGGTAGCCGACGCCGATCACGACGTCTTCGATGTCCGACTCGCGAACGCCGGACCGGTCGACGGCCTGCCGGATCACGTGCCCCGTCATGGTCGCGCCGTGCGTCAGATTGAATGCGCCGCGGAATGCCTTGCCGATCGGCGTCCGCGCGCCGCCGAGGATGACTGCTTCTTTTGCCATGCTATTTGACTTCGACCTTTGGCCGGGGGGCGAAGGTTGCGTTGCGCTCGGCGAGCTCTTGGAGGAGCGGCGCGGGCTGCCAGTGCGAGCCGAGTTCCTTCTGCCAGACTATCAGCTGTTCGTAGATGTTCTTTGGGCCGATCGTGTCGGCCCACCACATCGGGCCTCCGCGATACCATGGGAAGCCGAAGCCGTAGACCCAGACGATGTCGATGTCTCCGGGTCGAAGCGCGATCTTGTCTCCCAAGAGTTGCGCACCCTGATTGACGAGCGCAAACATGCAGCGCTCGACGATCTCTCCGCGATTGATCTTCCGCCGTTTGATGCCGAGCCGCTTCGATTCCGCGGCGATCAACTCGTTGACGGCCGGATCCTCTACCGGTTCGCGCTTACCGTCCTCATAGACGAAAAACCCCTTCCCGGTCTTCTGCCCGTAGCGTCCCTGCTCGTATAGCCTGCTCGCAATCTCCGACGTCCGGTACGGCGCCTTGGGCGCCTCGAGGCTGATCTTGTAAAAGACGTCGATGCCGGAGAGATCGCTCATCGCGAACGGTCCCATCGGGAAGCCAAAGTCCTTCATCGCGGCGTCGATCTGCTTCGGCGTCGCCCCTTCTTCGAGCAGAAAATTTGCCTCGCGGATGTAGTCGAAGAGCATCCGGTTGCCGATGAAACCGAAAGCATTACCGGAGACGACGCCCTTTTTTTTCAGGCGTTTGGCGAGCGCGGTCGCCGTAACGAGCGTTTCGTCGGAGGTCGACTTTCCGCGCACGATCTCGAGCAACTGCATGATGTTGGCGGGTGCGAAGAAATGCAAGCCTACGACTTGGCCGGGGCGGTTCGTCACGTTCGCCATCTCGTCGATATCCAGCGTCGAGGTGTTGCTGGCCAGAATCGCGTCGGGCTTGAGCGCCTTGTCGATCGCGGCAAAGACCTCTTTCTTCACCTTCATGCTTTCGAAGACGGCTTCGATGACGACGTCGGCAGCGGAGATCTCGGCGTAGTCGCTGACGAAAGCGACGCCCTCGACGCGCGCCTTTGCCTTCTCTGCCGTCAGCCGGCCTTTCTTCGCCTGCCCATCGTATGTCGAGGTAATATGCTTCTTGCCGCGTTCGATCTGCTCGGGGTTGACGTCGATCACCGAGACAGGAATCTCAGCGTTGGCGAAAACCATCGCTATGCCGGTGCCCATCGTCCCCGCACCGACGACGGCCGCGTTCTTGATTTCCTTCGGCTTGAGGGCGCTCGATAGGCCGGGAATCTTGTTGAGTTCGCGCTCGGCGAAGAAGAGATGGATGGCCGCCTGCGCCGGCCCGCTTCGCACGAGCTCTTCGAAGATGCGCCGCTTGTGAGCGAGGCCGTATTTGAACTCCATCTCCGATGCAGCTTCGACCGCGTCGATCAATTTGTGCGCGGCGTAGCCCCCGCGCTCTTCCGGGGGGACCATACCGTGAGCCATCGCCGTCAGCGACGGGATCACGATGAATGAAAGCCGGCTGACTCGCTCCTTGGTTCCGGCTTTGGCCTTCGCGAGTTCGACCGCGCGGTCAACGACGTCGCCCTCGGCGAGCTCGTCGAGAATGCCCATCCCTTTGGCCTGTTTCGCGTTCTTGGCCTCGCCTTTCAGCATCATGTCCAGCGCCATCTGCACGCCGGCCAGCCCGTTGTTCATCGGATTCCGCGCGGCGAGCAGCCGTGGCAGACGCTGCGTTCCACCCGCGCCCGGGATGAGACCGAGCAGAATCTCGGGCAAGCCGGTGCGCGCGTTCGCGCCGCCGACTCGGTAGTCACAGGCAAGAGCCAGTTCGAGACCACCGCCGAGTGCGTTCCCGTCGATCGCCGCGACGAACGCCTTGTTGCTTTTTTCCATGACGCCGATGACGTCGCGGATGTTCTTCGAACCGGCCGGCGGCGGCGAATGGAATTCGTTGACGTCGGCCCCTCCGCTGAAGAGCCCGTTTGCGCCGGCGAATACGATCGCGCCGATTGCCGGGTCGGCGTCGGCGGTCTCGATCGCGCGGACGAGTAAGGCGCACACAGCCGAACCCAGCGCGTTGACGGGCGGATTATCCAGCGTGAGGATGCGGATTCCGTCGCGCGTCTCGGCGCGAACGGGCGCCGCCTGCCGGGTCTCGGTTTGTAGCATCGAACTCTCCGTAGAAGGGGGATGGGCCTTTCGACGCCGCTCGTTCGCCCCCGCCTCCTCGGCACTAGGGAGCGCCGGGCCCTTTTCAAAAGCACGTCGCAGGCCGAAGGAGCCTTTCGTTCTTGCAAACGCTCCCAGAACTGATCAGCGAAAAGTTGCGGGTCCCGCGGGAACGCGCGTTCGGCGAACGGCGCGGCGCTACGGAGTGGCGTTACACGTCGTCGACGCGCATGCTCGAACGCGCCGCTGCGATCGCGTGCGCTTTGCGTGATTCCGGTATCGGGGCCGGCGAGCGCGTGGCCCTCATCTCGAACAATCGAACGGATTGGATCGTAGCCGAATTCGGGATCCTCTTCGCGGGCTGCGTCACCGTGCCGACGTTTTCATCGCAGGCACTCGATCAGCTCGACTACATCTTCAAGGACGCCGAGACGAAGCTGGCTTTCGTCGAGACGCCCCAGGACGTCGCTCGCATCCGCGCAGCTTGCCCGAACGCGCCGCGCTTCATCCACTTCGACGGAACGGGCGACGACTCGCTGGAGCGCTTCGAAGACGGTGGCGCGCGATCGGCGGCTGCCGATCCGGCGCGCGTCAGGTCGTTTGCCGCCGGCGTCGACCCAGACTCGCTGGCGGTCCTGATCTATACTTCGGGGACGACCGGAACGCCGAAGGGCGTGATGCTCACCCATCACAACCTGGTTTCGAACTCGTTTGATTCCTTCGAGTACGGTTTTCGCGACCTCAAGGCGGGTGAAGAGGTGCTCTCCGTGTTGCCGTTCGCGCACATCTACGAACACAACGATCTACTGGGTTTCATTCGCAACGACGTACAGGTGCACATCACGCAGCCCGACTATTTGCTCGACGACATGCGTTCGGTGCGCCCGTACACGGTGGCGTTCGTACCGCGCATCTACGAACGCGTGCTCGCCGCGATCGTCGGCAAAGCCAAAGCCGAGGGGGGCTTAAAAGCGAAACTCGTGCCGTGGGCGCTCGGGGTCGGGCGCGATTACGTGACGTGCGGCGTCGACGGAAAGCGAGCCACGCTCGGCCTCAGACTCAAATATCTGGTTGCCAAGAGGCTCGTGCTCTCGAAGATTCGGCCGGCCCTGGGCATCGATCGGGCGTTGTTCTTCGTCAGCGGGAGCGCGCCGCTCCACCGCGACATCGCCTTGACCTTCCTCGGTTTCGGTCTACCGATCTGCGAAGGGTACGGCTTGACCGAGACGTCGCCGGTCGTCACCGTCAATAGGCTCGGCGAAATTCGCTACGGCTCCGTCGGCCGGCCCATACCCGAGGTCGAGCTGAAGATCGCGGAAGATGGCGAGATCTTGGTCCGAGGGCCCAACGTGATGAAGGGTTACTATCATTTGGAGGGCGAGCAGCCGTTCACCGCCGACGGATACTTCAAGACCGGCGACATCGGGCGCATCGACAGCGACGGATATCTTTGGATCACCGACCGCAAGAAAGAACTCATCAAAACGGCGGCCGGAAAATACGTCGCGCCGAGCCGCGTCGAGTCGGCGATCAAACGTTCGCTTTACGTCGGTCAAGTTTTCGTGCTCGGCGACGGCCGGCCGTATCCGATCGCTCTGGTCGCACCGAACTGGGATCTTCTGCGGCGTGACTTCGGGATCGCCGCGACGGTCCCGTCGAGCGAGATCGCGCAACGCCAAGACGTACGGGAATTCGTGCGCAAGGAAGTCGCCGAGCATACCGCCGATCTCGCATCCTTCGAACAGGTGCGCCGCGTCGGTTTGCTGCCGCGCGATTTGACGATCGACGATGGCGAGCTTTCGCCGACCCTGAAAGTCAAGCGCCGCATCGTCGAACAGCGCTACGCCGGCCTGATCGACGCCGCGTACGCTCAAGCTGCGGTGGCCTAACCCGCGCCATCAAATCACGAATTCGAGCAGCCTTTGCGACAAATCGGTGGCGGAATCGGCCAAGTCGCCGACAATCGAAAAGTGGTTATGCCCGGCCGGTTCTAAATAGCGCGCGGGGTATCCGAGCGCAGACCACGCCGCCGCATAGTTTCGGCTCTGTTCCTTGAACTCGAACGTTTCATCGCTTCCGGCGACCGCAACGAGCGGGAGCGCGTGCGTTGGAAGGTGATACGCCGGACTGTTGCGCCGCGCACCTTCGGCGTCGATGCGCAGCCATTCGTTGACCGCAGATAACCGAACCGGCTCGAGATCGAAGAGCCCGCTCACCACAAAGACGCCTTTGACCGAATCTTCCGGCAAGCCGTAGGGACGCCAGTCCGTGGCTGCGAGCATGCCGGCGAGTTGACCGCCGGCCGAGTGGCCTCCGACGACGATGTGCCTTGCGTCGGCGTTCAGCCGGGCGGCGTTGCGCGCGATCCAAGCGAGTGCGCGGCGCGCTGCGTCGACGATCTCGTCGAGCGTCGCACTTGCCACCAACGGGTAGTTGACGATGACGGCCGCGCCGCCGGCCGCGACGATCGGCTCGGCGACGAAGGAAAAGAACGACTTGGCCAGCCGCCGCCAATAGCCGCCGTGAACCCACACGAAGCACGGCGCAGCGGGCCGAGCCGCCGGGAAAAGGTCGAGCCTCTCGCGCTCGCCGGCGCCGTAGGCGACGTCGAGCTCACAATGCAGAGCGGTGCGCGTGCGCTTGCTCGCGGCGGCCCACTCTTCGAAATATGGATCCGTGGACGGGACGGTTCCGGCCGCGTCGTACTGACGGTCGAGTTCGGCCTGGGTGTAGCCGCCATAGACGAGCGGAGGCGGCGAGCTTTCACCCGCGTTGAAGTTCAAGCGCCGCATGGTCGCATAGCGCTACGCGGATTTGATCCATCCTCCCTACGCACGAGCCGGACTCCTTACCCGTCGGGGAGAATGGCCCGTCGGCAAATGACGCCTTTGGGGCTCAACGCCATCGCCCGGCCCGAACCTGGCTTTTCCGATGCCGTCGAGGACGTCCGCCGTTTAGATCACGGCGGCAACGAACTGCTCGATGAGCTGCGCCGGCAACTGCTCGAAAAAGAAGCGCAGCTTCAAGAACAGTATAAGACGCTCGCGCTATTTCGAAGCATCAAGAACGAGCAGGACGCGACAATCGAACGGCTGACGGCGGAGATCAATAGCTATCGCGAAACGACGACTGAAGTTGCTGACGCGCGCGAGCGCGATCGCGAACTGACGCTACTCACGACTCACGTCGCTTTCCTCGAAGATACGGTCGCAACTCGCGGCGCACTGATCGAAGAGCAACTCAGGCGAATGCAGGCCTTGCAGAGCGCGCGCGAACAATTGAGCGGGCAACTCGACGTCCTACAGCGCACCTGCGACGAGCGTCTTTCGCTTATCGAGAGATTGTCTCGGCAGATCCACCAGGATCGCGCATCGAATCCTTGCATGTGTGAAGAATTGAGCGCGGAGCTCGGCGTGCTGCAGCGTATCTGCGACGAGCGTCTTTCGCTCATCCATAAGTTGTCGCAACAAATCGCAGCGGAAAGCGCATCGAAAACGACCGAGAAAACGTCCCTTCAGTTGCTGAAGGCCAAACTGGTCGGGCGGCTCCCCCTGGGCGTGCTCGCACTGCGCAACAAACTCCGGCGCGGCTAGGAGTCCGTCGGACTATGGCCCACGCGTTCAACAAATGGCCTGCGGCTGCGGCTCTTTCCGCCGATTTCTTCGTCGCTCATCGCTCAAATGACGCTGTCATTCAGCGCTCTTCGCTCCTTGAACTCGGCGAAAATAGCTCGCATTGAACACATGGCCCATAGTCCGACGAACTCCTAAACGATCCTCGGGATCTCCAAGCGCTCCGCAAACGCATCGCGCGCAAGGACGTCGCCGACGACTTGCAGCGCTTCGCCGAAGATCTCGAGCGTGCGCCGGAGGTCGGCCTCGTCGTGCGCGAGCGACGGAATCATGAAGCCTCGAAAATTCAACAAGCCGCGCCGCAACAGTTCCTGCGCGAGCAGCGTGCGCGCGTCAATGTGGCGCCGACGGTCCTCGATCTCGAAGGTTACGACCATGCGCACCGGCAGGCCCGTTACAGACGCGGGAACGCCGGTCTCACGGCACAGCCGCGTGATGCCGTCCATGACCTTTTGCCCATATGCCCATACCGCGCGCGGAACGTCTTGGGACTTGAAGACTTCGATCGCCGCCAGTGCCGCCGCGAACGAGTAGACTTCGCCCTTGAATGTCGGCGTGTAGTGGATGCGGTGCACCGCGGCAGTAAAGACGTCGCGCTTGCCGACGACGGCCGCCAGCGGCATACCGTTCGCGAGCGCTTTGCCCACGCACGCCAGATCGGGGGTCACGCCGACGTGACGCTGCACGCTGCCGTCGAGATAGCGAAAACCGGTCCAGATTTCATCGAAGACCAGCACGATGCCGGCCCCGTCGCAACGCTCGCGCAACCCGAGCAAGAAGGCTGCGTCGGCCGCGCGCACGGGACCTTCGACTCCCTCGACTTGCGCCGCCGGCTCGACGACGATCGCCGCAACGGTGTCGCCGTGTTCGTCGAGCAACCGATCGACGGCCGCGAGGTCGCCGTAGGCGAACGGCGTGCTCGCAATCGCATTCCCCGGTAGATTCGTGTTCCAATCTTGCCAGCCGTGATAGCCGCTGAACAGCACGTGGGTACGACCGGTGGCTAGGCGTGCAAGCCGCACTGCGACGGTAGTTACGTCCGAGCCGTTCTTGCCAAACGCCGCCATCTCGGCGCACGGAAAGAGTCCGGCGAGCTCTTCGCTGAGCGCGAGCTCCTGCGCGTACGGGAGTGCCGCCAGCGGTGTCGTGGAGAGCGAACTCGCGATCGCCGCCTGCACTGCAGGATGCGCGTAACCCAGTAGACACGAGCCCCAGCCCATCACGTAATCGAGATACTCGCTTCCCTCGAGATCGCGGAACTTCGAACCCGACGCGTCGCGTACGAAGAGCGGGTAGTTCGGGCCGTGCGCCGACCATGCGATACCTTCCGTCGGCAGATAGAACCAATAGTTGCGCTGCCAAGAGACGTCGAGCCAACGTTCCGAAAGGCTTGGCTCGTGCGCTTCGAGCCCGATCTCAACTTGAAGCAGCGGCGTCTGATGCGCGGCGAAGAACGTCACGTTCTGCTCGACCATGTCGAGTTCGATGCGGCAGCTCCCGGAGCGCTGCGGCGCGCGCCACCTGAAGGCGAAGGTCGTCGTGCCTCCCGGTTCGAGCACGCCATCGGCGAGCGGGACGGTCGTGAGCAGCTCGCCATCGACGCGGACTGCGAGATCGACGGACGGACCCGGGGGAGCGTGATGGCGCCACGTCCAGTTGCCGTCGTTGACGACATCGACGTAAACGAGCCGTAACGTCCCCGCCGGCATCGCGGCCGGCAGGTTGTGCGCGCGGCAGCGCGCCGCATACGTGCGAGCTTCGGCGATCACGCCGTCACCGGCGCGGCGCATCCGCCAAGCTCCCCGCGGTAAATGACGAGTGCCGCAGCGCGATCGAACTGCCGGTGTTCGCCGAGCAACGCAAGTTCCAGCGCGCCGCCGGCGGCGACGGCGTACGCCGGCAGCTCGAACGGAAAATGCGCGCGCCCGCCGGAATGCGTGTCGTGGCGTAGCGGCACGCGTTCCAACTCGATGCCGTCGAGGTAGACACCGAGCGCAACGCGCGCGCCAGCAAAGAGCCGGTCGTCGGGGAACCATCCGCGGATCCCCGCATTTTGCAGATAGACCCGGCCGGCTAGTGGCCGGCCGGCCTCAGCCCGGGCGGGCAATTCGAGCAAGATCACTTTAGCGGCAAACTGTTCGTCGCCGATGGGCGGCGACTGCATGAAATCGGGGGCGCGGATCAGGTTGCGATCCGCGAGCTCGAGCATATCGGCGTGCAATTTTTGTAACGCCGAAGGAATCTCGATGCCGTACGGACACGCGCAGGTGACTGAGGGGCAGGTCGCACAGACCGACGCCTGCTGTGGGTGCAGCGTGAAGTACTCGACGTCGTCCCACGTCTCGTACGTTTCGGATGGCTGAAGGTTGACGTAGCCTGCCCGAAACAGCCAGGAAATATGCAGCCCTTGACTGCACGACGTGTCGCATTCGCCGCACCGGCTGCAGAGGTTTGCGCGCAACAAGCTGACTCGGCGCCGGATCGCCTCTTCTGTCTCAGGCGACGGCGCGGCGCGCACGTGTCCGGCCAGCGCGTTTTCCTCGGCCTCGTCGGGCGAGGCGGTGCCGGGCAGGACGCACGACACAGCCGGCTCCGTCAGGATCGCTTGCAGCAGTTCGGTGGCGCGGACCTTTCCGGTGGGCGGCGCGAGCGGCGCGCGCGGCGGAAAGGCACGACTGTCGCACAGCAGTCCGCCCGCTAAGGGCTTCATGACGATGATGCCGACGTCGCGCGCGGCGGCCGCTGGGAAGATTTGCTCGCGCGTCGCGGTCATGTCTTCAAACGAGCGTCCTTCCGGTGGGCTGAACGAGAGCAGGTGAAAGCCAAGTGAGTTGTAGGCGATCATCAGCGCGTCGAAGACATCTTCGCCCAGGACGCGCATGACGAACTCCGGACCGCCGTGCGTGGTGCAGAACAAACCGCCGATGACGCCTTCGGACTTCATTCGCAGGAGAAATTCGACCATGCCGTTGGAACCCCAGACGTTCTCCTGGTATGCCTCTCGGTCGTCGAGGCAGGCGATTCCGAACAGCGGAAAACGGTCGACTCCGTAGATGCGCAGCGTGTCTTCGAAAAGACGCTCGAAATGCTCGACGCGGCCGTTTGCGTTGTAGTGGACGTCGTAAGCCTGCGGCAGCACGTAGACCTCGCGGCCGCTTTCGCGAATCGCCCTGGCGACCAAGACGTCAACGCCCTCGTAGTCGGGCGCCGTGTGCACGAGGTTGACGCCCAATTCGAATCCGCGCATCAGCGTCTCGACGGCTTGCCGTTCCGAGACGAGTCGCAGCTGACAGGTTCCGAAGCCCACGGAGGAGACCATCAAATTGGTGCGCCCGAGACGCCTGAGCTCCATCCCCGCAGTCTGCCGCGGCGCCGTCTCGATCATACTACGATGGCTTCGAGTGCGAGCCGGTAGGACTCATTCTCGACGCGCCGCTGCACCATGTACTCGCGTGCGCTGTTGATGCCCGTGCTCCCGAGCTGAAATGGAATCTGCAGTTCGCGGCAGCGCACCTTGGCATACGCCAAGCCGTGCACGATCGCGTCGCTCGGGTGCGGCCGGTCGTAGTCGATATCGGTAACGAACTCCGTTACGCCGGCCGCCTTCATCAGGCGCAGGCACGCTTCGATCTCCGCCGGCGCGCAGTTGCGCTCGATCATGACGTATTTCACGGCGACGTAGGCGCCGTTGGCTGCGTAGGTTGCGAGATTCTCGCAGACGGTAGCGTGGTAATCCTTGGCTTTGATCGCCTCGTAGGTGGCGGCCGTACCCGAATCCAGCGAGCAGAGCACGCGCACGCGCGTCGCTTCGATTCCGGGATGCGTCGCGCGCCGAGGAACGCGCACGCCATTCGTGTGCAGCCATTGCACCGTCCCGTAGCTTTCGAGAACCTCGAAGGCCTCATCGAAGTCCGGCATGAGGGTCGGCTCACCGCCGCCGCCCCAGTCGATGACGGCATCGGGCGCAAGCAGCCTTTCGTCGATCAGTTGACGGATAATCGGCAGGATCGGGTACGGATTCTCGCGGCGGCCGGTGTTCCGCGGACTGTGACTCGCCGTCTGGAGCCAGCAGTACGTGCAGTAGACGTTACAGTAGTTGAAGTGCGTGATGCCGAGCCACGTCACGGGGAACGGCTGTTCCCGCTCCTCGCGCTCTGTGAGAAACGGGCAGCCCGAGCACGACGGATGGGAGCCGTCCGCGATCGAACGGCGGCGTTCGAAGAGCGCCTCGAACGGCACTCGGCCACCGTTGAATTCGAGCAGAACCGGCGTGCCGCGACCGTGGTGCACGACGCCGCACGCCGCGACGGTCCCGTATCGGAACGCGAGCCCACCCTCGAGGTAGCGGCAGCTCTTGCCCATTTTGTTAGAAGCTGATTAGAACTAAGCCCTTGGGGGCCTTCGGCCGGGCGCCCGTTCGCCAGGTTTACTTAGCGCGGATGAAACGCAAGGCGAGCAAGGCAAGCTCCGTCGGCGCTTCGACTTCGGCGCGCAGCCTGTCCTGAGCTTGTCGAAGGGGGCCTTCGCTCAGCGTGACGAGGTCGTTAGTGGACCCGCTTCTCGAAGCCGCGCCATTCCCGTTCGCGAAGCACGAATTTCTGGATTTTTCCGGTTGAGGTTTTGGGAAGCTCGCAGAACTCGACGGCCTTGGGCGTCTTGAATCCGGGGAGACGCTCGCGGCAGTGCGCGATGATCTCCTCCTCGGTCACGCTCGCGCCGGGCTTCAAGGTTACGAACGCCTTCGGAACTTCGCCCCACTTCGCGTCGGGCTTCGCGACCACGGCGCATTCGAGGACGGCCGCATGCTCGAGCACTACCTTCTCGACCTGAATCGTCGAAATGTTCTCGCCGCCGCTGATGATGACGTCCTTCGAACGATCCTGAATCTCCAGATAGCCATCGGGATGCCAGACCGCGACGTCGCCCGAGTGAAAGTAACCGCCCGCGAATGCCTTCGCGGTCGCGGCGGGATCGTTGTAATAGCCCTTCATCACGTTGTTGCCGCGCATCACGATCTCACCTTGCGTCTTGGCGTCGCGCGGGACGTCGGTGAGGGTCTCGGGGTCGGCGCTCCACGTTTGGACGACGCGGATGTCGTCCGCGCCGACCGTGATCATCGGGACGCCTTGCCGCGCCTTCATCTTCGCACGCCCGGCCGCATCGAGCGCGTCCCACTGCGATTGCCACGCACAAACCGCGATCGGTCCGTACGTCTCCGTCAAGCCGTACACTTGTGTGATCGTCGCGCCGAGCGCCTCCATTTGCGCGATCGTCGTGGGAGCCGGCGGAGCGCCGGCCGTGATCACCTGGATCGGGCGCGGAAATTTCTTTGCCTCGGGATGGTTGGCGAGCGCGATCAAAACGGTCGGTGCGCCGCAGAAGTGCGTGACGCCCTCGCGTTCGATCAACTCGAAGATCTTCACGGGCTCGACCCGCGGCAGGCAGAGATGCGTCGCGCCGGCGGCGGTGACGGCCCACGGAAAGCACCAGCCGTTGCAGTGGAACATCGGGAGCGTCCACAAATAAACGCTCTCCGCGCGCAAGCCGGCGTGGAAAACCTCGGCGAGCGCGTTCTGATACGCTCCGCGATGCGTGTACATCACGCCCTTCGGCTGGCCGGTGGTTCCGCTCGTGTAGTTGATCGAGATCGTCGCGTCTTCGTCGGCGATCGGATTCTCGAGCGGAACGGTTGAGGCGGCGGCCAGCAGGGCGTCGAGTTCGGGGACGCCGTCGCCGCTGCCGTTGCAGACGCGCTGAATCTGCGATCCGAGATCGGCGACCAGCGGCGCAAACTCCGCGTCGTAGATCACGACGCTCGCGCCGCAGTGCGCGATGATGTATTCGATTTCTGATTTGACGAGGCGAATGTTGAGCGCGCAGAGGATCGCGCCGGCGAGCGGGACGGCGAAGTGCGCCTCGAGCAGTGCCGACTGGTTTTTTGCCAGCACCGCTATCCGGTCGCCGGGACGAACGCCGAGGCCGTGCAAGGCGTGCGCGAAGCGGTAGACGCGCTCGAGCATTTGCGGATACGTCCGCCGCGTCTCGCCGTCGATGACGGCGCTCTTCTCGCGGAAGATGAGGGCCGAGCGCTCGAGAAAATCGAGCGGGCTCAAGCGGCGCAGATGAACGGCGTTCCGTGTTTCGGTCAGCATACAAGGAGACCGGCTCGGTACATGTTAGTGGCCTGTAACAGAGAGACGAGGCGACCCGAAGGGCTGCGCGTCTTTCGACTGGCTGCGTCGTCGCTCTTCGCTCGCAAAGCGTTGCTTTTGTCGCTCATCGCTCCTTGCAGCTAGCCGAAATACATCGCAGCGACACCCCTTGTCCCTCTGTTACAGGCCACTAGCCTGTTTGACCGTTCCCGGGATGGCGCCTGCGACGTTTATCGGGCCGGGAACCCCACACGCGCGGCGAAGGTCTACGAACATATGAGTACGACGAACGTTGCTGCCAACGGCGCGCGTACGCGCGTCGAAACCGACTCGATGGGGCAGATCGAAGTCCCGGCCGACAAGTACTACGGGGCGCAGTCGGCGCGCTCGCTGATCCACTTCGATATCGGCGACGGAGCGACGCCCCGCGACGTCATGCCGCCGGCGGTGATCAAGGCGATGGCGACCCTGAAGAAGGCCGCCGCGCTGGTCAACAGAGACCTCGGAAAGCTCGACGGCCAGAAAGCCGATATGATCGTGCGCGCCGCCGACGAGGTGATCGACGGCAAGTTGCTGGCGCATTTTCCGTTGCGCGTCTGGCAAACGGGCTCCGGCACGCAGACGAACATGAACGTGAACGAGGTCATCTCGAATCGCGCGATCGAGTTGGCCGGCGGGCAGATGGGTTCGAAGAAGCCGATCCATCCCAACGATGACGTCAATATGTCGCAGTCGTCGAACGATACATTCCCGACCGCGATGCACATGGCCGCCGCCGAGGCGATGGTCGGCATGCTGCCAGCGGTTGCGAAATTACGCGATGCGCTCGACATCAAGGCGAAACAATGGAAGGACATCGTCAAGGTAGGCCGCACCCATCTGCAGGACGCGACGCCGCTGACGCTGGGCCAAGAATTCTCCGGGTACGTCGCGCAACTCGACCGCGCGATGGTCGCCTGCCGCGAAGCGCTCGAACATCTTTACGACCTTGCGATCGGCGGCACCGCGGTCGGAACGGGTCTGAACGCGCACCCCGAGTTCGGCGAGCGCGCCGCGAAGAGGATTGCCGAGCTGACCGGGCTGCCCTTCCGCTCGGCGCCGAACAAATTCGCGGCGTTGAGTTCGCACGACGAATTCGTCTTCGCCTCCGGCGCGCTCAAGCAGCTCGGCGCCGCGCTGATGAAGATCGCCAACGACGTTCGCTGGCTCGGCTCCGGTCCGCGCGCCGGGCTCGGCGAGTTGATTCTTCCCGAAAACGAACCCGGTTCGTCGATCATGCCCGGGAAGGTCAACCCGACGCAATCCGAGGCGGTCACGATGGTCGTCGTTCAAGTCTACGGCAACGACCTGGCGATATCGTTCGGCGCCTCGCAGGGCAACTTCGAACTCAACGTCTTCAACCCGGTGATGATCTACAATTTCCTCCACTCGACGACGCTTTTGCGCGACGCTTGCACGATGTTCCGCGAACATTGCATCGAGGGGTTGAAGGCCAACGAGGCGCAGATCGGAGCGTATTTGGCGGCCTCACTGATGACGGTCACCGCGCTGGCTCCGCATATCGGATACGACAAGGCTGCCGAAATCGCAAAGAAGGCGCACAAGGAGAAGACGACGCTTCGCGAAGCGGCACTGGCGCTCGGCCATGTCGATGCGGCTCAGTTTGACGAGTGGGTTGTGCCCAAAAACATGACCCATTCGTAGCGCTGCGCTTTTCCGCTCCAGCTTCGTTGCGCGTTCGCTCATGTGCGTTCCGAAGCACACATCGCTCCGCGCGCCTCGCTGGAGCGAAAAATCGCTAGCGCTATCACGTCTCGGGGTGTTTTTATAGACTTTTATCACTCCTGAAGCAGCAGGCCAGGGGTGGTGGCGCGGCCCGCGAAAATTACTACCGTGGTGCGCGCCGGCTTGCTTTGCCCGAGCCTTGCAGCGATCGCGCTGGCGATCGGTTTCCTTGTCTGCGGCTCGACGGCACCGGCGCAGGTCACGCACGCCGACAGCGGCGAGGCGAAGCTCCAAGATCAACTGCCCTCAGACCCGGCAGGGGCTGTCGAGCGGGCGCGCAAGCGCGTCGCCGCCGGCGACCTCGCCGGAGCAGTCAAGGATCTGGCGCTCTACGTCGCGGCGCATTCCAAAGAGGTCGAGCCCGCCCGTTACCTCGGCGACTTATACTACCGCCAATCGGACCTCAAGTCGGCCGAAAAGACCTACCTCGCGATTCTGACGTTCGCGCCCAACGACAAGGAGACGCATAATCGGCTTGGCGGCATCTATGCGGTCGAAGATCGCGTCCCGGAAGCGATCGACCAGTTTCAAAAGAGCCTCCCGAGAAGCGACGCGCTGAGCCGGCTGGTCGTCCTTCACCAGCGCATCGGCGACCTTGCGGCCTGGACCAACGAGTATCGTTTGCGGGCGGTCGAGCGTCCGTCGGAGGCCGGCGACCAGTACAATTACGGACTGATCTTACGCAACGAGCGCCGGCCGCTCGAAGCCATCGAGTACCTGCAGCGGGCGTTGAACTTGAACGGTCGTCCCTGCGCGAGCCTCAGCGAACTAGGCAGCGCCTACCTCGACGTCAACGAGGTGAGCAAAGCGGTGAGCGTCTTGCAGCGCTGCCTTACGCTCGAACCAGAGAACTACGGCGCCCTGGTTAACATCGCGGACGCCTACATCGAGCAGGGACAGATCGCGAAATCACGCGCCGCGCTCGAGACCGCCGCGAAGGCGAATCCCGACGGCTCCGAGGCGCTGGTCGACATCGGCTTCATCGAAGATCTTCAGGGTCGCTGGCAGTCGGCCATCCAGTACTATCTCAAGGCGATCGCCCTCGACCCGAACCAGCGCGACGCCTACGTCGATCTCGGCTACGACTACGACGAGCATCACCTCTTCGGTTTGGCCGAGGCGGCGTTCATCAAGGGGTTGAGCATCGCGCCGAGCGACGGGCGCCTTCACTATCTCTTAGGCGTGACCTACGCCGAACAAGGCAAGCGAGACCTAGCGCGCGGCGAGTACGAGCGCGCGAAAACCTCCGACGAGCCCGAGGTCAGACGGGCTGCGACCCGCGACCTCGCCTTGCTGCAGCGAACGTAGGCACGAGCCGCTCAGGCGAGCCGCGCGATGACCTCGATCTCGACGCGCGCACCGCGCGGCAGCGCGGCGACCGCAACCGTCGAGCGCGCCGGCGGCGGACCCCCTGCGAAGGCTGCGCCGTAGACTTCGTTGACCGTGGTGAAGTCGTTCATGTCGACCAAGAAGATCGTCGTCTTTACGACCTCTGAGAACGAGGCGCCGCCGGCCGTAAGGACCGCTTCAATATTTTTCATTACCTGGCGTGCTTGCGATGCCGCATCCTCGCCGGCGAATTTGCCGCTCGCCGGATCGAGCCCGACTTGCCCGCTGCAGAAGAGGAAATCGCCGGCGCGAATCGCCTGGCTATAGGGGCCGATCGGCGCGGGCGCGGTTTTGCTGAGGATCGCTTCGCTCACTATGACGCTCCGACCGGCGTTTCGAGCGATTCGTAGGACATCGTGCCTTTGTACTTCATCGGTGCTTCTTCGACTCCAAAATTCGTCTTCGCAAGTTCGGCGATCTTTGCCAGCTCGTCGCCGGTCAAACGCGCCGTGTCGGGCGCTCTTGCGAATTCGGCCAACTGCTCGCGGTCGTAGATGTTCGGCAGCACCGTCATCACGCGCGGCTCGGCGAGCAACCACTGGATTGCGGCCTGGCCCAACGTCCTCTCGTTTCCCTCGAGAAACCGCAACGTTTCAATTTTTTTGAGGCCGTTGACGAGCCACGATCGAGGCCGATGGCTCCGATGGTCGCTTGGGGGGAAGGTCGTCTCGAGCGTGTACTTCCCTTCGAGCATCCCGCTCGAGTGCGGGACCCGGATCTGATAGCCTGTCGACGCACCGGCCTCATCGGCTGCGCGAATCATCGCGTCGCCTGGAAACTGTTCGAGGATGTTGTAGATCATCTGGATGTTGCCGGGGTTGCGCCGCTTCGCCGCCTCGCAGCCTTCGACGAGCCAGCCGATAGCCGGTCCGAGCGCGACGCCGTACATGCGGATCTTCCCTTCGCGTTTGAACTCTTCGAGCAGATTGAAGAGCTCGTCGCTCGCGACTTGTTCGAGTCGTGCGTTGTGGATCGAGTAGATGTCGATCACATCGGTCTGCAAACGCTTCAACGATTGCTCGAGCGCGAAGCGAACGAAGGCGGGTGAAAAATCTTGCGGGACTTCCAATTGTCCCTTGCGCTCGCCGCCATATGTGTACCAGTCGTATCCGAACTTCGTCGAGTAGACGACTTTGTCGCGCTTTGCACCAAAGGCTTTAGCGAGCTGTTCTTCGCTGCGGCCGTTCCCATACGTATCGGCGGCGTCGTACAAGGTGACGCCGAGATCGAAAGCTTCGTGCAAGAGAGCAACGGCCTCGTCGTCGGACATCTGCCCCCACCAACCTGTGGCAGTGGTCCAGAGTCCGAAGCCGACTTCGCTGACGGCGACGTCGCTCTGCGGATACGTACGGTACTTCATTAGCGCAAGAACCTCCGAAAAGCGGACCTTTCGCAGTGGCGAGACGCGGTTCCGGCTGCCCCGGTGCGAAGGAAGCCGGCGCGCCGGGTCGCAACCTCGGCGGCGTGGCTTGGTCGAACGAAAGCAGCGAATTTCGAACCGCCTTCGAACGCGCCGAGCGCTGGATCGAAGCCTATTACAACGATCCGCGGCGCTTTCCCGTGCTCGCGCGCGTCGATCCCGGATACTTGGTACGCGCGCTTCCTGCCGAGGCACCCGAAGCCCCCGAGCCCTTCGAGGCGATCTTCGCCGATTTCGAACGCCTCATCATTCCCGGCGTCACGCACTGGAACCACCCACGCTTCTTCGCGTACTTCGCGATCAGCGCAGCTCCGATCACCGTCGTCGCCGAAGCGCTTGCGGCCGCCCTCGACATCAATGCAATGGTTTGGAAAACGTCGCCGGCCGCAACCGAACTCGAAGACGTTACGCTCGAGTGGCTGCGCAAACTGCTGGGCCTCGACGCCGGCTTCCACGGGATCGTCTACGACACGGCATCGATCAGCGGGTTTACTGCACTGGCGGCGGCGCGCGAAGCGCTCGATCTCGGCATTCGCGAACGCGGAATGACTGGTCGCGACGATCTTCCGGCGCTACGCCTCTACCAAACCGAGCACACGCACTCGCACGTCGAGAAGGGTGCGATCGCGCTGGGGCTCGGAAGGGAAAACGTCGTCAAAATCTCGTGCGACGAGAATTTCGCGATGCGCCCTGACGCGCTCGAGACGGCGATTTCGGATGACCTCGCGCGCGGGCGGAAGCCGATGTGCATCGTCGCAACGGTGGGGACGACCTCGACGACCTCGTCGGACCCCGTTCCCGCGGTTGCCGAGATCGCGAAAAAGCACGGCGTGTGGCTGCACGTCGATGCGGCCTACGCCGGTCCCGCCGCGATCTTGCCCGAGTTCAGGCACATCCTGGCCGGCAGCGAGGGCGCCGATTCGCTGGTCCTCAACCCGCACAAATGGATGTTCGTCCCGGTCGACCTCTCGGTGCTCTACATCCGCAACATGGACGTACTGCGGCGCGCATTCAGTTTGTCGGCGGTCTATCTGGAACTTCCCGACGAACCGGTCCACAACTACATGGACTACGGTTTGCAACTGGGCCGCCGCTTCCGAGCACTGAAGTTCTGGTTCGCGCTGCGTCATTACGGCGCCGAAGGAATGCGCGCTCGCTTGCGCGGGCACATCGCGCTGGCTCAAGAATTCGCCGCTTGGGTGGAGGCTGAGCCTGATTGGGAAGTGCTGGCGCCGCATCCGCTTTCGTGCGTGTGTTTTCGCCACGTCCCGCCCGGCCTCGCCGGCGAGGCGATTGACGCGCACAATGTGCGCATCATCGACGACGTCAACGCGAGCGGGGAGATGTTCATCTCCTCGACGCGCTTGCACGACCGCTTGGCACTGCGCCTCGCGATCGGCAACGAGCGCACGACCCGCGACGACGTCAAGCTCGCTTGGGAAATCCTAAGAAGCGCCGCCTTGTCACCGTGACAAACGTTAGACGACGCGGAGTTGCGTGAGGTCTTCGGGCCGGTAGCGCGAGATGCGATTGCGGCCGAGCCGTTTGGCTCGATAGAGCGCCTGGTCGGCCCGTTCGCGTAACTCGATCGGGTCGACGTCGCCGTCGCTGATGGCGATGCCGATGCTCGCCGACAGCAAGCGAAACGTGACGCCGGGCGCGTGCTGCAGCCGCAGACGCAGAATCGCGGCCCGAACGCGTTCGGCCACGACCGCGGCGCCGGCTTCTTCGGTGAAGGGAAGGACGATCGCGAACTCTTCGCCTCCGACGCGGCAGGCGATGTCGCGTGGCCGGATCGTTACGCTCTTGAGCGCCTCTCCGATCGCGCGCAGAGCCTCATCGCCGGCCGGATGGCCGTAGTGGTCGTTGTAGCGCTTGAAGTTGTCGATGTCGAGCGCCAGCAGCGCGGTCGGTGCGCGTAGGAGGCGTGCCTCGGCGAGAATCTCGGCGAAACGTTCGTCGAACCCACGCCGATTGAGCAGGCCGGTGAGCGCGTCGACGATCGATTCCTGAGTGAGTTTCCGATTGTTCGCGGCAAATGAAGTGAGCTGGTCGTGCGCGCGCCGCAGCAGGACCACGAGCAGGACGCTCTGCCAAGCGATGCCTTCGGCGAGCCCTGCGTACCACGGCATCGCCGAAGCCTTGTGAGCGATCTCTCCGTCGACGAAAACTTCGCAGGCGAAGAGCACCAGCACCACCGCCAGCCAAAGATGGAGCGTCTTGTTGAGTCCCGTCTTCAAAGTCAGCGCGGCACACACCGTGGCGCACAGGGCGAGCAAGAGCTCCTCGGCAAGCGAGTGGAACGTCGGCGTGAACAAGCCACCACTCTGCAAGCTCGGCAACGCGTGCGCGTAGACCAACAGAAAGATGACGACGCCGCTGGCTAGGCTGACGGAAGCGATCGCGATGTTGCGGACGATAGCGCGCTCGTGTTCGATGGTAAGTTTGACGCGCGAGAAGAAGCTCTCGGCCCAGACGTATCCGCCGATCATCAGAATGAAGGCCGTGTGCCAGCAAACCCACAGCCAGCTCGCGAATTGTTCCGCCGCCGGCGACGGTGTCGACGAAGCGAGTTCGAGGGTCGCGAAAACGTAGGGAACCAACAGACCGCCCGTGCACGCGAAGGCGATTCCGAGGATTGCGTGCGGTGGAAAGTTCGAGGCCTGATAGAAATAACGCAGCACCGCAGCGGTTACGATCATCGTGACGATGGCGGCCGAGATCATCGCCGGCGGCAGCGCCGCCGAAACAACGGCAACGCTGGCGCCGAACGGGCTCGCGGCGGCGGCGACGAGAATCCCAAAGCACGCGACGAAAATGGCGGCGCGTCTTTCGGCCGTTCCGGGTTGGGCTCGATCGTTCGTGGCGGCAACCTGCCCCATACCGGTTCCATCGGCACGTTGGCCAGGAAGCAAAGATGTTAGCCGGCGCACACTCCGGCCGGCGACTCCTAGTACACGCGCAAGTACGCTTCGCGCTCCCAGGGATGGACGGCGCGGCGGTATCGCTCGTACTCGGCAAACTTCGCGTCCCGGAAGGCTTGATAAACGTGGTCGCCCAGCGCGCCCCGCACGACGGCGTCCTTTTCGAGCTCGGCCAGCGCCTGGCGCAGCGACTTCGGAAGGACGCGAATGCGGCGCGCCTCGCGCTCTCGATCGCTTAAGTCATACGTCGACCCGACGAGCGGATCGCCGGGCAGCAGGTGGCTGCGAATGCCGTGCGCGATGCTCGCCACCAGCACCGCCAGCGCGAGATAGGGATTACAGGAGGCGTCGGCGCTGCGCATCTCGATGCGTTGCACGCCGTTTTGCTCGGAGGGAACGCGGACGAGCGCGTTGGCGCTGCGGTGCGACCAGCCGGTGTAGATCGGTGCATCCCAGGCGGCAACGAGACGCTTGTACGAATTGACGGTCGGGTTACAGACGGCTGTGAAGGCCGGCGCGTGTTCGAGCAGTCCGCCGATGGCAAAAAGCGTCTCCTCTGCCAGCTCGCCGCGCCGGGCCGCTTCGTCGAAGGTGGTCTCGGTCGTGAAATACACGTGGACCCCGCTCCCGGCGCACGTCTCGAGCGGCTTCGGCATGAAGGTCGCATGCAGTTTGTGCAAGGCTGCGACGTGTTTCGCGACGATGCGCGTGGTGATGAGCGCGTCGGCGCACGTCAGAATAGGGGCGTCGTTGAGATCGATCTCGTGCTGTCCGGGGCCGTGCTCGTGGTGCGCGCTCGCGACGGAGAGCCCCATCGCTTCGAGCGTCGTGGCGATGTCGAGGCGGGCGCGTTCTCCGCGATCGGATTCGTCACTGTCGAAGTACGAACCGACGTCCGACGTATGGACGGTCGGTTCGCCCTCGGCATCCACATCGAACAGGTAGAATTCGACTTCCAGACCGGCGCGCACGCCGGCCAGCACGTCGCGCGCATCTTCGAGCGCGCGGCGTAGCGTCGTACGGGGGCAACCTTCGAAAGCTTCGCCGTCGGGCGTCGCGATGTCGCAAATCAGGCGCGCCTCCACGTTTGAGGAACCGAGCGTCCACGGGTAAATCGCGAAGGTAGAGAGGTCCGGCACGAGCATCATGTCGGCTTCCTCGCCGCGCACGAAGCCGTCGATCGAACCGCCATCGAACGTGACTTTGCCCTCGAGCGCGCTTTCGAGTTCTCCGACCGGTACCGTCACGTTCTTGCCGATGCCCAGGATGTCGACGAAGGATAGCCGGACGTAGCGAACCTCGCGCTCCTTCGCGACGCGTAGGACGTCGCGTTTGCCGAGCGTTTTTCGTTCGCCGTTAGTTTGGATTGAGCGCATCGATCGCCATCGCGGCGCGGAGTGTCAACTGGTCGTGAGCGCTGTCGAGATCGTAGCCGCTGATCTCGGCGATTTGCCGGAGGCGGTAGAAGACGGTGTGCCGGTGGACCGACAGTTCGGCCGCGGCGGTTTTCACGTTCTGCCCGACGTCGAAATAGAGTCGCAACGTGCGCACGAGCTCGGTCTGGTGCTTTTCGTCGTACGCGCGCAATGGTGCGAGGACGCGCCGGCCGAACACGCGCAATTCTTCGGTGCTCGCGCCGCCGCGGAGCAGCAGCGGGTAGACGCCCAGATCTTCGTACGGCATCACCCGCGAGCCGCCGAACAAGCGGCGCGCGATGAACATCGACTCGCGTGCTTCATCGACCGTCTTGTAAGCTTCGATTGCGCTGGCGGCCCGGCCGACTCCACCGACGACCTTCGCGGTGAAGTGCGCCTTCGACGCCGCGCGCGGAATCAGAGTCGCGGCCGTGCGAACGTTTTGCGCGTCGACTTCGACCGGAGCGGGGCAGAGAAAAACAAAGCCGCCGCCGCGTTCGAGCACGACGATCTCGGCGCTGCCCGAGCGTAACGTCTCGAGCGCGATGCGCCGCAAGTCGCCGAGCTTCGTAGAGGCGCTGGTCTCTTCGAGGCCTTCGGCTTCCAAAGCGACCGCGACGTAGCCACTCGCGAGCGCGATCCCGCGCGACGCGGCATCGTCTTTCGCTTCGATCGGATCGTCATATGTGCGCGCGAGCAGGCGATCCCAAAACGAGCGCCGCCGATTCTTCCCGCCGCCGGCGTCGCGCGACAGTTCGACAGCGATGGCGGCAGCCGCGAGCCGAATCGCACCGACGCGCGCGTCCAAACCTTCCGCGTTCGGAAACACCGCAAGCCAGCCGAGGGGCACGTCACCGCCCTTGATCCGAATCGCGAGCGCGTCGAGCTGGTCGCCGGGGACTTCAAAGCGCACGATTCCGTCGCCGCCCGGTCGCGCGTTGGCCACCGGATCGCGGATCGAGGGCGGAACCGACCGCGTTCCCGAGCCGGCCAGCGCGACGTGGCGCCACTCGCCGTCCTCGACCAGGACGGCGGCGTCGAGCGCGGTCGCGAGGTGAACCGCCAGCGCCTTCGGACCGCCGCCGCTGCTGGCGATCCGAGCCAGCCCTTCGGCGAATTCGACGAGCGCGTCGGTCGTGTCGTGCCGGCCGTTGGTCTTGGTGTCCATCTTCCGGTCAGGTGGACGCGACCGGCAGCTGAATTCCTTTCGCCTTCCGTGACGCCGGCGGACCACCAGCGCGGATCGGGGCGGCTACAGGCTAGCGCCGGACCCGATGAAGAGGTGAATTTTGGTGCCCTGCCTCGGAGCGTTGACCAAACTCCATGAGTGATCGCCGCGCAGGCCGAGGTCGACGAAAGCCCGACTTCTTCCCAGACGCCGCGTCATCCCCGCTTCATAGGTCACCATGCTGTAGCGCACCGGGACGTTGCGTGCCGGCTCGGCGTGCATCTCCACCATGTGTTCGTTCATGATGTTCGGATAGAAATACAAGCTTCCGAAGACGCCCTGGCTGGTCTCCGAACGGAGAACGGTCGGGAGGAACTCGGCACCGAAGCCGATGCCCTCGATATCCATCGAGAAATTCGTCGCTCGGTAGAGGTTTGCGAAGGTCAGGTAAAGCGGGGTGCGCGGAACGAGGAACCCCCCGTGTTCCTGGACGGTCCATTCGCGCGCGCTGAACAACCCGGTCGGTCGTCTCTCGCAAGTGATCGCTCGAACCGTGGGCGCGCTGCAACCGGCGGCATTGGCGGTTCCGGCCAACTCGCGATCGTCGAATTCCGCCATGAAAGCGGTGGGGCCCAGCGGAACTTCCGCGATCGCGCGCAACGCGGGCGCTGGGAACGAGGCAAGACCACGCGCAAGCTGCGTGCTGGCCGTGCCCCAAGCAACGAGTTCCGCGGAAATGAGGGCCTTCGCGTGACGGCGCCCGTTGAACGCGTCGAGCGTCGTCGACGGCAAGGCCGGCTGCACGAGAGGCACCGTCTCGGGTTTGCCGAGGACCGAAAGATCCAGGTCGCCGGCGAACGCCGGCGCCGCGAGAGACGCCGTCACGAGAAGGAACGCGCACCATGCGAAATTCCGAGCCAATCTAAAAGCCTTTCAAACGGAACCGCACGTTGTTTACGGAGAAGCGGCGCTGCTGGGCTGGAGCCTCGCACTAGCTCAACCGCGGACCAGAGAAATTCCTCCAGAAATGTGTAGGACTATAGGCCGCGCGTTCATGCGGCTTAAGTTACGTCAAGTTCTTGCGAAGTCGCGAGGCGCTGAAGGCAGGCCTCGAGCGCGCTGACCACCGGGACTTGGGTCTGCTCGGCGACGCGCGGCGCGAACGGGTCCATGCTAAATTGCGCGAGGAAAATACCGTCGACGTCGCCCGCGCCGCGGACGGCGTCCGCTAAAACTTGACCGTAACGGTCCGGCTCGTCGGCGAATGCAAAAGCATTCTCTTGGAGGATGGGCACGGCGAGGACCTTACGGCCCAATTCAGATGCAACCGCGTTCAAATAGCTTTCGACGATTGGATAAGACGGCGGATAGCTGATGGCGAGTCCGATGCGCGTCCCGCAACCGAGGACGGTCCAAACGCCGGCGTCGTCGGAACGCTCGACGGGAATTCCCAACTCGGCCCGGAGCCGCGGCGCGAAACCGTTGTACACCGAACACGAGAGGATGATGCGCCGCTCGTTGCCGTGGAGATGGCCGGCGACCGCCCGTCTGAGTCGCACGTACGCGGCTTCGTCCTGGGCGAACGACATCGCGCGCGGATTGACGAGCTCGGTAACCAGTGCGTGGCGGGAGCGCGGTGGGTTTGCTAGGCGTTCGAGGGCCGCTTCCGTCGCTGCGAGCGAAATCGGTGCGGCGTGAATGAAGAGGTGCACGAAGTTAGCCGCCGGGTTGGAAGATGAGTTGGAGGGTCGATACCACCGTCAAGACACCAACCGCTCCCACAGTTGCCCAAGCGATGGCGTTAAAGACCAAGCCGTTGGTATACGTACCCATAATTCGTTTGTTATTGATCAGCAGCAACATCAGCACCAGGACGATCGGCAGTAACGCGCCGTTGAGAACCTGAGAGTAGAAGATGACGCCGAGCAGCGGTGCACCCGGAAGAACGACGAAACCTGCGCCGACGACGATTAACCCAAGATAAAGACCGTAGAAGATCGGCGCCTCGGATAAGCGGTGGTCGACGCCCGACTCCCACCCGAACGCCTCGCAGACGTAATAGGCCGTCGAGAGGGGGAGGATGGATGCGGTGAAGATCGCCGCGTTCAGCAAACCGAGAGCAAACAGCAGCGACGCGTATTTCCCCGCGAGGGGCTGTAAGGCCGCGGCGACGTCGCCGGCGTCGTTGATCGTAAGCGGGTGATGGCCCGCCGGAACGTGCGCGTTGTAGACGAAGATCGTCGCGGCGCTGGCGACGATGATGAAGTAGGCGATGACGTCGGTGAAGATTGCGCCGGAGATGACGTCGATTCGGGAATAGCCGTAGTCCTTGATGCGCACGCCTTTCTCGACGACCGCCGCCTGGATGTAGAATTGCATCCAGGGCGAGATCGTCGTTCCGATGACGCCGACGGCCGTCAAGAGATACGCTTTGCTCGCGGTGAAGTGTGGTAGAAATGTTTGGCTGACGATCTCACCCCAGGGTGGACGAACGAAGAACGCGCTGACCGCGTAGGTGAGATAGAGCGCGCAGAAGATGAAGAAGATGCGCTCGACGATCTTGTAATTTCCGCGCGTCACCATCGTGAAGACGAAGAAAGCCGAAGCCGCAACCAAGAAAAACTTGAAACCGTAGTCGTTGAAGAGCGGAATGTAGCGGTGAAAGATCGGCGCGCTTGAAGCGACGCCGGCGAACTCGGCGGCGGTGTTGCCGAGGTCGCCCAGGACGAACAAGAGCAGTACGATCGCGGTGACTCGGACTCCGAAATTCTCGCGGATGAGGTCGGCCAAGCCTTTGCCGGTCACCGCGCCCATGCGCGCGCACATCTCCTGAGTGACGATCAGCGCAATCGTTACCGGGACGAGCAGCCACAGCATCGAGTAGCCGAATTGCGCTCCAGCTATGGAATAGGTCGTGATGCCGCCGACGTCGTTGTCGGCATTGGCGGTGATGATCCCCGGCCCAACGATTGAAAAGAACATGAGGAGTTGCCGCCAGAGGCCGGGGCGGCGCGACTCAGTTCGTTGCACGCTCGGGCCGCTTCGCATGATGGCGGGTGAAACGCGGCAGCGAGTTGGCGATCTTCTCGGGGATAATCGCGTCGATCGCGTCGTCCACGGTCACGATGCCGAGCATCTTTCCCTCGGGGTCCACAACCGGAACGGCGAGAAGGTCGTAGCGGGCGATCGCGGAGGCGACCTCTTCGGCCTTCATCTCGGGCGGGACGCTGACGATGTCCGTCTCCATCAACTTATGGATGAAGGCGGTCGGCAGAGCCAGCAAGAGCGCCCGTAGCGATAGGATGCCGAGCAGCTTTTGGCTTGCGTCGGTGACGTAGAGGTAATAGATGAATTCGGATTCAGGGCCGAGTTCGCGAATTTTGGCGATCGTCGCGGCGACGGTTCGATGCGGGTAGATCCAAACGTAGCCCGTGGTCATGAGGCCGCCGGCCGTGTCGAAGTCGTACTGGACGAGTTCGCGCAGCTCCCCGGCGGTCTGCGGTTCCATTTCCGCGAGCAACGCCTGCTGTTTTTCTTCGTCGAGTTCGCCCAGCAGATCGGCCGCGTCGTCGGGATCCATCTCCTCGACGATGTCGGCTGCGCGCTCGGTGCCGATGTCTTCGATCAGTTCTTTCTGTTTTTCGGTTTCGAGGTGCTCGAAGGCGTCGGCCGCGGTCTCGTCGTCGAGGGAGCGGACGACCCGCGCCGCATCCTGCGATGAGAGTTCTTCGATGATGTCGGCGAGCTCAGAAGGATGCAGACGGGAAAGCCGGTTTTCGGCGACCGAGAGCTGGACGTTCACCGGGTTGACGTCCGAGATCGGCGCCACGTTGTCCCAGGCGATGACGCTGCTGCCAAACCTTTGGAAGAAACTCGGGACGAATCGCCGCCCGCCGAGACGCCGCAATAGGCCGCTCGCGCCGATGTCGGCGGCGACGACGCGCAAAGCTCCGCCCGTATTCGCCAGCTCGAGATCGTTGATACGCACGACTTTGCGACCGTTGACGTCGACGATCTGCTTGTCGAGCAAATCCTCGACCAAGTAGAGGGCGCGATCGCCCGGTATCGGCTCGGCAATCGGGACCGAACCGAGCAGCAGTTGACCCTTGCTGTCGACGTCGATGACGTCGCCGATCGGGCTGAAGCGATTCCCTTCGCGCGTGCGAATTACGAAGCCGTCGATTCGCGGAAACGTGTCGTCCGGCTTGCCCACCAGCAAGTCGACGACTTTGCCGATCGCACGTTTACCCTGCGCCGTTTCCAAGACCGCCTGGCGACCGACGATTTCCGAGAGGTAACCCTCGTGAAAAGCCATCGCATCCACCCCCCTTCAAAAAACTAGACCGGTCGCGACGGCGACCGGTCCCACACACGTCTCGGAAGGCGTGTCACGGCTCAATCGCTTCAAGCTTCGGCACTGCACGCCGTAGATCGCCCGGAGGAAGATCAGCCGCTTTGAGCGCCGCCTTGGTTCGGCGGAGCCTGTTCTACCCGATTGGCGTCTCTCGACGTTTCCGGGCAGCGGCCTGTGTGTCGTGCAGGAGCCTCGCCTATCGAGGTGACCGTCTTAAAGTATAGGTCGGCGACCTAAGCGGGTCAACCGTCCCGCCCAACTCTCCGGGTATCGCTTGCCTGTCCCGCGACGGAGAATAGTGGTGGGCCGACGACGGCCCGCGCCGACGTCATCGCCGAGCGTGAAGGCGTAAGCAGAGACCACCACGCCGATGCAACACGAGACATCGCTCCATCTCGAAAATCGCCGCGTGCGCCCGCGCGCGGTCGAGCACTACGGCTCGACTCAACGTTGCGCTGAGCCATTCTATGTTGGGCACATAGCCGAACAACATGCGTAATCGGAGGACCAAGCTGCGCAGCATGACCTTTAGGGGCAGCACGTCGCGCCGGAGGCAATCGCCGCTTCAGTACGGCAGCACGTCGTGTCCGCATCGTCACGCGCTTCAGACTCTTCGTGTACGAAGTACGTCTCCCAACGGCGGCCTTCCGGATCGGCGGCCCAGACTTTCGTTTGATTGGCGTAGCAACACGTCTCTTCGCGTTCGATGTCTACGGCGTGGCCGGCGGCCTGCAGCCGCGCAATCTGCGCATCGACCGCCTCGGCAGAATCGACGACGATGCCGAAGTGCTCTCCGCGTCCGGCCACGGCGCTCAGATCGAGACCGAGCGCAAGTTCGAGGCCTGGTTCATCCGTAATAAACAGCGCATAGTCGGCAAATTTCTTCGCGGGCTCGGCAGCGAGCAGCGTAGAGTAGAAGGCGACGCTGCGCTCCAGGTCGCGCGTCGCGAGGTTGAGATGCATCTTCATGCGAGCACCCTTTCTGGGATGAGCGAAGAGAGGGCGGCGGCAAGACGGTCGCGCGCGTCGGCGGCGATGCAGTAGTAGACCCAAGTCCCGCGGCGCTCGCACGTTACAAGGCCCGACTCGCGCAGAATCCGCAGATGGTGCGAAACCGTGGGCTGCTCCAGCGGCAAGGCGCCGGTGAAGTCGCAGACGCAAACCTCGTCATCGGCTCTCGCGAACGTGGCCAGCATGGCAAGCCTGTGAGGGTCGGCTAAGGCCTTAAACAGCGCAGCGTCACCGGCGCGATCGGTTACATCCACCTCAGCCGGCGGGCAGCAGCGTTGCATTGACATACGTCAATATTACCACTATATCGGCGCTTGTCAATACAGGAGGAAGACTAGGGTCGTACTGTGCGATGGAGAGTGAGCTTTTTTATCCGCGCGGCGCGCGTGCTCGGCGTGCCATTTCCTCAGCCGATACGTCCTCGACGTGCGTTGCGATCCACCAGCTGTTCCCCGCTGGATCTTTGACGCCGCACATTCGATCGCCGTAGTATTGCAGGGACGGCTTGTTGATTGAGGTTGCTCCGGCACGTAGCGCTCGCGCATATGCGGCGTCGACATCGGCAACGTAAACGTAGAGAGCGGAATGAGTCGCCGGCCACTCAGCTCGCGCTCCGCCCATCATCACCACGGAGTCACCGATCCTCACTTCGGCGTGACCGACCGATCCGTCGGGTCGCTCGTGCCGCTCGATCTCTTTTGCATCGAACGTTTCCTTGAGGAAGTCGATGAGCTGCGGCACATCGGCAACCGTCAAGTATGGTGTGACGCTGTGATAACCTGGGGGCGTTGTCGAGACCGTGGCCATATGGACTCCTCTTGGGATTCTTGTTTTCGGGTTGCGCTGAGGCACGAGGTGCCGGCTTGCCGAGACGTAACGTTTCTCGCATGAAAGTTCGAACGCATTTCGGTGCAGGAATTGCGATGGCCGGAGCGCTGCTGATTTTGGCACAGACGTTGCCGGCAAAGGCGGACGATGCGACCGAGCTGCAGACGAAGATTCGCACTGCGCTGCGAAGCGCGAAGTCCTTCGTGGAAACGTTCACGATGAAAGGCCCGGCCGCGCTAATCGGCGGAACCTCGACGTTCACGATCGTTGCACCCAATCGTTATCGGCAATACGTGGTCGCCCCGGTATCCGGCACCGACGACACGATCATCATCGGACACGAGATCTATGGAAACGAACGGAAAGGGAAGGGATGGACCGTGCAAACCTGGGACGATAGACTCGTTACCGGTTTCGAAGACGACGTCTTTGCCGTGAAGGTGATCTCGGTGGGACCCGATCAGAAGGTCGGTGCAAAGACCGTCGGCAGCTTCGTGATGGCGAATCCGCACAGCGCCAAAGAGTCTGACACGCTGCAGTGCACCTACGAAAAGACGACCTTCCGGCCGTTGCTCTGTACGAGCGATTTGTCGACAGTCAAGTACACGAACTACGACGATCCTGCCCTGAAGATCGAAACGCCGAAGAACGCGCGGCGCACCGACCGCTGATCAGGGCGATCTCTACGCGGGCTTCGATCACGCGTCGCGATTCGCCGCTTTGCAATATTGGTAGAGCGCGTCATACATCGGCGCCTCTGCACGCAACATCGCGTGATCGTTGATGAACCGCGAAGGCTGCAAGTCGTGAAAGCCGCCGGCGATCGCACAGAGCCCGGCCGACTCAGGCGTCAGATCGAGCGCGTCCGTGTCGGCGCCGCGGACGATCTTCGCCATTCGTCGCAGCGCCGGGTCATCGAGTTGGTATTTTGCAAGAAACGCATCGAAGGAACATAAGTCTCCGCGATGACCGAGTTCGACATCCGGGACGTCGAAGGGGAGGGCGTTCTCGCGTTCCGCGACCCGTAGCACTTCCGTCGCGGGGACGTAGAGTATCTCGGCGCTCGCGTCGATGAAGCGATGGATCAGCCACGCGCAAGCGATGCGGTCGACGCGGGCATGAGCGCGGGTCACGAATTTCACTTGACCAGTTCCTTATCGTGGGAGTGACGTGCTTCTTGAACGCCGAGTAGAGAGCGTCGAACGTTTCGCCCGCCGCCCGGGTGAATCGATCGTCATCGGTCAACCAAGGGGAGCATCTTGAGGAAACAGTTCCGCCTGATCCTGCTCGCCCGCGCGCTTCGAAATGCGGCCTTCGGCGGGCTGGCGGTCGTCTTGGCGCTGGTGCTCGGAGATCGTGGTCTCGACGCGGTGACGATCGGTGCCGTGTTCACCGTGGCGCTGCTTGCCGGCGCGGCGTTCGCGGCGCTGACCGGGAGCTTGACGGCCCGCCTCGGTGCGCGCTGGACGCTCATCGCAGCGTCGCTGTCGATGGGCTTCGCGGGCGTGATGCTTCTGACCGCGCCGAACGTTGCGCTGATCTTCGTCGCCGCCTTGCTCGGCGCAATCAGTCCGACCGGTCAAGACGTCGGGCCGTTCATTCCCGTCGAGCAGGCGCTGATCGCCGGCGAGAGCGAGCGCGGTGGCGCGTCGATGCGGCGTTTCAGCACCTACAATATCGTTGGGAGCTCCGCAACCGCGCTCGGCACGTTGCTCGCCGCCGCTTTCGCGCCCGCGGCGGTGCTCGTTGCCTACGGCGTCACCGGCCTGCTCCTGGTTTTGGTCTACGCGGCTCTTCCCGCCGACCGCGTTCCAAAGCAGGCGGCTCCGCCGCAAAATCCGGCAACGCCTCGCAAGCGCTTCGGGGTCGTCGAGCAGTTAACGCTGCTGTTCGGCGTCGACGCTCTTGCGGGAGGCTTCGTCGTGCAAAGCTTTCTCGCGTACTGGTTTCACGTACGCTTCGGCGTCGGTTCTCAACAACTCGGCCTCATGTTGTTCGGCGCAAACATGCTCGCGACGTTGTCGCTGGTGCTGGCGCCTTGGCTCTCGAAGCGCATCGGCCTGCTTCCCACGATGGTCTTCACGCATCTCCCGTCCAACTTGCTCTTGATCGCCGTCCCGTACATGCCGACGTATCCGCTCGCCGTCACAATTCTGCTGGCGCGCTTCGCGCTTTCTCAAATGGACGTGCCGACCCGTCAAGCCTTCACGATGGCGCTCGTGGCGCCGGAGGAACGCGCACGTGCGGCAGGCTGGACCAACGCGGTACGCCCTGCCGCCGCCGCGGCAGCCCCCGTTCTGGCCATGCTCGCGCTGCAAAATGTAGCCTTCGGTCTACCCTTCATCGTCGCCGGAGGTCTGAAAGCGGCGTACGATCTCGCGCTCTTGGCGGTCTTCTCTCGGCATCGCGAGCTTCGCTGAAAAGCAACCGCGGCGCTGTTCGAGAAGCTCCCGTTGCCAAGCAAGGAGTAGATTCGTGAGGCGCTTTCGTTTTGCGGCCGGTGTCATGGCGCTCGCGTGCTGCGCACCGCTTGTGGTTTCACCGCTTGCGGCCGGCGAAGCTCGCTATCGGACGCCGCCGCGCGCGATCCTCGACGTCCTGCGCGCTCCGCCGTTTCCGCTGGCGTTCGTCTCGCCGCGCCGCGACTGGATCTTACTCGCCACGCCGCTGCGCTATCCGCCGATCGCCGATTTGGCGCGGCCGATGCTTCGACTGGCGGGGATGCGCATCGATCCCGCAAACAACGGCATCCATCACGCACCGTCGTACCTGGCGTACGCGCTCGTGCGAATCTCCGACGGCAAGCGCGTCGAGCTCAAACTTCCGAATCGCGCGCACGCGGGCGTTCCGATATGGAGCTCCGACGGGACGCGTTTTGCGTTCTCCAACGCAACGCCGCATGCGATAGAGCTCTACGTCGGCATGGTTGCCAACGGTGAGGTCCGCAAGATTCCCGGCGTTCGGCTCAACACGCTCTTCGGGAACACGATCGCCTGGACGCCCGACTCAAAACGACTGCTCGCGTACCTCGTTCCGGATCGCCGGCTGAAGGCGCTCGGCGCGGCGTGGGTGCCGAGCGGGCCGATCGTCGACGAGACGACCGGGACAAAGGCGCCGGCGGTCACTTTTGAAGATCTGCTCCAGAATCCACACGACGCCGACGTCTGGGAATATTATGCGCAAGGCCAGTACGCGCTGCTGGATCCTACGACCGGCGCGACTTCGGTTTTAACGACGGTTCCGGATATCATCCGCTCGGCGCGTCTCTCGCCCGACGGCCGGCACGTCGTCCTCGACCGAATTCGGCGGCCGTATTCGTATGCGGTGCCCTGGGCGGCGTTCGGTCGACGTCTCAGCCTGATCGATTTCGGCAAGGTTTGGAAGGGCCGAACTCTGGCGGACATCCCGTTGCAGACCAACGCGACCTTCGACGCCGTCTCAACCGGACCGCGCGACGTGACTTGGCGGCCCGACGTTGCGGCGACCCTGCTTTGGAGCGAAACGCAAGACGGTGGCGATCCCTCGAAAGCCGTGGCCGTGCGCGACATCGTCTATCAATATGACGTCGAACGCGACGAGAAGCCGCGCGCCCTTCTCGCGTTGCCGGATCGCTTCCAAGGCGTCGACTTCGTCGAGCGCTCGCCCCTCGCGTTCGTGCGCGCGTACGATCGCGCGACGCGATTTTCGCGCTCGCTCGAGATCGATCTCGCGCAAGGTGGGAATGCCCTGGAAATCGTCAGGTTGCGCGACGGAGATCGTTATCACGATCCAGGCCGGCCGATGACGCGACCGGCCGCCAACGGGGAGCAAGTCGCGGTACGCGACGGCGAGGCGATATTCTTACGCGGCGCAGGCGCCGGACCGGACGGAACCAGGCCATTCGTCGATCGTTTCGATCTCAAGACGCGTCAGAGAACCCGCATCTTCCAATCGGAATTGGCGCCGCTCGAAGAGCCGCTCGCCCTGCTCGACGCACCGCGCGGCTCTCTCGTATTGACGCGTCAGTCTCCGACGGAACCGCCGAACGTGTTCGTTCGCAGCGCCGATGCGAACACGGAACGCGCGCTCACTGCGTTTGGAGACCCGTCGCCGGTCTTGCGCGGGCTCCAACGCCGCGTCGTCTCCTACAAGCGCGCCGACGGCGTCGATCTGTCGTTCACGTTGTACTTACCGCCGGGATATAAAGAAGGAACGCGGCTGCCGACGTTCGTCTGGGCGTACCCAGCTGAGTTCAACGATCCGGCGGTCGCCGGGCAAAGGACGAACTCGGCTCAGACTTTTGTCACCGTCGCCGGAGCATCGCAAATCTTCATGGCGCTCGCAGGCTACGCCGTGCTCGACAACGCCGCCGTCCCGATCGTCGGCGATCCGAAGAGCGTCAACGACACGTTCGTCGAACAGCTAGGGGCCGACATGAAGGCGGCGATCGACGAAGCCGTTGCGCTGGGCGTGACCGATCCCGAACGGGTCGCGGTCGGCGGACACAGTTACGGCGCATTCATGACCGCCAATCTCTTGGCGCACACCCGGCTCTTCCGCGCCGGCATCGCGCGCAGCGGCGCCTATAACCGCTCGCTCACGCCGTTCGGATTCCAAAACGAACGGCGCTCCTATTGGGAGGCGACCGAACTCTACACCAAACTCTCGCCGTTCGCATACGCCGACAAGATCGCCGACCCGCTGCTTCTGATCCACGGCGTCGCCGACGACAATACGGGAACCTTCCCCATTCAATCGGAGCGCATGTTCGCGGCGATCAAAGGGAACGGCGGCACGGCGCGGCTCGTCATGCTGCCGTACGAGGCACACGGCTACGTCGCGCGCGAATCGATCGAAACGACGCTGGCCGAGATGATCGATTGGCTCGATCGCTACGTCAAGAACGCTCCACCCCGGTCCGCGTCGCCGACGAAGTAGGTGGGCGCGACAAAAAACCTTGTCATGCTGAGCGGAGCGCCGAAGGCGCGTAGTCGAAGCACCGACGGGACGTCGAGTTCCGTTGGCCCTTCGACTCCGCTCGCTGCGCTCGCTTCGCTCAGGGTGACAGCGGCTGCGCTCGCTTCGCAGCGTGACGCAGCGTGACAGATTACGCCAGTTTGCCGGTTTTCGCCTCGAGCAAGTCCCACGCCGCCGAGCCGAACTCGGCCTTCCAGCGCTCGTAGAATTTTGAATCGCGCAGCTTCGCCCGGAACGTCCCCGTGTCGGCCGTGACGACGTTCATCCCGCGCCGTTTCAACTTGTCTTCGAGCGAGGCGTTGAGCAGTGCCGTATCGCGCCGCTGCATGACCGCGTACTTCGCAGCGTTGCGTTCAACGATGGCTTGAATATCCGGCGGCAGCGCCTTCCAAGCGTCGCCGTTGGCGAGAAACCAGAACGCCGACCACATGTGGTTGGTCACCGTCAGGTACTTCTGGACCTCGTAGAGCCGCGCGGTGTCGATGATCGCGTACGGGTTTTCTTGTCCGTCGACCGTGTGGTTTTGCAGCGCCAGGTAGACCTCGTTGAACGCGATCGGCGTCGGCGCGGCGCCGAGCGATTTGAACAGGTCGATCCACAAGCGCCCGGGCGGCGTCCGGACTTTGAAGGACCGCAGGTCGTCCGCGGCCTTCATCGGATGCGTGCTGGAGGTGATCTGCCGCATCCCGTTTTCCCACATCTTTTCGAAGGCGTAAAGACTACTTTTTGATTCGATCTCTTTGCGCACGTAAGTTCCGAGCGGTCCGTCCATCGTCGCAAACGCTTCGGCGGAATTCTTGAAGGCGAAGCCGACGCCTTGAATTGCAGCGACCGGAACGACCGATTGCAAGATCCCGCCATCGAGCGTAAAGAACTGCAGCGCCCCCGAGCGCAGTTGCGTGAGCATCGCCGGATCGCCACCGAGCTGGTTGTTCGGGAACATCTGAACCTTCAGCCGGCCCTTCGTCTCTTTGTCGACGGCGTTCCAGAGCTGAGTCATTCGCACGTTAAGCGGATGGTCGATCGAGATGTTGCTGGCGTATTTGTACTGGAATTGCGCCGGCTGAGCGAACGCCCGCGATTTGACGACGGCGATCCCCGCGAACGCGGCGGCCGCTCCGGCCGAGAAACGGCGACGGGAGAGCGACTTCTTCAACATGAGTATCCTTTCGAACTGGTCAGTCTAGGAGCAAGCCACCGTCGACGGAGAGCATTTCGCCGTTGACGTACGATGCAGCAGGTGAGAGGAGCCAGGCGATCGCCTCGGCGATTTCAGACGGTTCGGCAAGACGTCCCAGCAAAGTCGCCTGCGCGAGACGCGCTCGATTCGATTCGTCGTCGAGCGTCGACTGCAACATCGGCGTAAGCGCGGGACCCGGAACGATTCCGTTGACCGCGATCTCGCGCTCGGCCAGCGCGCGCGCGGCGCTGCGGGTGAGCGCGATGACCGCGCCTTTGCTGGCAGCATAGGCAGCGGTTCCGTGCAGGCCGCCGCCGCGTTTGCCGGCGACGCTCGCGACCGTGCAAATGCGCGCGCCGGGTTGCATCCGTTTCGCCGCCTCGCGGATGCACAGGAACGTACCGATCACGTTGACTTGGTAGACCTGCAGAAACGTCGCGGCGTCGAGATCGATGAATGGGGTCGTGTCGACGATACCGGCCGGCGTCGCGAGCGCGTCGAGCCGGTCGCCGAGCGCTTCGAGCGCCCGCTCGAAAGCGGTGACGACGGCGCGTTCGTCGGTGACGTCGCAGACGAACGCCGAACCGCCGATCGCATCGGCGACGGCGTGCGCGCCCAGTTCGTCGCGATCGAAAACCGCGACGCGGTATCCGTCGCGGGCCAAGACCTCACAGGTCGCCTTTCCGATGCCGCTCGAGCCGCCGGTGACGATCGCGGTGCGCACGTTGCGCCGGATGCCGACGCGTTCGTCAGCCAGCATCGAGCGAACCGCGGGCGAGACGCACTAGAGCAGCATCCCCGGATCGGCGAACCGAGCGGCGAGCGCGGCGAGGAATCGGGCGGCCGGCGCGCCGTCGATGAAGCGATGGTCGAAACTCAGCACCAGGCTCAGCGACCAAGCCGGCGCGACGACGTCGAAGCTCGTCCCCGGCCGGCGAACGACCGAAGGCCGCAGCGACGCCGCTCCCATCCCCAAGATCGCCGTTTGGGGAGGATCGACGAGCGGTGCGACCCGGCGTACGCCCTGCGGGCCGACGTTCGAGATCGTGAAGCAGGCTTCGCCGAAATCGGGTGACCCGAGTTTGCCGTCGCGCGCGGCGCGCGCCAAACGGAGAATCTCGTCGTGCGTCTCGCGTAGCGTTCGGCAATCGGCTTCGCGCACGACCGGCACCAGCAGCCCAGTCGGCGTATCGGCGGCGACGCCGATATCGAGATGCGGATGCGGAGCGCCGGTGCGCGCGTCGGTGCGGACCTCGGCTTGCTCGCGCAAGAGCCGGGCGACGACGAAGACGGCAAAGGCGGTCCAGCCGAAGTCGCCGCGACGCTCGATGAGCGCGTGCAAGGCATCGACGTTGGCTTCGGTTTCGACTTCTGCGATCGGTATGAGCGCGATCTCGCTCATGCGCCGGAAGATCGCGCGCCGCACCGCCGGCATCTCGGGCGGATACGTTGCGATCGCGAAACTCGTGAGGGCGGATGAGGCCGTTCCCGGTGCCGCGATCCGTTCCGCGTGCTTTGCGACGTCGTCGAGCGTGATGCGCCCGCGCGGACCGGTTCCGCGAACCGAACGAAGTTCGATCGAACGTTCGCGCGCGAGGCGGCGCGCCGCCGGCGAAGCAATGCTACGAGAACCATTGCTTGCCGGCCGGCTTCCGTTGGGCGAACCACCGGATCCAACCACAGGCCTCTCGGCCTCGGATGACGCGACGTCGACGGCGACCGCCTTCCCGGGGACGACGACGTCATCGCCCTCAGGTGCGACGATGCCGATGATCGCCCCGGGTTCGAACTCGTCGCCGGCGCGTCCGATCGTCTCCGTCAACGTTCCCGCGACGGGCGATTCGACTTCGTAGCTGATTTTTTCGGTCGAGACTTCGAGGAGCGGCTCACCTAGCGCGATGCGCTCGCCGGGAGATTTCATCCAGCGCACGATCGTCCCGGTCGTCATCGTCAGGCCGAGTTTCGGCATCGTGATGTCGGCCGGCACTAGTGGCCCGGCCCTCTGGTACAGGCCACTAGCGGTTCTTTTGCACCAGATCGCGGCACGCTGCGACGATCGCGGGCGCCTTCGGGTACATCGCCTCTTGCAAGACCGGCGCGAACGGCACGGGTACGTGCGCGGCGCCGAGACGAACGATCGGCGCGTCGAGGTCGTCGAAACAATGTTCGGCAATGAAGGCCGAGATCTCGCCGCCGATGCCGCCGACGCGCACGGCTTCGTGCGCGACGACGACGCGATGCGTCGCCGCGACCGCGTCGGCGATGGCATCGTAGTCGAGCGGCCAGAGCGAGCGCAGATTGATCACGCGCACGTCGATTCGTTCCTCGCGCTCGAGCGCTTCGGCCGCTTCGAGAGCGCGGCCGACGGTGATGCCGTACGTGATGACGACGACGTCGCGGCCGTCGCGCATCGTCGCCGCTTTGCCCAGCGGGATCACGAAGTCATCGTCGTCCGGGACCTCGCCCTTGCGCGGGAAAAGCGCCTTGTGTTCGAAGTAGAGCGTCGGGTTGTCGCTCCGAATCGCACTCTTGAGCAACCCCTTCGCGTCGCGAGCGTTCGCCGGCACGACCACTTCGAGTCCGGGGGTGTGGACGAACCAACTCTCGAGCGATTGGGAGTGCTGGGCGCCGGCGGACTTGGTGATTCCGTCGGGCGCCCGTAAGGTCAACGGCACGGAACATTGTTCGCCGAACATGAAGCGCAGTTTGGCGGCCTGGTTGACGAGTTCGTCCATCGAACACGTGATGAAATCCGCGAAGTGCATGTCGACGACCGGCCGCGAGCCCGCTAAGGCAGCCCCGACGCCGGCTCCAACCAGCGCCGCCTCGGAGATCGGCGTATCGCGCACGCGTTCGAGTCCGAATTCGTCCGGAAGGCCCTTGAACTGGCCGAAAATCCCGCCTTGCTTGGCGATGTCTTCACCCATCAGGAAGACAGTCGGATCGCGGCGCATCTCTTCGCGCATCGCTTCCAGCGTGGCCTCGCTGAAACTTATCGTGCGCGCCATAACTAGTGTGCGCTCCCGGTTCCGCTGTTCGGCACCTCTGTAAAGAAGGGCGCGAATGCGGCTCGTTCGCGCTGGGCGAATGCGCCGTGCGGCGTTTGCGGATCGCGGTCGCCGGCATACACGCCGCGAAACGCCTCGTTTACGTCGGGCGCCTGCGAGGCGCGAGCGAAGGCGAGTGCGTCGGCGAATTCGGCCCTGGCCGCGTCCCACAGCGCGTCGAATTCGGATTGCGAGAGTCCCGAGCCGATTCGCGCCTGCAGGCGTACGATCGGATCGTCGCTCTTGTGCGCCTCGACTTCGTCTTTGGTGCGATAGCGTTCCGGATCGCCGATGTAATGGCCGCGAACGCGATAGGTCTTGCATTCGATAAAGGTCGGGCCGTCGCTGCGTCGCGCGCGCTCGACCGCGGCGGTGGTGGCGCGGTAGACCGCGAGCGCGTCGAAGCCGTCGACGATTTGCGACGGAATTCCGTATCCGTCTGCGCGAATCGCGACGTTGGGGATCTTCATGGTCTCGGAGGTCGGCGTCGTCGAGGCGTAATGGTTGTTCTCGAGCACGAAGAGAGCCGGAAGATTCCAGATCGCTGCCAAGTTCAGGTTTTCGTGAAATGGGCCGCGATTGGTCGCACCGTCGCCGAAGAAGCAGACTGCGACCTGGTCGCTCTTACGAAGCCGCGCGGAGAGCGCGGCGCCCGCGACGAGACCGAAGCCGCCTGCGACGACGCCGTTGGCGCCGAGCATCCCGATCGAGAAATCGGCGATGTGCATCGAGCCGCCCTTGCCGCGACACATCCCGTCGGCGCGCGCGAAGAGCTCGGCGACCATCGCGCGCATCGCCGTTCCCTTGGCGAGCGTGTGGCCATGGCCGCGATGCGTCGACGCGATGTAATCGTTCCGCCGCAGGGCGGCACAAACGCCGGCAGCGACCGCTTCCTGGCCGATCGATAGGTGTGCGAACCCTGGGATCTCTCCCGCAAGGAAATGGCGCTCGATACCCTCCTCGAGGACCCGAACGCGGATCATCATTTGTAACAGCGCTTTGCCGAGAGCGATATCGCTTTCGGAAAGGGCGGCGTCGGGCGCAAGCGTGTCGGTCATCGGGCGCCTCCTGGGTGAACCACCTGCGCAGAGCAGTCTCGAGATTCCTTGAGCGAGGGCTGCCGGTAGTTCAGGCGGCCAAGGAAATCAGGTTCCCGCAGCGCACTTTCGGTGATACTTGGTAGTGGCGCTGGGTCGTTTCGGATACCGAAACGTCCTCTGGGAGCGCCGATGGCTTGTTCGATTTTTTTGACTGCCACCGTGGTGAAGGAGAGCATCTTGACCTCACGTCAGTTTGCCCAGATTTTCGGAGCGATCTATCTTCTCGTCGGCATTGTGGGTTTCGTTCCGCAGCTCGTTTGGAACGGCGCACTGCTTGGAATTTTCCCGATCAATGCCTGGCACGACGCGGTGCACATCGTCCTCGGTCTTTGGGGCCTCGCGTCGGCCGGCTCGATGGCGCGTGCGGTGATGTACAGCCGCGCGTTCGCCGTGATTCTCGCCGTGCTTGGAATCTACGGACTCTTCGGCTTGTATGGACCGCTGCCGACCGACAACATCGTGCCGCTCGGGGGCAACGATGCCTATCTGCACCTCGGGTCGGCCGTCATCGCAGCCTATTTCGGATGGGGCGCTCCCGCCAAAGCGGCAGCATAAACGTTTATCAACTCGCCGCGCCGCGGCGCGCGCAGAGTTCGCGCTGCGGCGCGGCGTACTTCGGCTTTCCAGGTTATGAGATTTCGTTTTCTGCTCGGCCTCGCACTCGCCGCGGGGCTCGTATCTCCGTGCTCCGGCGCCACGCCCGAACGGCCCTCGCCGCTGGAACGAGCGCACGCCGCGATCCTCGAACGGCTCGACGCGGCGCGGCGCTTCCTCGGAGCCGACGTCGCCAACGACATCGTCGGGCGCCTCGACGACGATCTCGGCTACGAAACCGCTGAAGTTCCGCCGGATTATACGGCTGCGGCTTGGAGTGAGACGCTTGCCAATATCGTGCGGCTCGACGTCGAGCTGACCGATCAAGTCGTCGCCGGAACGGCTCAGCCGCTCGGCGCCGTTCGCGGCCTGCACGAGAATTTCGTTCGAGTACGGGACGGAACGTTCCAGCCGATCGCCGTCTTCGTACCGCCCGGTTACGATGCATCAAAGCAACATTCGCTGATCGTCGCGCTGCACGGCCGGCCGCAGTCGGAAAGCGAGTTGCTCGCTCAGCCCGTTCTGCGAAACCTCGCCGCGGCGAGCGACTCGATCGTCGTGGCGCCGTGGGGCCGGGGAAACTACGATTTTGCCGAGCCTGCTGCAAGCGAGATCTACGACGCCGTCAATTCCGCCGAGGCCGCTTTCGCGATAGATCGACATAAGGTCTATCTCGTCGGGTACTCGATGGGAGGCTTTGCGGTCTTCAGAGTCGCGCCGTTGCACCCCGAGCGCTGGGCCGGGATCATGTCGATATCCGGCGCGATCGTCAACAGCGAAGTAGCCTCGTTCGTCAGCGCGTGCCGCAACGTCAACCTCTACGTCGTCAACGGCGCCAAGGACGAAAGCATCCCGTCGAAATACGGCGAGCAGACCGCGACGTTCCTGAGGAGCTCGGGGCTCGCGGTTGGTTTCTACCAAGAACCCGAGGGAAAACACGCCTTGCGAACCTTGAACCGAGTCCTGGGCCTCGCTTGGACCGACATGCTCGCGGGTCGCGCTCGGCGGGATCTGGACAGTCCGAGCGGCCCGCGAAATCCGGGCGGTCCGATTCACCCGAGTTAAAAATTGGCGCAGCAATCCTTCGAATTCGTACCGCCCTCGGTCGTACCTGAACGGCGCATCGAGCCGGTCGCGGTCGGGGCCGGACGCGTCTACGTCGGGACGTGCGGCTATTCGTACAAGGATTGGATCGGTCGTTTCTACCCGGAGCGCATCAAGCCGTCGGCGATGCTTCCGTTCTACGCGGAGCATTTTTCGGCGGTCGAGATCGACGCGACGTACTACCGCATCCCAAGTGCGGCGACGTTTGCATCGATGGACGCACGAACGCCGCCCGACTTTCGATTCACGGTGAAGTTGCCGGGGACGGTAACCCATCTACCGAGCGACGAAGCCGAAGGCGCCCCCGACGATGCGCGCGTTTTTCGGGAGAACGTCGAACCGTTGGTGACGGCCGGGAAACTCGCGGCGGCGCTCATGCAGTTTCCCAATGGATTCCGGCCGAACCCTCGCACCGAATCGTACGTGCGCGCCCTGCGCGAAGCACTGCCGGATTTGCCGCTGGTCGCCGAGTTTCGCAGCCGAGAATGGCAAAGGCCGGAGACGCTCGCGCTCTTGAGCGAGTCGTCGATCGCATGGTGCAACGTCGACGAGCCGCAATTCGAGGGTCTCTTGCGGCCTTCGAGCGACGTGGTCGGACCGCTGGCCTACGTGCGCTTTCACGGGCGCAACTACAAGAAATGGTGGCGCGCCGAAAAGGTCGACGAACGCTACGACTATCTCTACACGCCCGAGGAATTAGCTCCCTGGACCGAGCGCGTCGCCGAGATGGCGGGGGAGACGAAGACGACCTTCGCGATGTTCAACAATCATCGTTTCGGTCAATCCGCGAAGAACGCCGACATGTTCGCCGGCATGCTGCTTGCGAATTTGGGAGCGTGACGATCCTAGCGTGGTGGCGTGACGTAGCAATTCCCCGCAGCGAGATCGTCGCCGACTAAGAGCACGAGCGGCGTCCCCTTCGGTATGACGACTTCTTTGCCGCGGTGGAGCGCGTTGTAACCGCCGACCATGAGGCCGATGCCGGGGATGAAATCGGCGCCGCCGGGTGCGTTCTTGGTTTTTCCGTTGACGATACGCTCGTCGGCGACGGGGTCCGCCATCACCGGTACGCGCCGGCCTTCGGTAAGCACGACATAACGCGGTTCGAGCACGAGCATTCCGGCTTTGCCGCCGGGACCGGCATGCGTCGCGTAGGCGATCACGCCGTAGCCTTTCGCCCCGCTGGGAATGAGCGGATGGGTCTCCGCCGCCTCGACGCCGTCGAGCAAGGTGAACCAAAACGCGTCGCCGGCGACGTTCTTGATCGTACTCAACTCGACGTCGAGGCGCGCGGTCGTCTCGATGCAGCGTTTTAAGGCCGGCACTTCGGGTTTCGGCGAGCGCGGCACCGGCGGTGCCGTTGAAACGACTTGCGCCAAGAGCGTCGCGAGAAGCAGCGCGATCACAGGGCCGCTCGCAACTCGTCGAGGACGACGAAAAAGCGCGAGATCTCATCGTCGCTCGTATAGAAGTGCGGGCTGACGCGGATACCGCAGCCCGGCCGGTAGTCAACGAAGACGCGTCGCGCAATGAGCGCTTCGGTGACGCGATCGGCGCCTGGAAAATCGAGCCCGACCCAGCCGGTGCGCCTCTCCGGATCGCGCGGCGTCGGCGACGAGATACCGCGTTCGCCGGCCAGCTCGAAGATGGCCGTCGTCAAGCGAATGTTATGGGAGCGAATGTTGGCGATACCGGCTTCGCGGATCGTATCGTGTCCGGGGCGGGCGACCAAGTAACCCGGAACCGTCGGCGTCCCCGAATTCCAGCGGTGCTGGTTCCACGTCAAGCGAATCGGCGCGGGCTCGAAGGCAAAGGGCGATTCGTGTGCCATCCAGCCGGTGATCGCCGGTTCGAGTCTTGCGCGCAACGCCGGCTTGACGTAGATGAAGCCGCAACCCGGTCCGCCGCACAGCCACTTGTGGCTCCCCCCGACCGCGATGTCGAGATCGAGTGCGCTCACGTCGAACGGTACGATTCCCGCCGTCTGATAGACGTCGAGGACGAAGAGCGCGCCGACTTCGCGGCAGCGCGCGACGATCGGCGGGACGTCGATAAGGGACGCGGAGATATAGGCTGCGTGAGAGAGGACGACGACGGCGGTCTTCTCCGTGATCGCAGCGACGATGCGTTCGGTCGACATGGTTCGACCGTCGTCGGAGGGTACGCGCACCACGTGAGCGCCGAAGCGTTCCCACGCCTTCCAGACATACGTAACCGACGGAAATTGCAGGTCTTCGAAGACGACTTCGTTGCGCTCGCCGTCCCAGTCGAGCGACGAGGCGATCGCGGCCTGGAGCAGCGAGACGTTCGGCGCGAGCGAGATGCTGCCGGCCGGCGCGCCGATGATGCTGCCAAGATTGTCGGCCAGCGCCCCAAGCGCGGGCATCCATCCGTTCCACGCCTCCGGCCCATCCTTCGCCCACGCTTCCCAGTAGGCGACGAGCACGTCGCGCGCGCCCAGAGGCGGCGCGCCCATCGAGTGACTCACGAGGTACGTCGAGTCGGCGAGCGTCGGGAAGCGCTGTCGAAAGCGAGGTGCCGTCAGGGTTTGCATCGCTCTGGGGGTTCGACACGGCGCTTCGCGAACCGTTGGCCGCATTCGAGCCGAGTGTGCCTGCTGCGCGAGCTGCCATCCTGAGGCTCGTTTTCAGCGAAGAGTGACATCGATGAAAATGGTTTTCCGCCGGGCGAGACCAACACAAGCGCCATGAAGGGTCGGCGTATCGACGCGCGCGTCGAATTGGAATTCCTCCGGGCAACCGAAGCCGCGGCGATCGTCTCGGGCAAGTTGGTGGGGCGCGGCGACAAGAACCGGGTCGATCAGGCCGCCGTCGATGCGATGCGCAGCGTCCTGGGCGAAGTCGACATCGACGGCCTCGTCGTGATCGGCGAAGGCGAGAAAGACGAAGCGCCGATGCTGTACATCGGCGAGCACGTCGGCACCGGCGACGGTCCGGCGATGGACGTCGCGGTCGATCCGATCGACGGCACGACGCTGGCCTCAAAAGGCGGCCACGGCGCGATCTCGGTGGTGGCAGCGGCCGAACGCGGGTCGCTCTTCCACACCCACATCGCCTACATGGACAAGATTATCGTCGGACCCGCCGGCCGCGGCCACGTCTCGATCGAGGCTTCGGTCGAAGACAACGTGCGTGCCGTCGCCAAAGCGATGGGACGCCCCGTCACCGAGATCACGGTCGCGCTCCTCGAACGGGATCGCAACGACGACTACGTGCGGAGACTCCGCGAAATCGGAGCGCGCGTCCGCCTGTTCGGTGACGGAGACGTCGCCAACGGCATCATTGCCGCTCTAGAGGAACGCAGCCGCATCGACATGCTGATGGGGATCGGCGGCGCGACCGAGGGCGTCGTTACGGCTTGCGCCGTGAAATGCTTGGGCGGCGACATGCAGGGCCGCTTGTGGCTGCGCGAAGGCGAGGAAGAAGTTGCGCGCAAGGAGGGTATCGATCCCAATAAGGTGCTGACCCTCAACGACCTCTGCCGTTCGGATCTCGCAATGCTCGCCGCGACCGGTGTCACCGACGGCGAGTTTTTGCAGGGCGTCAGCTACGTCCGCGGCCACGCCTACACGCAATCGATCATCATCTCGTCGCTGACCGATACCATGAGGATGGTCGACGGAAAGCACGACCTTCGCTCGTTTTCGAGTTTTCCATCGGTCAACGGTCAAGCCTCCTCGTCTCACCTCAAGGAGCACGTCGTTTGATGAGCAGCCTCTCCGACGTCGCCAAGGCGCTGGTCGCATCGGGCAAAGGCATCCTCGCCGCGGACGAAAGCACCGGCACCGCCAACAAACGTTTCGCGCCGCTCAACATTCCGCAGAACGAGGAGATGCGGCGCCGGTACCGCGAGATGCTCTTTACGACGCCTGGTTTCGGGGAGCATATCGGCGGCGTAATCCTGTACGACGAGACGATTCGTCAAAGCGATTCGCACGGGAAGCCTCTCGCTCGAGTGATCGCAGATGCCGGCACGATCCCCGGCATCAAGGTCGATACCGGGACGGTTCCGCTCGCGCTCGGCGGGCCGGATGAGAAAATCACCGAGGGTCTCGACGGTCTGGCAAAGCGCGTCGACGAGTACGTCAAACTGGGCGCGAAGTTTGCGAAGTGGCGCGCGGTCATCGCTATCGACGACGGAATTCCGACGCATCGCTGCATTCATGCCAACGCGAGCGCTCTCGCGCGCTACGCCGCAACCTGCCAGGCCGGCGGGCTCGTACCGATCGTCGAACCCGAAGTGCTGATGGACGGCGACCATTCGAAACACTCGCTCGAGCGGAGTTTCGAAGTTCATGAATGGACGCTCAAACACGTTTTCGAGGAGCTCGCGAGCGCCGACGTCCGCTTCGAAGAGATGCTCCTGAAGCCGAGCATGGTGATCCCCGGCCAAAAGTCCGGAATCAAGGCGAGCCCCCGCGAGATCGCCGGCGCGACGGTCACCGTGCTCATGCGCTGGGTACCGGCGGCGGTCGCCGGAATCGCCTTCCTCTCCGGCGGTCAGGGCAACGAAGAGGCCACCGCAAACTTGAACGAGATCAATCGCATCGCGCGCGAGCGCAAGGCGCCGTGGCCGCTGACGTTCTCGTATGGCCGCGCGCTCCAGCAGCCGGCGATCGCCGCCTGGCGAGGCGACGAGGCAAACGTCGCCGCAGCCCAAGCGGCCTTGGCGCACCGCGCGAGGATGAACGGTTTGGCGGCGCTCGGCGAGTACTCCCCGGATCTCGAGAAGCAGCCGGCACTCGTCGGCGCATAGCGCCTAGGCGGTCCCGGGGGTGGAACCCGCGATTCCGGCGGGATTTTGCCGAGTATAGGGTGAGGGCCCATCCTCTCCCACTTCATGCCTGAATTTGCGGCGGACTTTCTTGACTATAGCCAGCTCACTGCGACGCTCGCGGCCTTGCTTGCCGGAATCGGCGTCCTATCTCTATTTCTTGCCGGGGTGTTCCGTATGAATAAGACATCGCGTAAAGCGCGCTTTCCCCGTGACGCCGGAGGCGGTCGCAGCCGCATCACCTCGGCGGACTCGTACGCCGACTGGAACGTCGAGGGCGGGATCCTCTATCCGACGACGCAGCC
>Ga0307477_10000075_pt1 | contig 144931 bp, 126 predicted proteins | sample atmos_gasesECM2C_FD_203316 | JGI IMG/M metagenome (GOLD analysis project Ga0307477, IMG submission 203316) | Hardwood forest soil microbial communities from Morgan-Monroe State Forest, Indiana, United States - atmos_gasesECM2C_515 | ecosystem: Environmental > Terrestrial > Soil > Temperate... | reverse complement strand
TCCCGTTCCAGGCGCTCCCGTTCCAGGCGCTCCCGTTCCAGGCGCTCCCGTTCCAGGCGCTCCCGTTCCAGGCGCTCCCGTTCCAGGCGCTCCCGTTCCAGGCAGATCCGGTCCAGTTGGAGGCGTTCCAAGCGGAGCCGGCCCACGTGGTCTCGAGGGAGACAGTACCGCCCATCGGGGTCACGCTGGTGGGCTGCGATTGTATGAGGCCGACGTTGTTGGCGGAGAAGTCCGTCACGGCGCCGAGAGCGTCGAGCGTCCCATGTCCGTCCACGAACGGGTTGCCGGCCGGCCCCTGGAAGGTGCTGTCGAGCAGACGGGCCTTCACGTTGTCGGGGGATGCGCTGGGGTCGGCTTCGAGGACCAGTGCGGCCGCCCCTGCCGTGATCGCCGAGCTGAACGAGGTACCGGAGCCAACGAAGTTGGCGCCACCGACCCGAGCGCTCGGGTTGTCGTTGTAGACGGTGGAACCGGGCGCCGCGAGGCTGACGACCGAGCGCCCAGAGGCGACGAGGTCAGGCTTGAACCAGCCGTCGGGGTCGGTCGGGCCGACGCTCGAGAAGGCGGTCATCGTGTCGTTGGCGGGATTGGTCTGGCCCAGGTCGTCGACGGCGCCGGCGGTGATCACCATCGGGTCGTCGCCGGGCGAGAGGATCGTGCCATTGAACGGCCCGGCGTTGCCGGCGGCGGTGACCACGACGATCCCGGACTGCCAAGCGTTCTGCACAGCGATGTCGAGAGGGTTGACCACGGTCGAGCTCACCGGCTGGAAGCCGAGCGACATGTTCATGACGCCGATGTTCAAGGCGCTGCTGTTGGCGATGGTCCAGTCGACGCCGGCGATCACCGTCGCGAGGTCCGTCTGACCGCTAGCGCCGGCGAGCTTCACCGAGACGAGGCCTGCTCCGGGCGCCTCACCTTCGTAGGCCCCGTTGGAGGAGACGCCGTTGCCGGCGATGAGGCCGGCGACGAACGTGCCGTGCCCGTAGCCGTCCTGGAGGGGGTTGCCCTCACCCGAGAGGTCGACCCCTCCGACCAGCCGGCCGGCGAAGTCCGGCAGGGGGTCGATGCCAGTGTCGAGCACTGCCACGTTGACCCCCTGGCCGGTGTCACCGTTCGACCACAGCTTCGTCGCCCGGGTCTGCTGGGGGAACACAGCCGCGGGCGCCCGGGTCGAGCCGGATGTGCTCGTGGAGGTCGTGCTACCAGAGGACGAGGAACCCGAAGTCGAGGATCCCGAGGAGCTCGAGGAGGAGGTGCACGTCGAGGTGCCAGGCAACAAGGCCGAGAGGACCGAGGACAGCAGACCAGACGAAGACGAGGTGCACTGAGTCGTGCTGGACGTGGTGGTGGTGCTCTGCACCGATACCGCAACGTCGGGGTAGACCTCCACGCCTGGGTCGGTGCTGAGCTGCGAGACCTGCGTGGGGTTCAGGCTCGCCGATACCCCGTCGGCGGAGCTGAGCGTCTTGCTGATGCTGCCGCCCACTGAGCTGACCGCGCTCAGGGCCGTTGTGTAACTGCCGGCGCTCGGGTCGAAGACGATGAACTTGGACGAGTTGCCGGACGAGCCGTACTGCGATGCGCCTGCGGCGGCTGGGAGGGCGGTGGCGGACCCTGCAACGAGCGCGAACCCGAGGGCGCCGGCTCCGAGAAGACCCCGCTTGCGCCATGCCACGCTCTTCACTGTCCCGAGCAGACGCGCAAGCCATGTGTCGGCGCCCTGACAGGCGTCCTTCTCGGACTGAACTCGCCAACCCCACGCTTGCGTGCTCTGTCCGCCGTCTCTGGTCACGTTGACCGCTCGCCTGAACGCGTTACGCATTAGGGCCCCCCCGAAATGGTCTATGAGTGATGATATGACTACGAAGCGTGTTGTTCAAGTCCTGATCTTCGGTTGATCGCGGGTAAACCCTTAGTTGCTCTGGCGTAGCTTTATGGTTGCATATGCCCTGGTGGGAGGGGGTTGGGGCGAAAGCCCAGGCCAAGCGTTCGCGGCATCGGAGCCGAGCCCGGGGGGAGGGTCTTTCGGCCGCCAGAAGTGTCCATTGGGCCTTTTAAACTCCGGCCGGTGGCAGCCCTGCGGGACCACGTGATCGCGATCATCCGCGAGCGGGGGCTCGTCCACTTCGACGAGCCGGTCACCCTCGCCTCGGGCGAGAAGAGCCGGGACTTCATCGACGCCAAGGCGGCCCTCTCGCGAGGGGAGGACCTCGAGCTCGCCTGCCGGGCGCTGCTCGAGGCGGTCGGGGACGTCGAGTTCGACGCCGTGGGCGGCATGACGATGGGGGCAGACCAGTTCGCCCACGTGACGGCCGTGCTCGCCGGTAAGGAATGGTTCGTCGTCCGCAAGGCGCCGAAGGGCAGGGGCACCAACCAGCTGGTCGAAGGGGCGAAGCTCGGACCCGGAATGAGGGTGGTGCTGGCGGACGACGTGGTGACCACCGGAGGTTCGATCCGAAAGGCGTGCGAGGTCGTCGAGGAGATGGGACCGGAGGTGGTCGCAGCGGTGACCCTCGTCGACCGCAGCGGCGCCGCAACCTCTTACTTCGAGGAACGGAGGATTCCCTACCGGGCTCTCGTGACTTTCCGGGATCTCGGCATCGAGCCGGTCGCCCAAGGGGGCCCGACCTAGGCTCACGACCCGTGAGCGTCGTGATGGTGAGCGCGAGCCCGGCTGGGCGGACGAAGCGGATCGAGGAGGCCCAGTCGTGAGTGTCTCGGTGGAGCTGGCCGACTTGGCCGAGCGCATGAAGGAATTCGGAGAAGTCGCCTACCTGGTCACCGTCAACAACGACGAGCGCCCCCACGTCGTGTCGGTCAGGGCCGAGTGGGAGGACGGCAAACTCGTGGTCGGCGCCGGGAGACACACTCTGGCCAACGTCCGTCAACGACCCGAGGTGACGTTGCTGTGGCCTGCGCCTGCCTCGTCGGCGTACGGGCTCATCGTCGACGGGACGGCCGTCACGTTCTCCTTGGAATCTGGCCCGGCTCTCGCGATAGGGCCCAACGCCGCGGTGCTTCACCGCACGCCCGAGGGTGATCCATCCGGGCCGTCCTGCATCACGTTGCTGGGGTCGAAGTGAAGACGGTCTGCGAGCTGTTCGGGATCGAGTACCCGATCCTGGCCTTCAGCCATTGCCGCGACGTGGTGGCCGCGGTCTCGAAGGCGGGAGGGATGGGCGTGCTCGGCGCCGTGACCTACAGCGCGGAGCAGCTCGAGGTGGAGCTCAAGTGGATCGAGGAGGAGATCGGCGAGAGGCCGTACGGGATCGACGTCCTGATTCCGGCGAGCCTCTCGGGGCTCGAGAACGTCACGCGCGAGGACCTGGCGAAGGTCGACGTCGGGCAGCTTCTACCTGAAGAGCACCGTGAGTTCGTCGACAAGCTCCTCGACGCGTACGGGATCCCGCCAATTGCGGATCGCCACGAGCCTTCAGCCAGGGGGATCAGCGGGCTGTCGCTGCCCACCGCACTCGTGGACGTCGCGCTCGACCACCCGATCAAGCTCGTAGCGAGCGCTCTGGGACCGCCGCCGGCGAGCGTGGTGGAAGCAGCCCACAGCCGTGGGGTACCGGTCGCCGCGCTCGTCGGTACCGTCGAGCACGCCCTGAGACAGAAGGAGGTGGGAGTCGACGTCATAGTGGCGCAGGGCACCGAGGCGGGCGGCCACACCGGTGAGATAGGGACGATGGTGCTCGTCCCCGAGGTGGTCGAAGCGGTGGCCCCGGTGCCCGTGCTGGCGGCGGGAGGGATCGCGACCGGCCGCCAGATGGCCGCCGCGATGGCGCTCGGCGCGCAGGGGGTGTGGACCGGGTCTGTGTGGCTCACCACCGAGGAGGCCGAGACGCATCCGGTGGTGAAGGAGAAGCTGCTGGCTGCCTCGTCGCGTGACACGGTCCGCTCGAAGTCGCGAACTGGTAAGCCGGCGCGTCAGCTGCGCACGGCATGGACCGAAGCGTGGGAGGCGCCGGAGAGTCCCGGGACACTTCCGATGCCGCTTCAGCCGCTCCTGGTCCAAGAGGCTTTGACGCGCATCGACCGGGCCGCCTCGGCGGGCAACGAGGGCGCGCGCCAGCTCGTCAATTACTTCGTGGGCCAGGTGGTCGGGTCGCTGAACGCCGTGCGGCCCGCCCGCCAGGTCGTGCTCGAGATGGCGCAGGAGTTCGCGGACACGATCGCTGACATGGCGTCCACGCTGGGCGCTGGGGACTGAGCTCGGCTGGGCAAGGCTGGGCACGCCGACATACGGCAAAGTGACTACTTGATGTAGGCGGATAGACACTCCACGTGAGGTGTACGTCGAGCCCCCAGACAGGTGGGGCTGGGGCTCTGCGACGAGGCTGGACGTGCCAGGGGCCCGCGATTAGCCTTCACCTCCCGTTATGCCCACGGCGGACAGGGGGGGCCAGGGCTTGCGCCGATCGTGGTGCTCGCCTCGATGGGGGAACCCCCGTCTCTCTCCGAGCATCGCGGCCTGCGCGGCTGGTACGGCGTTGGTGCTCGTGGTCGCGTTTCTCCCCGCGGCGGCCCTCGCTGGATCCCCGTCGTCCTCCCAGGTGAGCTCCGACCAATCCGAGGCCGCCCAGCTCGAGGCGCGTATCGCACAGCAGGGTGAGCTGGTACAGAGCCTGGTCACCAGCTACGACCAGGCTCAGGCCCACGAAGCGCAGGTGCAGGCGCAGCTGACCGCGACCGAGGCGCGTCTCTCAGCCGACCGCGCCACGCAGGCCAGGGCCACCGTCGTGCTGCGGCAGATCGCACTCGAGGCGTACACGACGGGGGCGGAGAGCAGCCAGATGACGGCGTTGTTCGCAGGAGGAAGTGCCTCGTCCACTGTCGAACGTCAGGCTTACTCCGTCGTCGCCAACGCGAGCGTGCGCAACGCGATCGACGCGGTCCAGATCGACGAACAGCAGACTCAGTCCGACGAGACCCAGCTACAGGCCGAGCAAGTCGCGGCGGAAGCCAGCGTGCTGCAACTGGCCACGCAGGGCAAGGCCGCGCAGGAAGCGCTCGACCAGGACAACGCGCTGCTCGCGCAGGTCAAGGGCAACATCCAGACCCTGCTGGCGGCGATCGCACAGCAGCAGGCAGAAGCCGAGCGGGCCGCGGAGCAGCAGATGGCCGCGAAGGCCGCCGCCCAAGCGGCGTCGGTGGCCTTCACGGTCACCCCGAGTCCCGGTGAGTACACCAACCCCCTGCGGGCCATCAACGATCTGGTGCCCGAACGCATCGACCAGGGCGTCGACTACAGCGGCGCCGGGCCCATCTTCGCCATCGGGAACGGAGTGGTGCTCAGCACCGTCAACTCCGGGTGGCCCGGGGGCACCTTCATCAGCTACAGGCTGACCAACGGGCCCGCCGACGGCCTCGTCGTCTACGCCGCGGAGGATATCGATCCTGTGGTGTCGGTCGGTCAGACGGTCAGCCCGAACACGACGATCGGCATGATGTACGAGGGACCCGACGGAATCGAGACCGGTTGGTCGGACCCGTCGGGTGACGGCGAGACGATGGCGCGCGACTACGGGCAGTTCTCGGGAGGCAACTCCACCGCTTTCGGCGCCAATTTCTCGGACCTGCTGGCATCGGTAGGCGCTCCACCGGGGATCCTCCAGAACAACCCACCGACGGGGAGCCTCCCGTCGAACTGGCCCCAGTGGTGAGGTCGACCCAAATGGCCGCCTTGATCAGCTGACGGGACAGGGTTCGAGGGCTCCGAAAGACCTGTCACTTGCCTTCGTCGGAGAGGCTCGAGAGGGCCGCCCGATCTTGGGACGAAGCGCTCGCTGCTTGGGCCGTCCCCGAGGCGATCCTCCGTGCCGCCCCGGAGTCGCCTTGGGGATTTCCTCCCGAGCTCTTCTCATTGTCAGCGCGCTCGGCGCTCGACGACCCGGAGGCGACCCCGTCGCGCATGCGGGCTCTCGAAGCCCTGGGCGAGGGCGGCACGGTGCTCGACGTCGGAGCAGGCGGCGGAGCTGCGAGCCTGCCGCTGGCGCCTCGTGCCGCTCACGTCGTCGCGGTCGACGAGAGCGAGGAGATGCTCCACACGCTCGGCGAGCTCGCCTCGATCAGGTCCGTGCCCCATCGGCTGGTCCAAGGCCGCTGGCCGGACGTTGGCCCATGGGTGGGACGAGCAGACGTCGTCGTATGCCATCACGTCGTCTACAACGTGCCCGACTTGGTGCCGTTCCTGCGGGCTCTCGGCGCCAAGGCCGAGAGACGGGTGGTGATGGAGCTCACTGCGTCGCATCCGCAGTCGGACCTCAATGCGCTTTGGAGGAAGTTGCACGCCGTCGAGCGACCGAGCCGGCCCGTGGCGGAGGACCTTCTCGATGTGCTCGACGCCATGGGGATCGCAGTGCGCTCGGAACGCTTCCGCCAGCCGTCTTTGTGGGCGAGCGCCGACCGACAGCAGCGGGTCGCCTTTGCCAGGAGGCGGCTCTGTGTCGGGCCCGATCGAGATGCCGAGATCGACCTTCTACTCTCGGACGCCGACCGCGAGCTGGTCACGGTGTGGTGGGATCGCGAGGCGTGACGCGATTGTCGGCGAGGCGTGATCGGCCAGGACCCGGCTCGGTCCGCCTGGTTCCGGTCCGCACGATGCGTGAGACGGGGCCGAGGCGCCTCGGGGATTTCGCAAGTTGAGGCTCTGACCAGGGTTCGACAAGCTAGACGCCCGGCGGGGGCGCTCACGGAAGGCGGCCGGACATTGAGAGCGCGAGTCAGAATAAGGCGGACCGCGTGCGCATTTGCGATGCTGACGAGCGCATGGTTCGTCGTGGGAACGATTGTGCCCGCCAACGCCTCCGCGACAGCGTCGAGCTTCAACGCCGTTGGCAGCGCGGAGCAGGTGTACGTCACAGGACTCGCACCCTCGGCGCAAATGTCGCTCATCACCTCCCGGGGCCAGACTCTCTACACACAGAGTGCGGATTCTCTCGGAGGGTTGCTGTTCCGCAACGTGCCCCCGGGGAGTCGTTACCGCGTACGCCTCAATTCCGATGGGGCCGAGTCGCAGCCGCTCACTGTGCACTCCGATCAGGCTGCGCCATGGGATCCGGGCATCTACGACCAGTCGATCCCCGATAGCGGATACTCGTATCTGACGACGCGCGACGGGACGAAGCTCGCCATCGACGTGCACCCCCCGACGAGCCCGGCGGGCGAACCCGGCTTGCCAGCGGGCACTCCCGTGCCCAACGGCCCCGACTACGCCCCCCCGTACCCGACGCTGATCGAGTACTCGGGCTACGGGTACGCCGACCCGGCCGGACCGGTGAACGGCATAGCAGTGCTCGCGAACCTGATGGGCTTCGCTGTCGTCGACGTGAACATGCGCGGATCGGGCTGCTCGGGTGGTGCGTACGACTTCTTCGAGCCCCTACAGAACCTCGACGGATACGACGTGATCGAGACCATCGCCCACCAGCCGTGGGTGCTCGGCCAAAAGGTCGGGATGATGGGCATTTCCTACGGGGCGATCAGCCAGCTCTTCACAGCACAGCTCGACCCCCCCGACCTCGAGGCGATCTCGCCGCTCTCGACCATCGACGCCACGGCGACGACGTTGTACCCGGGCGGCATCCTCAACACAGGGTTCGCCGTCGCATGGGCAGAGCAGCGCCAGCAGGAGGCAGAGCCCGCCGGACCCAACGGCGGGCAGCCTTGGGCGTACCAGCAGATCCAGAGTGGAGACAAGACGTGCGCGGCCAACCAGGTGCTCCACGGCGAAGCGGCCGACCTCAACTCGAAGATAGCGGCCAACTCGCACTACAACGCCGTCGTCGCCGACGCGCTGGACCCGGTGAGCTTCGTCAACAAGATCAAAGTGCCGGTCTTCATGGCCTGCCAATGGGAAGACGAACAGACGGGTGGGCACTGTGCTGAGCTGGTCCAGCACTTCACGGGGACGAGCCAGAAGTGGTTCACGTTCACCAACGGAGCCCACATCGACTCGCTCGACCCGTCCACCTACGACCGCTGGTACGACTTCCTGGAGCTGTTCGTGGCCCACCAGGCGCCGATAGAGAACGTGGCTCTCACCAGAGCTGCGGCTCCGGTCGTCTACCAGTCTGCGATGGGACTGCCGGACTCCGATGTGGTCACCCTACCGACGGACCCGATCCAGGAGATCCCGACCTACAGCGCGGCGCTGGCGGCCTTCGACAAGCTCCCCGAAGTCCGCGTGCTGTTCGACAACGGCGCCGGCTCTTCTCCCACAGGGACCTCGACTCCGGGCAACCCCTATCCAGGGTTCGAGCAGGATTTCTCGTCGTTCCCGATCCCGGGCACGACAGCCCGCACCTGGTATCTCGGCCCGTCCGGTGAGCTCACGGACCAACCTCCGAGCAGCCAGGGAATCAACGTCTACACCTCGAACGCGAACGCCGTTCCGCTCACCGATTTCGGCAGCAATACCGGTGGGGGTGGGTTGTGGGGCAACGCCTCCGAGTGGCAATGGAATTGGAAGCAGAACCCGTCGGGCACGGCCGTCTCCTACGTCACGGCCCCCTTGACGACGAACACCACCGTCATAGGCGCCGGCGCCGTCTACGTCTGGGTGCGCTCGTCCACCCCCGACGTCGACCTTCAGGCCACGATCAGCGAGGTTCGCCCCGACGGAAACGAGACGTTCGTCCAGAACGGCTGGATCCGTGCGAGCGAACGCAAGCTCTCCACCTCCACCGACAACATCTTCAAGCAGCCGAGCACGCTGCTCAACCCGATACCGAGTTTTACCGCCGCTGACGCCACGCCAATGCCCAGCGGGAACTTCACCGAGGTAGCTATTCCCCTCTACTACGAAGGACACGCGTACCGGGCGGGCTCGCGCATCAGAGTGACGATCTCCGCGCCCAACGGGACTCAACCAGTGTGGTCCTTCGGCCAGACCGAACCCAACGGGACGGCGACGGTATCCATCGCATTCTCCAGATCGATGCCGTCGAGCCTCGCGCTCCCGGTGGTGCCGGGTATGAGCGTGCCGACACCCCTGCCGCCGTGCCCCAGCCTGCGAAACGAACCGTGCAGGGCGTACGAGCCGATCGTGAACGCCACGGCTTCGCAATGAGAGTGGCCTGACGTCGGGAGGTGCCGTCGGTCGATTCGACCGACAGAGGCTCTGATCCGGGCCCGCTGCCCGGAACGGCGAGGCGGCTGTTCAGGCGGCGATGGAGCTCGTTGTCAGCTCTGACATGACAGGCCACCTGACTTTGCTGCTCCAGCCGAGGCACTCGAAGATGCGGATGAGCCGCGCGGAAGGGTCGATCATTCCTCGCCTGGCACCGTGTCGAGCCCAGCTCGGGTGGGCGTGATGAATGTTGTGCCAGCTCTCGCCCAGGGACAGGATCGCAAGAGGCCATACGTTGGTGCTGCGATCGTTCAGTACCTCCGACTGGCGCCCGAAGACGTGGCATATGGAGTTGATGCTCCAGGTGACGTGGTGGAGCAGGGTCGTACGCACAACCCCTGCCCACACGAGGGCACTCACCGCTCCCACCCAGGTGCCGGCAAGCAAGTAGCCGATCCCGAACGGAATGGCCAAGGACGCCGCAGCGAACAGCGGGAAGAGCTTTCCGATCCGCCGGATGTCGCGGTCGCGCAACATGTCGGGCGCGTAGCGCTGAATGTTCGAGGCGTCCGAGACGAACAGCCATCCGACGTGAGAGAACGCGAGGCCGCGCAGGAGGGCGATCCCACGCTCGCCGTATCGATGGGGTGAGTGAGGATCGCCCGGACTGTCGCTGTAGATGTGATGGCGGCGGTGAGTGGCCACCCAGCTGGTCACCGAACCTTCGATGGCCATCGACCCGAAGGCCGCAAGGGCGATCTTGAGGAGGCGACACGATTTGAAGCTTCGGTGCGTCAACAAGCGATGAAATCCGATCGTGACCCCGAATCCTGTGACCAGGTAGAACACGATGCCCATCACGATGTCAGTGAGATTCACAGCGTGTCCCCATCGCAAAGGTATGAACGATCCGAGAGCCACGGCGGGAGACAGCACGATCGCCAGGGTGATGAGCTTCTGGCGCCGGTTGACCGCAGAAGGCTTGGCTCCCGGGGACTCGAAGGGGTCTGTAGCTACAAAGGGAGAAGAATCGGTCGCCTCAAGAGGAGCAGGGGCCAATTGTGTGAGCATTCGATCTCCAAGCCGACGTGGCACGGGGACCGGGTGCCCGAACGATGCGACTCTCTTGACGCAGTGCGACCCTGCGCTTGTGTCGCAGGAAGACCCTGCGCCTCCACCGAGCATACATGTGGGGATCCGATCTCGCAGGTCGGCGGGCGGGGATCCGTGACCAGCCAAGACACCGGGAGGCCGAGGGGCTGTCCGCCCGGCGCAAAGCTCTGAACTTGGCTCAGGGCGGGCTACGTTGCACCGATGTGCTTTTCCCCGCAGGGTGACCTAGCCGGTGGCCTCGTCGTAACTGCGATCGGGGTGGACGCAATGCGGCACATCCAGAATCGCAACAGCCACCTCCTGTTGGCTACGACTCCCCTGCTCCTCGGCGCGCACCAACTCGACGAGTCTCTGGTGTGGTGGAGCCTCAGGGGCGACGTGCCTCACGAGCTCGGGCGCATAGCCATGTGGATCTACCTCGTCATCGCGCTCGTGGTCGTTCCTGTACTCGTACCGCTCGCAATCTGGAAGCTCGAACCTCCCGGGCGGCGAAGATGGTCGATCTTGCCGTTTCTTCTGCTTGGCTCGGCGGTCGCAGGTGTCCTCCTGGCGACGATGGTGCGCGGTCCTGTGACCGTGAGGCTCGCCCCGTACCATCTCGCCTACAGCATCGGGCTCCAGCACGGGATCCTCATAGTCGGCCTCTATGTCGTGGCGACGTGTGGCTCGCTGCTCTTCTCGGGCTTCAGGCACGTCCTGGTCTTCGGCCTCGGCAACCTGGTGGTGGTGATCACCCTCGCAGCACTCGCCGCCGACGGTTTCGCCTCACTGTGGTGCTTCTACGCCGCGTTGGCGAGCGGTGCGATCACCCTGCACATGCGCTATGCAAAGCGACACAGGAACGAGCCCTACGCCCTCACCTGAAGTGGCTTTCTGAAGCCCTCCTGTCTCATCTGGTAGGCGCCGCTTGGGCTGCCGGTACGCTGAGCATCACCATGAAAACCCGTCAGGATCTCCGCAATGTGGCGATCGTGGCGCACGTCGACCACGGCAAGACGACCCTGGTCGACGCCATGCTCCGGCAGACCGGCGCCTTCCGGCCGAACCAGGAAGTGGCGGATCGGGTACTCGACTCCGGAGATCTCGAACGCGAGAAGGGCATCACCATCCTCGCGAAGCACATCAACGTGCACTACGGGGCCACCAAGATCACCATTGTCGACACGCCTGGGCACGCCGACTTCGGTGGTGAGGTCGAGCGGGCGTTGGCCATGGTCGACGGGGTGCTCCTCCTCGTCGACGCATCTGAGGGTCCGCTTCCGCAGACTCGCTTCGTCCTACGCAAGACGCTCGAGTCCAAGCTGCCCGTGATCGTGGTGATCAACAAGGTGGATCGGCCCGACGCAAGGGTGGCAGAGGTAGTCCACGAAGTCGAGGAGCTCTTCCTGGATCTCGATGCCGACGAGGACCAGATCGCCTTTCCCGTGCTCTATGCCAGCGCCCGCCAGGGTTGGGCCGCCGCACAGCCGGGTGCCGCCGCCGGTGACCTCACGGCGCTGTTCGACACCATCGTCCGATACGTGCCGGCGCCGACGTACGACCCCGATCATCCGCTTCAGGTAATGGTGACCAACCTCGGCGCATCGCCCTATGTCGGTCGCCTGGCCATCTGCCGGGTCCACCACGGCACATTGCGGCGCGGCGACCTTGTTGCCCTTTGTCGCCTCGACGGCTCCATCCAGCGCGGAAAGGTCACCGAGCTCTATACCTCCGAAGGTCTCGACCAGGTCGATGTCGAAGCAGCCGGGCCAGGCGAGATCGTGGGCGTAGCTGGGTTCGCGTCGGTCACCATCGGTGAGACGTTGGCCGACCCGGAAGACCCGCGCCCGCTCCCTCCCATCCTGGTGGACGAGCCCAGCCTGTCGATCACGATCGGCATCAACACGTCGCCCCTCTCCGGACATGAAGGGACCAAGGTGACGGCTCGGCTGGTGAAGGGTCGACTCGACTCAGAGCTGGTGGGCAACGTCTCGCTGCGTGTGTTGGCGACGGACCGACCGGACACGTGGGAGGTCCAAGGCCGCGGCGAGCTGCAGCTGGCAGTGCTCATCGAGACCATGCGTCGCGAAGGCTTCGAGCTGACTGTGGGCAAGCCACAGGTGGTGACCCGGGTGATCGACGGAAAGCTCCACGAACCAATGGAGACCCTGGCCATCGACGTCCCCGAGGAGTACCTCGGCATGGTGACGCAGCTTCTGGCCCTGCGGCTCGGCTTGTTGCGCGAGTTGGTGAACCACGGGACCGGGTGGGTGCGGATGGACTACCGGATCCCGGCCAGGGGCCTCGTGGGATTCCGCACCGAATTTCTGGTCGCCACCCGGGGTACCGGAGTCCTCCACCATGTATTCAACGGGTGGGACCCCGTTCACGGAGAGCTGCGCGTGCGGCGGAACGGATCGATGGTCGCGGATCGTCGGGGAGTCACCACGACCTATGCACTCATGTCGCTCGAGGATCGTGGATCCCTCTTCGTCGGCCCAGGTGTCCTCGTGTACGAAGGCATGATCGTGGGGGAGAACGCCCGGACCGACGAGATGGACGTCAATCCGACCAAGGAGCGCAAGCTCACGAATTACCGCTCCTCGACGGCTGAGGAGTTGGTGCGTCTGACGCCGCACATGCAGTTATCGCTCGAACAATCGCTGGAGTTCATCAGCGAGGACGAATGTGTCGAAGTGACGCCCAACGCCGTCCGTCTCAGAAAGGTGGCTCTCGATCAGGCGAAGCGAGCCCGTCAGCGCGGGCGAAACCGACAGGCAGCTCCCCCTCCTGGATCGGGTTGAGGTCTGCCCGTTGAAACGGGAGAACGGCGCCAATTCCGTGACGTCGGCGCGACCAGTCACCCCGCGAACACCCCGCTGACGAACCGCTGCGGGTCCGACTCACCGGCCGTGGTGCCCCTCGCGACGGTCCGGTCCCGGGTCACGGTCACTGCTTGGCAATGTAGGCCCGGGACCGCCTCGCCGCCCGTGCCCAGGCGTCCTGACCTGCTCTCGGATGGACACGACGACCTTCGGGGTATTGAACCGATATTGGGCGGCGACGCGCTGTGATCGTCGCAGCGTTCCGATTCACCTTGCACTGCCGCCACCACTGCCATGCCGAACCATGAACTGCACCTGGCCCGCAATGTGAGAGTCTCGGCGCCCGCCGCGTCGGTGCGACCAAGGGCACTCCTGGCTATCTTGATCAGAGGACCCCGCGTAAGGATCTTCCTCTGCGTGGTGGGGTCGGCGGCTTTGCTGTCGGCCTGCGGCGGTCACGCCACGATCGCCGCGACGACTACCACCTTGCCGTCGCGGACCCCGACGCCGGACATGCGCGCCGGGCCGGCTGTGCAATCCGCCACCTTGTCGCCGCTGACCGGTTTGCCCCAGTCAAATGTTACGCAGGCTTCGGCGCCGGCGGTGGTGGTCAAGATCGACAACGTCGACCCTGCACTGCCCCAGAGCGGGATCGATCAGGCGGACATTGTCTACGAGGAGATGGTCGAAAGCGGACTCACGCGCCTGGCAGCCGTCTTCCAATCTCAGTATCCGACGGTGGTAGGCCCGGTCAGGTCTGGACGTCTCACCGACGAGGGAATAGCGGACGACCTGAACTATCCGGTGTTCGCCTATTCGGGTAGCAACGGCGACTTCCTGCCGATCTTAAGGAGCCAACCCGTCACCGACGCCGACGACGGCAACCAGCCAGGGCAGTTCTGGCGGGTGAATTTCGAGGTGGCTCCTCACAACCTCTACACGAACGTGGCTGATCTGGCGACGCTACCGACTGCTCCAACTCCCCCGCCTTTGCTCTTCTCGTTCTTGTCGCAAGGCCAGCAATTCACTGGTGCGGGTGCGGCGCCGATTTCTCAGGTCAACATTCCGTTCCCCTCAGCTTCGGTGACGTGGACGTGGAATGCCGCTCAGGGAGCGTGGCTGCGCACTCAAGACGGCACCGCCGACGTCGTACGCGACGGGCCCCAGCTGTCAGCGCAGAATGTGATCGTCCAATTCGTGCCGTACGTGGTGTCCTCCATGGCCGACGAAAGTGGGGTCTTGGTCGACATTCCCACGGGTGAACTCGTCGGAAACGGTGTCGCGTGGTTCCTCAGCCAAGGACAACTTGTCAAGGGAAGCTGGGAACGCGGTTCGCTCACCGCTCAGACGGTCTATACGGACATGAATGGCGTTGCCGTCGGGCTGACACCCGGTCGGACCTGGGTAGAGCTGGTTCCGGTCGGAACCGCTCCTACCGCCGGGTAATGCAGAGCGGGCGACGGGAATCTGACCCGCAGCCCCGGCGCTCTGAGCTGGTGCATCAGATTCTGCTATCACCATCTGATAGCATTACCTTATGGCGTCGTCGAGGACCACCTTCACACTGGAAGAAGAGTTGGCTGAGCGCGCTCGTCAGCTCGGCGTCAACATCTCGGCGGCAGCGCGACAGGGAGTCGCTGACGCCGTACGCGCCGCGTTGGAGCGATCGGACCGCGAGGCGTACCTGAGAAACCCAGAGCGTGCGGACACCTTCTGGGGCGAAGCCGAAGCGTGGGGCGAGCCATGAGACGCGGCGAGCTTTGGTTGGCCGAGGTTGGTCGCAAGAGGCGACCCGTGCTGCTGCTCACCCGATCCGAGGTACTCGATGCTCGCGATCTCGTTACGGTGGCCGAGATCACCACTTCGATCCGCGGCCTCGCCGTAGAGGTTCACATCGACCACCTCGAGGTCGGCCTGGACAGGCCGTCGGCCATCAACTGCGACGGTCTTCACACGGTCACCCAGGCATCGCTCACCGGTCCGGTCGGACGAGTCGGCGACGACGTTATGCGCAAAGTGTGCTCAGCGGTGAGCTACGCGCTTGGTTGCTGACATGAGAGAGCGGGCGACGGGAATCGAGCCAGCTTTGACGGGGCGAACGACGGTGCTCCGGTGAGCGCGGGCCTTCTCGAGGGTGTGCGGGTACTCGATTTCGGCATCTGGCGCCCGGTGCCTTATGCCACGCAGCTGATGGTCGAGATGGGTGCCGACGTCCTGAAGATCGAGCCGCCAACGGGAGACCCGATGCGCATCTTCCCCGAGCTGTTCGCTGTGTTGAACGCCGGCAAGCGCAGCATCGTGGTCGACCTCAAGAACGCAGATGGCGTGGCCGAGGTGCTCGCGTTGGCGGCCGACGCGGACGCCATTATTGAAGGGTTCCGGCCGAAGGTCGCCGACCGCCTCGGTGTGGGCTTCGAGGCGGTGAGGGCGGTGAACCCGGCCGTCGTCTACTGCTCGGTGTCGGGCTACGGCGCCGACGGGCCCCTGGCTCAGATGCCGGGCCACGACGTCAACTACCAGGCCTACGCAGGGGTCCTCCGGCCCCGCGGCGGCGCGCCGATCTCGGGTTCGCTGCCGGTGGGTGACCTGGGGGCTGGGATGACGGCGGCCATGGCCACGATCGCGGGCTGTTTGAAGGCGCGGGTAACGGGCGAGGGGGAGCGCATCGACGTCAGCATTGCCGACGTGCTCGCGACCTGGACAGGGGCCGTCGGAAAGCTCACCCCGGTGGGTTCGAAGCTGCCCATGAACGGCCTGCCTGGCTACGGGACGTACCGCACGGCCGACGGGCAATGGGTTGCGCTCGGCGTCCTCACGGAGCCGCCCTTCTGGTCGGGGCTTTGCCAGGCGCTCGATCTCGAGCGGCTGGACGGGCTCGACGTCGGTGAGCGCATCGCTCGAAAGGACGAGCTCGATTCGGCGGTGGCGGTGGAGATCGCGCGGCGACCGATGACGGACGTGGTCGCCGCGCTCGAGAAGCACGACGTGCCGGTGGCGCCTGTTCTCGACCGGAAGCAAATGCTCGAGCTCGACCACTTCCGCCGGCGGGGCACCGTGATCGCGCATGGCGAGTTGCTCGGCGACGGAGGGCCCGTCATGGGTCATCCGGCTCGCTATGCACGCCACCCTGCGCGGGTACCGGCTCGCGTCCCGGATGTGGGTGATGATCCCACGCGGTCGTGGTTGGCGCGATGAATCGCCCTCCTCACGGGTGGGGACGCCCCGAAACCGTTCCCAAACCAGCAAAGCGTGACGCAGGTAATGCGTGACAGGTAACGCGTGACAGGTAACGCGTGACGACGACGAGCGGGCGACGGGAATCGAACCCGCGTTCTCAGCTTGGGAAGATCATCCAGCCTGAGGCGGCGAACTCCGGCGGACCTGAGCGGCAGGTCAGCGAGCCGGCGGACGACGGCGAACGGCCCCGAACGGACCCGAATGCGCCATGAATGCGCCATGACGTCACCGTCAGCGTCCATCGGGGACAAGTAGCTCCACGGTCGAGGGCGTTGAGTGGTCGCCTTTGGCCCTCCTCTAGTGCGGCCCACTACACAGGTGGCCCGTGGTCCAGCCCAACTCTAGTCTGAACCTTCGCCAAGTCGAGGTCCTGCAGTGGATAGCCGATGGGTGCCCCGACGGCGTCATGAAAGGGCACTCACATAAGACGACTGCCGTCGCGCTCCGGAATCGACGCCTGATCACACTGTCGAGGAAGGGGGGAGTGTGGGGAGCGGCGTCGACGGACTCCGGCATTCATTACCTCCGACATGGCGATTACCCCGCTGCCAAAGGAGGAACTCTGACGGCGCCCGCTGTCGCTGCGAGACAAGCACCGGACCGGTCAACGACCAGGGGAACCCGCCAGGTCGCCGGAACGGGCGCCGCCCTGGGCTCGCGGGAGACGAGACGGGCCCCTCGGCCCCCACGTCCCACGGAGCAACTCATTGCCGACCTCGTCAGCAACGGTGGTGAGCTCAAGATCGATCTGCCGCACCGGGCGAAGTACGAGGCCCGAGTGGCTGCAGCAATCAGGTTCGGAAAGGTGCCCGATGGCAAGCGGCTCGTCACGAAGGGCGGCCGCTGGAGTGCAACGTATGTCATCCGGCTCGAGGATGCCCCGGCTTGGCTGAACGCTTTGCTGGATCCGCTCGAAGTGCCCAGGATCCTCCGGAGACCGCACCCGGTGGTGGTCTCGCTGCAAGGCCGTCAGTCGTTCCTCGGCATCGACGGATCTGGCAGTAGACGCGCCCTCCTTCTCATCCAGGCCCTGGTGATGGAGGCCTCTCGGCGGGGTTACCTGGTGAAAGAGACCAAGGACACCCACGTCGGGTACGGCTTTCACTACCGAGAGAGCAAGGACCACTTCGCGATCGTCATCGACGGCCACGCTGTCGGTATCCAGGTGCGTCAAATAGTCGACCGACTGCCCCACACGCCTACCCCAGCTGAATTGGCAAGAGCGGCCCGAGATAGCTGGTTCCGGATTCCGAAACATGACCTCAAGCCCAGTGAGCGCCTCAGGATCCACTTGTCCGGAGGTGTCGAGCACCGCCAGTCCAAGTGGACAGATTCATCCACGCAGCGTTTGGACGATCTGTTGCCGCAGGTGCTCCAGGAGATTGAGCTCCGGGCGGCCGAAGCGGAGAGAGCGAAGCTCGCCGCGATTGAGGCAGAGAAGATCCGACGCAGGCGCTGGGAACTGGCGATGGCAAAGGCGAAGCGTGACCACCGCGAGGCATATCGCGATCGGGTCCTTGAAAATCAGCTGAACGATTGGCTTCGTGCCCGTCGGATCGGTGAGTACCTCGATGCGATGCAGTCGGCGATAGCCACCATCAATACTCCCGAGGACGCACGGTCAGCGAGAGAGTGGTTCGAATGGGCAGAGCGTCGTGTGCGGATACTTGATCCGTTGCGACGTCGTCTCGAAATGCCGGCTGTTCCGGAGCCTGCGGCCGAGGAATTGAAGCCATTCCTGGACGGATGGAGTCCGTACGGTCCCGAGAAAGCGTTTGGCTGACATCATCCGCCTAACATGCGGTTGGCCGAGGGATGCGGGCGACATGCGTAGACGCAATCGTGGTTCTGGACGGGTCCCTTAGCCAGTCCGTGTCGAGTCCGCCCAAGACCTACTTTCTAACGTCGTAGCGCTCGAAGTTAGGCATCGAGACTGTCGACGTGGTAGCGATCCCGCAATTCTCCGAGTGTTGCATCGTCTGGGAACCCTCTTAGCTCGGGGTATTGATCTTTGAGGTTTCCGATCTTTGTGTCGCCACGCTTCCGTTCGATCCGACCGTCCTCATTGCGATGACGTCCGTCTAGTTCACTCATCGATCCTCCTTATTGGTTCATGCCCGGGCGGCGTCGGTTCGGCCAAACGGGCTTCTTGCACTCAGTGCAGATGTAGAGCACGACCTGGCTGCCGCAATTCGGGCACCGAGCTTCACTGATTAGATCGAACGCGATGTGTCCTCCAGTGATCAGAAGACCAACTGGGATCCGTCCACCAGCTCCTGATTTCCGTTGCGCCATGGCCGACCTTCCTTCTGATCGGCCCAGGCTGCTCCTTGGCTGTAACAGGACCAATGCTATCGAACATGCGTTCGTACCCGGCAAGGCACATCGTCCCAGGTCAGGCCACCGCCCACTCGGTTGGGCCTGAATAAGGCCTGGGCTTCGGGAGCGGTAGCCACACGGGGCCGTGTGGTCGTCGGAACGTCTTAGCTCCGTTAGAGGCTCTAGCGGCACGTCGTGCTAACTCCCGGGGCCTTGTCGCTGCCCCGAGGCTCATCGAACCACGGGCCCGTCGTCGCCGGTTCGAACGCCGGAGAGCCGGGTTATGGAGCATGCTGGTGGACTAGCGAACGGTACGAGGACATGGACCAGACGCGACGTTTGATCCGACTCCGCTACCCCGGCACCTGCACTCAGTGTGGGCGTCCTATCGCCCGGGACGCCAAAGCCTGGTGGGACAGTTCGGCCCGTGCGGTCACCTGCACCGAGTGCCAACCATCGGCCCCGGCTGCGGCCGATGTGGCGATCGTCAGGCCACCGCTTGATGCGGGCGCGGCGGGGGCGTCTGCGCACGCCAAGTTTGAGCGGCTCCATGGCAGGCGCGAGCAGCGCATCGAGCGGCGCTGGGGTCGGCTCGCTGGGGTCGTGAAGTTTCTGACTGACGACCCGCAGTCCACCCGGGCGTGGGCGCAGGGCTCGGCCGGCGAGCGCTTGCTTGCCGAGCACCTGGCTCGAGCGATAGGCAACCGGGCCGTGCTGCTCCACGATCGCCGCGTGCCTGGGGCTCGAGGCAATATCGACCACCTAGCGGTGGCGCCGAGCGGAGTCTGGGTCATCGACGCGAAGCACTACACCGGCAAGGTCGAGCACCGCGACGTCGGCGGCTGGTTCCGTATCGACATGCGGCTGTATGTAGGTGGGCGCGATCGGACCAAGCTGGTCGACGGGCTCGGATGGCAGCTCGATGCCGTGCGACGCGCTCTCACAACGTTGGTGCCGCGAACAGCCGCAGAGGTGCAGCTGAATCCCGTTCTGTGCTTCGTCGACGCCGAGTGGCCGCTCTTTGCCAAGCCCTTCACCCACAACGGGGTTCGCGTCTCGGGGCCGCGCAGCCTGGCCGAGGACATCGCCGAGGTCGGGCCGCTGTCGCGCATGGACGTCGGCCTAGTGGCGGCCCACCTCGCCAGCGAGCTGCCGCCGGCGCGCGCCTGAAGGAGTGTGCAGGCGCCTCGTGCAAACCAGTGCCACACGGCGCTTGGGTATCAGCGTTATCAGATTGAACGACGCGGAAAACGTGGCACCGCCTGACACAGAATTGCCGAGGCCAGCGCGTTTCGCGCTCAGCCCGGCACATCCCGACAAGACGTGGCGCGCGCGAAAAACGTGCGATGACGCTGGTCTCAGGTCTCAGTTTCACATGTGCCACTGGGCACCGATCGAGGGCTTGGTTACGCCAGGGGGCCACTGTCGACGGCGTACACGCGCCTAAGAGGCAAGAGCCTTCGCCATCGGTCATCGAGTTTCTCATAATGTTCAAGAATTAAGGCCACGATCTCGGTTCCACCGACGAGCCGAACCCCCTCTTTGGAGCGAGCCTCCTGCTGAGCCTGAGCGGAGTACGCGCCGAGCGTTACAAAAAGCCCTTGCTGACCCCCCGCCAAGGTTCCGAAGAGCTTGTGGACCTCGGGCGAACCAATGGTACCCACAGTCCGTTTGCACTGAACTTTGATCAGTGGCGGTCCAAGACCGAGGGAGTCCTGCGATGCAATGACATCGACGCCCCCGTCTGCAGACTTCTGCGTCACCTCAGCTCGATACCCCATCGCTTCAAGAAGAGCGGCGACAAACTCCTCAAACTCATAGGTCCCAACGGATGTGAGCAAAGTCTTGAGAACGAAATCGCGGGTGTATTCGTCGATCCGGCTAGCAGATATGGCCTCCTCCGCTTGGCTGACGGCGGTATCGGTGTCCGGGGGGGCGACAACGGGAGGCGCGATGGACTCCGTCTCCTGCCAGCCACTTGCGATAAAGGCTTCGTATTCCGCCGCGTGGTTTTTGACTCGAAAGACTGTGACCGCTGATCCGATCTCGTTGAGGGCCGGCTGGGAGAACTGGGTACGCGGGACTCCGCGGATGAACCAGTCGACCTTTCGGCGGTTGCGGTGATATTCGGCGGTTGCGGCATATTCGTAGCCGCCCGTGACCCTGCCAAAGGAGAGGCTGCTGTCCGGCTTGTAGGGGTAGATAATGACGTCGCCTATCTCGATTTCGTAGGCGAATCGATACAAAATGCCCGCCCAAACCGGGATGGCGCCTGGCTTTTCGTCCGGGAATACCTGCGCCAGTTTGGCCTTAATTGCCTCGCGGTCAGGGCCAAACTGGCTGAGCTCGCCGACCGCATCCCATCCGATTGTGACCACACCCTGGTCCTCGATGTGAAGTTGCGGATTGTCGTTGTGGATCCCCCAGATGGTTGTCATGACTAGAACGTAGCCAGGTTCTGTTTTGAAGGCGTGGGTCGATATTCGGCCGCCCACCGCCGGAATCACCTTGGGAAGACCCCCCAGCCTGACGGAGCAACGACGGCGAACCAGAGCGGCGGGTTAGCGAGCCGACGGACTGCGGCAAACGGCCACGAACGGACCCGGATGCGCTATGACCGCGCCATGACACTGGCGTCAGAGTCAACGCACCTGGCGGTGATTCAAATGTCGCAAAACGAGTACAGTTATTACGCGCGACCAGTCGGGTCGCCTTGAGGGATTTCCCTCGTCTCGCTACTCGGGAGGAAGCCATGGCTACGCTGAGCGCCAACGGTAAGTCCATCATCGTGGAGGGTCTCGTCCACGCCTGGCACCATGAGGGGTCGCAAGAGATCCGCTGGGCCTGGGAGGATCCCGATCTCACCCACCCAAACAGCGGTCCCCGGCTCCTGGGCGCTTTCTCGTGGAACCTGCGCAGTGCCAACTACGATCCCGAGAACGCCAACCGTCTTATCCTGGCTGGCGAGCACCTGGGCTGGGCTTATGGCCCCGGTGGCCTCGTCCCCGAGGGGCCTCGGCGCATCGACCGGCGTGGATGCTTTCGCTTCCTCGGCTGAGTTCGCCGGCAGTTGGCGTTGGCCCGGGTCCCTAGGCTTGACACACCCTCTTTCATAGGCTCCTGGACATGGCACCCGAGGGCTCGTCGAGGGATCCCATCACTGGTTCGCTGGCCCGACTCGTGACCCGCAACCCGGGCCGGACGGAAGCGGACATCCAGGCGGACGTCCGCGACGTGCTGCTCTACGGCGGGTTCGACCTTGGAGATGAGGCGGTGCTCCTCGAGAGCTCGACCGACGACCACCGTCGGCTGGACGTTGCCGTGGGTGCGCTGATCGTGGAATGCAAGAAGGACCTTCGTCCTCCGGCGGCTCGTGCCAAGGCGGAGGTCCAGCTCGGCGAGTACCTGGCCGTGAAGGCATCGAGCGGCGGTCGCTACGCCGGCGTGCTCACCGACGGCGCCATCTGGAGGTTGTACCGGCATGGCCCTCGTGGCCAGGCGTTCGTTGACGAACTCGTCCTGAACCCGACCAGCCCTGACGATCGAGCCCTGCGGTGGTGGCTCGGAGCGGTGCTTGCTACCGAACAGGCCGTGGTTCCGTCGGCGAGCGCGATCGAGGAGCGACTCGGCGCCCTCTCGCCTTCGTTCCGCCTCATCCGAGCAGCACTGCTCGAATGCTGGGACTCCGTTGGCACTCACCCGACCGTAGATCTGAAGCGCCAACTCTGGGCCAAGCTGCTGCGCAGCGCCCTCGGCTCGCAGTTCGAGGACACGGCCGAACTCTTCGTCGAGCACACCTATCTTGTCCTGTTGGCAAACCTCATCGGCCACGCGGTCGTCGGCTTCGACCTGAACGCAGCAAGGAACGACCCGGGAGTGCTCCTGTCGGGTCAGCTCTTCGAACGAGCCGGGTTCTCGGGCGTGGGACAAGCTGGATTCTTCGATTGGCCGCTCGACAGCCCCGCTGGCGGCGAAGTCGTCTCCGACGTGGCGAGGCGCCTGGCATCGTTCTCGTGGGCCTACGTCGACCACGACGTACTCAAAGTCCTCTACCAGTCGGTCATCTCTCCTGACGTACGCCACCGGCTGGGCGAGTACTACACGCCCGACTGGTTGGCCGAGATGATGGTCGCCCAAGCGGTCACGGATCCCCTAACGCAGCGCGTCCTCGATCCGGCCTGCGGATCGGGCACCTTTATCTTCCACGCCGTCCGTCGCTACCTGGAGACTGCGGACTCAGCAGGAGTAGAGCCGGCGGCCGCACTTGAGGGCGTCACATCCCAGGTCTTCGGGGTCGACCTCCATCCGGTCGCCGTCGCTTTGGCGCAGACGACCTTCCTCCTTGCGGTTGGGCCCGAACGGCTCGCCAAGCGCACCGGCACCCTCAACATTCCTGTGTACCTCGGCGACTCAATGAGGTGGGACGCAGCGGAGGAAAGTGTGTTCACCGCCGCTGGGGACGTGGTCGTCTACACCACCGATGGCGGCGAGCTGTTCGCCTCTGAGCTTCGGTTCCCAGCGGCAGTCGTGGCCGACGTCGGAGGGTTCGACCATCTCGTCAACGAGCTCGCCGGTTGGGCATCGAACCGGCCACCTGGTACGCCCGCCCAACCGATCGCTGGGGTACTCAAGAATCTGCACATACCGGTTGAGGATCGCCCGACGGTGGAAGCGACCTACAACGTCCTGTGCACCTTGTACGACCAAGGCCGCAACCACATCTGGGGGTTCTACATTCGCAACCAGGCCCGTCCGACGTGGTTGGCCAGACCCGAGAACCGCGTCGACGTGCTCGTGGGCAATCCACCCTGGCTCGCCTACCGCTTCATGCCAGAGGCAATGCAGGCGGTCTTTCAGCGCCGTGCCAAGGAGCGCAAACTCTGGATGGGTGGTGGCCGCGGGCGCACGACCCAACAAGACCTCTCGGCCTTCTTCGTGGCTCGCTCGATCGAGCTCTATCTACGGGTGGGCGGCCGCTTTGCCTTCGTCATGCCCCGCGCCGTGCTCTCGCGCCAGACGTACGGCGGATTCCGAGCCGGTGACTGGTCCAGCGTCACCACCCCCTGCTTCGCTGCCTTCGACACCCCCTGGGACCTAAAGGACGTGCGCCCGGACCCGTTCCCGGTCCCTTCGTCCGTCGTGTTTGGCAAACGGGCCGCAGCAGGGGCGTCGGGCTTGGGGGAGGCGGTCACCGCATTCGCCGGGAAGGCGCCTGGTGGTGGCAGCAGTGGCACCCTCACTTCGACGGCGGACACGGTCGAATCGGTCACCGGCGCCGAGTCGGCTTCCGTCTACAAGGAGCGTTTCCGCCAAGGCGCCATCCTGGTGCCCCGCATGTTGATCATGGTCGGGGCAGCGCCGACCTCGCCGCTCGGGGTTCCCCAGGGCCGGCGAGCGGTCACCTCGAGGAAGACGAGCCTCGATAAGCCTCCATGGAAGGACCTACCCGCCCAACAGGGTGTCGTCGAGTCGATTTTCCTTCGCCCGGCTCTGCTCGGCGAGTCGATCGGCCCGTTCCGCGTCTTCGGCGCATTGGAGGCAGTGATCCCCTACGACGGGACGCGGCTCCTGGAGGGGAACGACGAGCGCGTCGACCGTTATCCCGGTTTGGCCGAATGGTGTCGGACCGCCGAAGAGACGTGGATTTCGAACCGCAGCTCAGACAAGCGGACGCTTCTCGGACAGTTCGACTATATGCACCAGCTCTCGGCGCAGTTTCCCGTGGCGGCGCTCCGAGTCGTGTACACGAAAGCGGGCAATAACCTATGCGCTGCCATTATCGACGACTCCGCCGCTGTCGTTGACCACAGCCTCTATTGGGCGCCGGTTGCATCGATGGACGAAGCTAGGTACCTCGTCGCCATTCTCAATGCGACCGCGCTGAATGATCTCGTGCGTCCCTACCAGGCGGTCGGTGCCTTTGGGCCTCGCCACTTCGACAAGTACATCTGGCAGATGCCAATTCCTGGATTCAACACCTCGAGCGCGGATCACCGTGCACTTGCAGATCTGGCTGAGCAAGCCGAGAAAATCGCGGAGGATGTCGAGATCCCGGTCGGGCTCGGATTTCAAAGGGCGAGGAAGCATCTTCGAGATCGCCTTATTGCGGACGGCGTTCTAGGAAGAATCGACATCGTGTTCAACAGAATCCTGAGCGGCGGTAGCTAGCTAGGTGGGATCGTGTCGGCCGGTGGGTCAGAAGAGGAGGCCCATCTTGCGCGAGCTGCCGCTCAAATCCAGCAGCACCTCTCCGGCTGCGTGAGACCTTTCGGTGGCGAGACGCGTGTTTCCAAGAAGCTCGACCAAGAACCTTTGACGGCCTGTCGTCGGGTCTGGGTCCTGGCGTGTGAAGAGAAGGTTGTGCTGGTGATATCCGCCAAGAGGACCAGCGGTTCCGGGCACTGGGAGATTGATTTTGTCCATATAATTGTTCCCAAAGCGGACGGTTCGAGTCACCTGCGGAAAGCCAGGTACTTGGATCAGAACGGACCCGAAGGTCGTGTTCTTAGGGACTGTTCTGGGTGAGAAGCCGAAGAACACTCGTGACCCCCTTGGCAAATCCAGCTGGCTGCCTGGCTTGGAAGGACCAAGGTTTCGGGAAATGCCTCCAGGCGAAGTCCACAGAGCTCGTGCCGAAGCAACAAGTGCGGCCTCAACCCCGTGAATGATGGTACCGGCAAGATCCGGACGCTCCTCCGGAGTCGTTACATCGTCCTCGACGGAACGCCGTGATCGAGGACTGGCCCTCCACAGTTTCTTGTACTCGGTGAGGACCTCCTCCAACGGAGTCGCAGCTCGCCACAGTCTCTCAAGGAGCAAGAGGCCGGGCTTGCATTGAGCCAAGACGCGCTTCTCAGGTTTGGAGAGCGTTTTCGGCCATTGATATGCAACGCTCATCTCCGTCCCGGTCGATAACCCGTTGTGGGTGAGGTTCGCAGATCCAACGAGGAGGGCTGTTGGAGTTCCCGAACGGTCGTAAAGCACGAGGCTCTTGGGATGAAACGTTCGTTGAGGCGTGAAGCCAGGGCGCGTAACCACAACGGATCCATTGGGCACGCGGACGGTCGACCTGGGAAGCCGAGATAGGTATTCCAGCGCGGCGGGCTCCGTCCTGCCGAAATCAATGCCGATCAGCCAGCGCTTGTCGCTGTTCTCCCAGGAAGAGCCTTGCATGGCCTTGACGAGGTCATTAGCACCGCTGCGAGTGGCATATGCCATAGCGCACAAGAGGGCGCTGTACGAACGCCGGGATCGGAGTGTCCTGACCGTAGAAAGTACGGCCCCGGACTTGTCCAAACCAGCATCCTGAACGGTTAACCACGTCCGGAACATAAGCCCGGCTCAAATGACTTCGCCGCGGCCCCTGGGGGGCAAAGTAGCTGTCCGAGAATTGTCGGAGGCGGTAGGTGGGGTCGAGTACACACATCCCGCGATCTGCACCGAAGCATTATTTCATCCAACGAACGAACTACAGCGATGTAACTGTCACAGCCGATGGTCGTCATGGGCTCGGGCCAAGAGTTGAACGGGAGGAGACGACAGCGGCGATGGTAGTGGGTTCGATGGTCACGACGGACTCGACGGTCCCTACCATATAGAGGTCCCGGTCAGAGTTGCGCGGCGTGACCGCTGCCACGGTATCTGGCTGGACCGCGAGACAGATCGAAAGGACACGAGTGCGCGCGACCCGGGAGAAGGCACCTTGAAGGTTCGTAAGGTGAGCTGGAAGAACTACCGTCGTCTGCACGACGGGCAAATCGTGATACACGATCACCTTGTCCTGGTCGGACCCAACGACTCCGGGAAGAGCAGCATCCTTTGGGCGCTCCACCTATGTCTCGGCGTCCCCGGCGCCCAGCTCGCCACCTCAGTTCGTCCCCGGGACCTGACGGGTCAAGAAGACCCGCTGATCCTCGAGGTCGTGCTCGACGGCTTCACCGACGATGAGCGGGCCGCCTTCCCCGATGAGATCGAGCTCGGTCCACCCGACACCCTCACGATCCACCTTGAAGCAGCGCTCGATCCAGATGACTCTTCGGTGGTGAAAGTTGAGCGGCGCTTTCCCTTTGCAGGCCACAATCGCAGCATCAGTCGCGCGCAGTTTGCGGCGATCGGTTGGGACTACGTACCAGCTACACGCTCACTTCTCCGGGAGCTGGGCGGAACCTCGGCAGGAGTTGCCCGTGATCTCCTCCTGGGTCTTGACCTGTCGGCCGATAAGGCTGCCTTCGACGCAGCTCGGGACAACTATCGCTCTGCTCTCGGTGGGTCGTCGGCAATCGGAGAGTTCAGAACGACGCTGGCCGACGCACTGAGCGCAGCGCTCCCCAGGACCGTGGCAGTCGCGGACGTCGGTGTCAGCTCGGCGGCGGACCTCCTCGATAACCCACTTGCGGGCGCCACGGTGACCCTGCGTGACGGCGACGACGTTGCCCCGCTCGCCGACCAAAGCGATGGCGTGCGTGCCCTCAGCGTGCTGGCCCTGATAGGGCTGTCCCAGGCGAACGCACGCATCGTAGGCATTGACGAGCCAGAGACCTACCTGCACATGACGGCGCAACGTGCCGTTGCGGAGAGTCTGCGCGTGAGTGGTGGGCAAAGAATCATCTGCACGCACTCGAGTGCTGTGGTCAGCCAGATGGATCCACTCGACGTCGCAGCGTTTGGGGCGGACCGCAGCGTCCACCAGCTACCAATCGGCGCGCATTTTTCCGCGTTCGAGGTGTCCGCTCGGTATTGGGGCCATCCCATGATCGAGCCTCTTACAGCCACGCGTGTCGTCCTCGTAGAGGGGGTTTCGGACCGGATCATCGTGGCCAGGGTCGCTGAACTCACGGGCGTGGAGCTCGACCGGTCCGGAGTCGCCATCTTCGAGTTGGATGGCGCCAACATGTTCACGACCGCGAACAGGCTCTTTGGAGCGCCCGGCTTCGACCTGGCGCTCTGCGGGATGGTGGACAGCGATGCTGCCGAATCGTGGGCGACGGAACTGGGCGTCACCCGAGCCGACCTCGGTGCCGCCGGGTTCGTCGAGGTCGCCCCCGACCTTGAAGGTGCCTATGTTGGCGCCTTCGGCGTCTCGCGAGTCATCGCCTTGCTTCGTTCCTCGGGCGCGTATACAGAGCAGCAGGTCCTGAGTGCTTGCGGGGTGCCCGACGTTGCCGCGTTGACCCCGGCTCTGCTTGCCGACTTTTGCCGGCGTCACAAGACGAGAGCGGCCATCGCGATTGCCCACGAGATGACCGCTTCCGACGCTGGCGCCCTCACCCCCGTGACCGATCTCCTCGCCATCGTCTCGTCGTGACTGATCCACCCCCGGTCCCCACCCCGAGGCAGGAGTATCTCGCGAACCTCGGTCTCCAGGACATCCTGGTGCTGGCTCCAGCTGGGTGCGGCAAGACGGAGGCCCTGGCGATGCGGGCCCGTACGGTTTGTGAGCGAGGAGATGTCCGATCGCCGCGGAAGGTCCTGGCCCTCACCTTCTCGAACAAGGCTAGGAGTAACCTCGCAGCCCGCATGCGAGCGATGGTGGGTCCCGGCTGGCGGGAGAGGGTAGCCGTCAGCAACTTCCACGGGCTGGCTGCCCGTGTCCTGATGGCTCACGGCGAGCAGATCGGCGTCAACGAGGTTCCGTTTCCCGAGAAGGCCTGGCTCAACCGGACAAAGAAGGAACTGGGTATCACCTGGAGGAACAGCGATGACTTCGAGGCGGCACTCTGGCAGGCCAAGCGGGACCCCGTTGGCGATGACGAGGTCATGGAGCGGCTCAGCGCTTACGGCAATGCGGCCGCAGTGGCCTACGAGGAGCGGCTCCGCGAAGAGGCTCGCCTCGACTATGACGACCTAATTCGGCATGCGGCAAGGTTGCTTGCCATACCCGAGGTGAGGGGCCTGTACCAAACGCATTTTGGCCTGGTGATCGTCGATGAGGTTCAGGACCTCACCCTCATCCAGCTTGGGATTGTGCAGGCTGTCGGGGTAGACCGTGTCACCTATGCTGGCGATCCTGCGCAGGGCATCTACTCCTTTGCCGGCGCCGAGCCTGACGTTGTCTTTGCGGCAATCCGAGCCCGGGCGACCGAGATCGTGGAGTTCGACGAGTCCTATCGGTCGAGCCGCGCAGTTCTGGTAGCGGTCAACGTGTTGGCGCGCGAACTCGGAACCACCCAACTGAGCCGCGCCGAACCGTACCCATGGGCAGATGACGGGCACGTCATCCTGTTGAAACGGGATACGAACGAGGAAGAGGCGGCGGCCTTGATGCCGATGCTGCAGTCGATCCTTGACGAGGATGGGGAGGCGTCAATCGGGATAGTTGTCCGCAGGCAGGCGCGCCTCCAGACTCTCAAAGATGCGTTCGATGCGGCCGGCCTGTCGTACGAGAACTGGAGTGCGCCGACGCATGTACCAAGGGTGGCCGCGCTACTAAAGCAGTTTGCTCGGGAGGCGGAAAACACTCCGGGCGACGCGAACGAACAGCTCGCCGCATTGGAAGCAGCCTGCCTGGCGCAGCTTGACCCGTCTGATGTCCTGGGGCTGGACGAGGTCTCGGCCGCGTGCGAGGACCTTCGTGTGCTCACAGAGGGTGGGCTGTCCGTCGAGGAGGCGGTGGCGACCTGCCGTCAGACGCCGTCACCTGATGATCCCGTGTCCCCGGGAGTGCACGTCCTAACGGGCCACGTTGGCAAGGGTCAACAGTTCGACTGGGTAGTCGTGCTCGGGCTCGAAGACGGCCACGTTCCGGACTTCCATGCCGTGAACAGCGGGGTACCGGCAGAGATGGAAGAAGAGCTACGCGTCCTACATGTCATGGTCGCTCGAGCCCGGTACGGGCTTGTGCTCACCCGATCGGCGACGTCGAAGACCCAGTATGGACCTCGGAGGGCAGATGACTCGCGATGGCTCGAGATGCTTGAGGCGGTCGTCACTCGCTCGGTCTGATTCGGACGCCTACGGCCTCGGCCACGGCCCGCAGCCGGCCCGACTCCGGCTCCTTCCATCCAGTCCGCCGCTGCGGTCCATCCCGGCGTCCAGTCCAACCCGTCTGTAGTCGCGCTATTGAACCAGGTCGGCGGCGTAACCACTCCCGGACCGAGGACTCCGACACACCTCGGATTTACGCTGTTAGCACCTAGAGGGTGAGAGGCTATGGCGAGCGACGAAGACGGCAAGAGGACCACAGCCGATTCAGCCGAGTTGGACCGTGCGTGGAGCGAGATCTCCCAGGACCTGTCACAAACCGACGTCTCGGTGTTTCCTGCGATGCCGGTGACGCAAGGCGCCGGTGCGATCGCGTACTGGCCAGACGACGGCTGGAAGGGCTTCCTCGGCGTCGCCGCGAAGTCGGGCGCACGGATCATCTACGCCCAGCGGGCCACCTTCGACGAGGAGGAGTATCAGGAGTTCGTCGGTGACGACGAAGAGGAGCCTGCCACAGAGAACGAGGTTGCCCTGAAGGAGCTGCAGGGTCGGATCGGCAGCACGTTCGAGTTGCGGCTCGGCTTTTCGGTGGATGGCGTTCTGCACGAGTGGCACCGGGCGGCTGCATGGTGGCTCGTGGCCATCGTCGAGGCGGAGACGAGCGACGAGGACCATTTGGAGAGCAGGTATGGCGCCTCCGAGAAGATCATCGGAGAGCTCGAGAAACGCGCCGAGGCGGAGAACTGGATCAAGGCCCTCGCTGAGGATCGTCGATACCGCGCGCTGGTGAACGGCCGTGACCGACGGCTCCTCGTCCGTGCCTTTCTCGCCGAGCGTGGAGTCGACAACGAGAGCGACGACACGACGATGGCGATGGCACTGCGACGCGTGGAGTCCACACTTGTGCACGCTGCCGACGAGATGTTGAGGGCTGTCGTCCTGCCGCAGCTCGAGGCGGAGGCGAGCGAGAACCTCGGAGCGTTCTACGAGGAGCTGTGCCGGGAGAACGCGACCTGGCTCGGCTCTACGGTGAAGATGCGCGAAACCATCGCTCGACGGTTCCTGCGCGAGCGCTACGGCATCCCGATGACGTTGGTGGTCGACATGCTGGCTCGGTATAAGCCGCCCACCCCTTAGCCTCAGTCCCAAGCGACATGACACAAGACGGGTGTAGAAACCGGCGATGAACGAAGGTCAGGAAGAGCCGGCGGCAGGCAGGGTGCTGGGCACGGAGGATGCCACACCCCTCACGTACTCCTTCGCACTCCAAATCCACGGACGGGTCCAGCTCGACGAGGTCGTCGTCACCGAGCGGGAACTCCCCGATGGTCAGAATGTCACCCTCTCGGGAGTCGTGACCCAGGTCCGCGCCCGCCACGAGGGTGCCCGCTTCGACTCCGACGTCTTCCTCATCGAGGAGGGCGTTCTCCCCGCGGAGGTGGTTGAGGCGGCCGACGTCATGATCACGAGGGTCGAGCCCGAGATCTACGTCCCGCCGCTGCCCGGCTCCCGGGTGGAAATCGCCGTCGGAGCGGCTCGCGATTCGGCGTTGTACTTCGACCAGATGGAGCAGCGCCTCATCATCGGCCTCGGGCGCGACGACAGCCCGCTCTTCGCGAACTTCGAGTTTATTGACGGTACGCGGGGCGCCCACGTCAACATCTCCGGGATCTCGGGGGTGGCCACCAAGACGACCTATGCGACCTTCCTGCTCTACTCCATGTTCCACTCCGGGATCCTCGGGGCCGAGGCCGCGAACACCAAGGCGCTGATCTTCAACGTTAAGGGCGAGGACCTCCTCTTCCTGGACCACGCCAACAACCGGCTGCCGGAGGCCGATCGCGAGCGCTACGCCGCCATGGGGATGCCCGCCGGGCCGTTCGGATCGGTGGGAATCTACGCCCCGCCCCGCCGCGGCGACCCCAACGCCGGCCCCGATGTCGCTACCCGGCACCTCGGGGTCGACACCTACTACTGGACCCTCGAGGAGTTTGTGAGGGATGAGCTGCTCCCGTTCGCCTTCGTGGAACCGGAAGACGAGCGCCACCAGTACACGATGCTCATCCACTGGGTCACTGCCAAGCTGCTGCGCGACGGGTCGCCGCATGGCGACGACGGTGCCTGGGAGATCGATGACACCGTCCTGCGAACCTACGGCGAGCTCGTCGAGATGGTCGTCGACCGCCTGCAAGACCAGATCTGGGTACCCCCGGCCACCACCGGCGGCACAACAAACGCCTTCATCCGCCGGCTGATCTCGTCGCAGCGCGCCCTCGGGCACCTGATCAGGGCGGACATCCCGATCCGGCCGCGACACACTGTTCGTACTTCCGACGCCCAGGTGACCGTCGTTGACCTCCACAACCTCCCGGATCGGGCCAAGCGCTTCGTGGTCGGAGTCACCGTGAAGCGGGCCTTCGAGGAGAAGGAGGCCTCCGGTGCAGCGCGGCCGCTGCTCTTCCTCGTCCTCGACGAGCTCAACAAGTATGCGCCGCGCGAGGGGCAGTCCCCGATTAAGGAGATCCTCCTCGACGTGGCCGAGCGTGGCCGGTCGCTGGGGATTATCTTGATCGGTGCACAGCAGACGGCCAGCGAGGTGGAACGCCGCGTCATCGCCAACTCAGCCATCCGCGTTGCTGGGCGTCTTGACACAGCTGAAGCCGACCGCGCCGAGTACGGGTTCCTCCCCGTTGTCCACCGCGCCCGGGCCACCATCGCGAAGCCGGGCACCATGTTCGTCTCGCAGCCCGAGATCCCCGTCCCCCTCGTCGTCCAGTTCCCGTTCCCGGCGTGGGCCACGCGCCCCTCCGAAGCCGTCGCCCCGGCCGGCGGCGATCCCTTCGAGGGGCTCGGTTGAAAATCCTCCACACCAGCGACTGGCACGTCGGCAAGGTCCTGAAGGGAGTCCACCGGCTCGAGGAGCAGCGGCTGGTCCTGGGGGAGATCATTGAGATCGCCCGGCAACAGCGCATCGATCTCGCCCTCATCGCCGGCGACCTTTTCGAGTCCTCCTCACCGCCACCCGAGGCCCAGGGATTGGTCTGGGACACAGTGCTAGAGCTGCGCGACATCGGGGCCCAGGTGGTGGTGATCTCCGGGAACCACGACTACGGCGCCATGTTCGAGGCGCTGAGCCCGCTCGCTGCTGCTGCCGGGATCCACGTCCTGGGTCGGCCCAAGGGCCCCGGTGAGGGTGGGGTTCGGAGCATCGAGACGAGTGGAGGAGAGCGCGCCCAGCTGGCGTGCCTCCCGTTCCTCTCCCAGCGCTACGTTGTCCGCGCCGCTGAGCTCATGGCCCAGGACGCGGCCCAGAACGCCGGCACCTACGCCGAGCGATACCGAGCCGTCATGGCGGCATTGTGCGAGGGGTTCACGACCGAGACCATCAACCTGGTGATGGCCCATGGATTTGTCCGGGGCGGTGTCGTGGGCGGTGGGGAGCGCGACGCCCAGAGCATCGAGGACTACTGGGTCGATGCGTCGATCTTTCCGCCGTCCGCTCAGTACGTTGCCCTCGGGCACCTGCACCGCACCCAGCAGCTTCCCGGCGGCGCCCCGATCTGGTATTCCGGCTCGCCCATCCAGGTCGATTTCGGCGAGGGCGGGGACACAAAGCACGTTTTGCTGGTCGACGTGGCGTCCGGCAAGCCCGCCAAGGTGACCGAGCTTCCTTTGACCACGCCGCGACGGCTGCGGACCGTCGAAGGGTCGATGGCCGAACTCCGAGCCCTCGCCGACAATGTCGGCGACGATCTGCTGCGGGTCATCGTCACCGAACCCGGGCGCGCCGGGTTGGCCAATGACGTGCGCGACCTACTACCCAACGCCATCGACATCCGCCTCCAGCGCAGCGACGAGCCGGGCCGCAGCGTCGCCCGGCGCAGCGGGCGGAGCCCCCACGAGCTGTTCTCGGCCTTCCTGGCCGAGGAGGAGATTGCCGACGAGCGCCTCGAGTGGCTTTTCGCCTCCCTGCTCGACGAGGTCGTGGGAGAGCAGACTTGAGGCTCACGCGGCTCGAGATCGCGGGCTTCGGGGCGTTCCGGGAGCCGATGACCATTGAGTTCACGGACACAGACTTCTTCGCGTTGGTCGGACCGACCGGCTCGGGGAAGTCCACCGTCATCGACGCAGTCTGCTTCGTGCTCTACGGCTCCGTACCCCGCTACGAGGACCGGCGTCTGACTCGTTACGTTGTCACGCTCGGCGCCTCCGAGGCGCGCGTGTCGCTCACCTTCGAGCTCGAGGAAACGAGCTACCTCGCCACCCGCGTTGTGCGCCGAAGTGCCAAGGACAAGGTAACCACCAAGGAGGCACGCCTCGAGCGCGTCGAACCGGACGGATCCACATCAGTGCTCGCCGGAGCCGAGCGCGAGATGAACACGGCCGTTGAGGCCCTGCTCCATCTCGACTTCGACGACTTCACGAAGTGTGTCGTCCTGCCCCAGGGCGAATTCGCTCGGTTCCTCAGGGCGAAGGGTGACGAGCGCCGCGAGCTGCTGATCAAGCTTCTCAACCTCGACATCTACCTAGAGGTGGGGCGCCGTGCCGGGCAACTGGCGGAGTCGGCCAAGTCGCAGGCCACCCTCCATCGCCAACGCCTCGACGTGCTGGCCTTCGCCACCGACGATGCCCTGAAGGAGGTGACGAAGCGCACGAAGTCGATCACCAAGCTCGCCGGTCAGGCCGGGAAGGCTCGTCCGAAGATCGATGCCAACTTGCGCCTCGCCGAGGGGCAGCAGCGTCTCGAGGCCGATGCCCGCCGGCTCGTGCAACTGCTCGGGAAGGTCACGGTGCCCGACGAGGCGCGCCGGCATGGAGAAGTCCTGACCATCGCGCAGAAGGAGTTGGGCGAGGCGCAGGAGAGGGCGGCGGCGGCCCGCACCGCCCGCCTGGCGGCCGAGACGGCCACCGAAGGTCTGCCCGACCTCGTCGAGCTGCAGGGCGCGCTGGCAGCGCACAGAGCGCTCGCCCGCTGTATCACCAGCCTGGAAGCGGCCGCGGAGGCGGCCGCGGAGGCGGCCGGCAAGGAGGCCGAGGCCAAGCAGGCCCTCGATGACGCTGAGGCCACGTTGGAGCGCACTGCCGCCGAGCTCGCGGCCCTGGAGACCGCCCACCGAGCGGAGGACCTCGCTCAGAGATTGGTCGTCGGCGAGCTCTGCCCTGTCTGCAGGCAGGTCGTCAAGATCAAGCCCGCGCACCACGCGCTCCAGGCGCTGACCAAGGCCAAGCGGGCGGAGGATGCGGCCAAGAAGGCGGCCAGCGTCGCCCGGGCCGCCCTCGCGGCGGCGACCGGGAAGTCGGGCGAGGCCAAGGGCATGACTGCCGCGCTCGAGACCGAGCGGCAAGGACTCGATGCCCAGATCAAGGCACACCCCGAGCTGGAGAAGGTCACCATTGCGATCGCGGAAACCAAGGAGAAGCTCGATGCCCTCGCCGCCATTCGGAAGGCGGAGGACGGTGCGGCGGGCGGGGTGGAAACGAAGAAGAAGGCGTTGGAGAAGCTAGGAGAGAAGAGCGCGGCTCTGCAGACGACCTACGGGGCCCAGCGAGACACCGTCGCGGTCCTGGAACCTCCGGCGCCGACCAACGCGGGTTTGCTCACCGACTGGGAGACGCTCGCCCGGTGGGCCGCCGCTGCCGTCCCCGTCCAGGAGGAGGCCGCCGGCAAGGCAGCCAGCTCCGCCGCTGACCATCGGGCGACGGCACAGTCGCAGACCCAGGAGCTGCTCGACGAATGCACAGGACTCGGCGTGGAGGTGATAGGTGACATCGTCGCCGTCCTCACGGCCCTCGCACAGGCCGGGGCCGAGGCGGAGGCGGAGTCCGGGAGGATCAGCGACGCCATCGCCGAGACGAAGGAGCTGTCGGCCAAGGTCAAGGAGCTCGACGAGCAGGCAGAGGTCGCCTCCGCTCTGCGGGGGCTGCTCAGAGCCAACCGCTTCCCCGAGTGGCTGATCGCCGAAGCCCTGGAGCTGCTCGTGATCGACGCATCGACGACGCTTCGCAGGCTGACCAACGACGAGTTCTCGCTAGACCTGGGGGAGCAGGAGTTCATGGTCATCGACCACGCCAACGCTGACGAGCAGCGCTCGGCCCGAACCCTCTCAGGAGGCGAGACCTTCCAAGCCTCTCTTGCCCTGGCGCTAGCCCTTTCGGACCAGATCCGGAACCTCGCCGCCCAGGGGGCACCGATGCTCGATGCCTTGTTCCTGGACGAGGGGTTCGGGACGCTCGACCCCGAGACCCTGGAGACCGTCGCGGCGACGATCGAGAACTTGGGGCAGTCGGGGCGCATGGTCGGAATCATCACTCACGTCCGCGAGCTCGCCGCCAGGGTGCCGGTGCGATTCGAGGTCCGGAAAGGACCGAGGACCTCGACGATTGAGAAGATCACGGCGTGAAGTTCAGCGTCGACCCCTGGGATCCCTCCTACGGCATTGCCAACGAGGCTGAAGCCCTGGAGCCGACGAGTGCCGATGTCAACGCGGACATCGAGCTCGCGACCGACGAGTGGCGCCCCCTGGATCCGGCCGCTGGAGCACAGGCCGAGTCCGTGCTCTTCATCGACGGAGTCCGTCGCGTCGAGGCGCGGGTCTGGCTCGACGACGGGGCCGGTGGTGTCCACGCCGGGATCTGCGCCTCGTACGCGGCGGGTGCGGCCCGGTGCTCGAGCGCGGCACGCATTGGGCCGGTGATCGTCGACCGCGGCCTCTTCACCTCGTTCGGCCAGGCCGAGTCGGTAACCACCCGTTCTGGCGCGTTCCCGGCGCGGTTGGCCGCCGGGGAGGGTACCGAGGCGCTCTCGCTCGCCCTTCAGGAACGGATGGGTCAGGCGGAGGTGACCGCGGCCGAGGCTGCGTGCGCCGAGGCCCCCGCCGACCTCGTAGTCATCGATGGCCCGCTACGGGGGCGCCAGCATCTGAGCCACGCTGTGGGCTACGTGAAGACGCACCACGTCGCCTACCTTCCCGCAGAGCTGCACGCACTCGTCGGTGGCCTGGCTCCGGGGCAACGGTCACCGCTCTTCGTCCTCGGAACCAGCTGGAGCCGGCTGGCCTGGTACCTCCGGCTGCCCGGGACAACGGAGATCCCGTGGTCGGGGGTCGTACGCTGTGAATGCTCGCCCGACCTGCAGCTGCCTGCAGCTAAGGAGCTGGCGGATCGAATCACCAGCACCCTGCCCCGATTCGCGTCGGAGCCGCACAAAGAGCCGAGGGCGCCCCAGAACCTCTACCCGATCGCCGGTCTCGAGCGGGAGCTCCGCCGGCGCATGGGCGACCCGCAGGTGCTCTACCGAGCACTGCGGCGGTCAGCCCACACCAGCGTATCGGCGTAAGAGGCGCCGTTGAGCCTGACTAGGACAATGACTTACTTGGCTCACCTGGGCTGTCTCATTGACCCGGCGAGTAGAGAACCGCCCTTACAGGTTCGGCCACTGCCTCCGAAACTCCTGCAGGACAGCCGGAGGAGTCCTGCGGTCGAGTTGGTCGGCGGGCTCGATCAGAAAATAACCGGCAGCGCCGTTCATACTCACGGCCCATCGGTCCAGAAAGCCCTCGTAACCGAGGATCGCATAGGACAAATCCCCGTCCATCACGAACTCGACCTTCGCGCTCCAACCCAGGTCGTTGAATGGGGCGAGACATAGATCCACGGTCTCAGGGACAGCGCGCCACCTCTGGCCCGCCAGCGTGAAAACTGTGGCCACGCCGTGACCATCGAAGTCGATCGCCAATAGGTCGCCAATCCCGCGAGGAAAGATGCAGATCGGTGAACCCGTGTCAATGAGGGCCTTGGCAGTGACCTTCAGGTCAGCCCGTGAGAGGGTGACATCCACCATGGGGCGAACCACCGGAAGCCCACTGATCTCCAGGATTTCCTCGGCTCGCCACGGGAAGGCGTGGATGCGATCTGCCAGTGGTTATCCGACTCCGACTATGTAGGTGTCTGCGTTCGGACGAACGTATTCGACTACCACCCGTTGTCGCCGCCGGTGGTCCATGTCGTGCAGCTTGAGTGCCAACTGGTGGGAGGTTTCGGCGGCCGCTACGACCTCATCGTCGATGACGCCAACCCACTTCCCAACCAGGCCCACAAGGGCAGTCGGTCGCGGGAGAGGCGCAAAGCGCCTGGCAGGCACTCCCTCACCGTACTCACGAGGGTTTCTCCTGAGCCGAGGCCGAAGTCCCACGGTTACTAATATTAGTAATGGATTACCCTTTCCTGGGTGGACCCCGCCATCGACGCCCTCTACGGCCCGTACCCGATCGGCAAGAAAACGGGCACGGTCACGGTGCCCCTTGAACTCTTACGAGAGATCGGCGTCGAGCGTGGGCAAAAGGTCCAGTGGATTCTCAACCCCGACATGCCAGGAACCCTCATCCTGATACCGGCGGCGATGATCGCTAGGGCTATGCCGAGCATCATTGCGACCCTTAAAGGCCAGGGACGGTGAGTCATCTGGTCGTCAGGTCCTGGTAGCTCAGTCGTCGCCCAGCAGTACCTGCCACTGCCAGCGGCACACGAGTTCGGTCCGACTCGGTCCGGTGGTCGTAGGCGAGGGGCCTCGGTCACTTAGCGGTGAAGGTGGAGCTCGTCCACGTTGATCTGGGTGCCTTGAAGGAGTAGAGAAACTTCTCACAGCCCACGCCACCTGGGCTTTCGTTGGGCCGGCCGGCCGCCGGAGGCGGGACGGGCCGGCCAGGGCATGCCATCTCGGATCGTCGTAACCTTGCGGGTCACAGCCTGGTTGCGGGTCTAGCGAACCCCCGAGCACTCGGTGAGGCGAGGTAGAGCGTGTTTGGCCTGGTAGTTCGCTTCGAGCTCCTGGAGGGGCACGAGGAGGCGTTCGACGGCTTGGTCGCGGAAACGCTGCTTCAGATCCGGGCGAAGGAGCCGGGAACGTGCCTGTACGTCACGCACCGGGTCGTCAGGTCGCCTGGGAGCCGGGTCTTTTACGAGTTCTATGAGGACGAGCAGGCTTTCCAAGCCCACGAGGCGACCGACCACGTGATGCGGTTCCTGGCCGACCGGGCTCAGCACCTCAAAGGCGACCCGGAGGTCTGGTTCCTGTCCTCCGCCGACGGCGTCCTGCGACCAGGAACGGCATTGGGTGGCAGCTGACCGAAGGACTGCTTCCCTCGGCGAGCACCTTCAGGAACTCCGCCGGGCCCGTGGCCTTACCCAGCGGGACCTGGCAGAGATCCTGAAGCGCTCGGTCAGCTGGGTCTCTCAGGTCGAGCGCGACGAGCTCCCGGTCACCGAGACGGCCATGCTTCAGCGCCTGGCAACCGCCCTTGGGGTCCCCGCTCGTGAACTGGTCGAGATCGTTCTCGGTAATGATGCTGCCGACGAGGAGCGCCAACGTCCGTACGTGGAGGTGCTCCGACTGGCCCTGGCCGGACACCCGGCGCCGGAGGCCGTGCTCGGCCCCACCCCCGTGCGATCGGCACCGGAAGTGCGGGTCCGGCTCCGCTCCCAGACCGCCCGGGCGTGGGAGCTGATTCACGGATCCAGGTATGAGGAGCTGGGACCCCTCCTCGCCGATCTGATCGTGAAACTCGAGCTGGCCAGCCGATCGGCTGTCAGCAAGAAGGAGGCGCACGAGGCACTTGAGCTCCTTTCGGACGCCTATCAGGTGGCTGCCGCCATGCTGGTCAAGGTTGGCGACAACGGCGCCGGATGGATTGCTGCCGATCGGGCCATCAACGCCGGTGAGCGATGCGACGACCGGTGCCTTGTAATGGCCGCCGAATACCGCATGGCGCATACGTTCGTGAACGCCAACGAACGGCCGATGGCATTGCGGGTGCTCAGACAGGCGATCGAAGCGGCGAAAGGCGTCGAGAACTCATACGACCCAGGTCTGCTCTCGTTGACCGGAGCCTGCGCCCTCCTGTTGGCAGTGCTCGAGGCCCGTGAGGGCAACGGCAAAGACGCTGAGCGCCACCTTCGTACGGCAGGCTCGCTCGCCGCCAAACTGGGTGCCGACGAGAACCAATACGGAACCGAATTCGGTCCAACCAACGTTGCCGTCCATGCAGTGGCGGTGGCAGTCGAGCTCGGCAACGCCGGCGATGCCCTGCACCGAGCCGACAAGGTCGACACGTCGCCGCTGTCACCCGAGCGCCAAGCTCGATTCCTGGTCGATGTTGCCCGGGCTCATGCCCAACGTCGTGCGCTACCGCAAGCCGTGAGCATCCTCGAGCAGGCGTATTCGGTCGCTCCGCAGGAGATCGCCGAGCTCCGCATCGTTCGAGACCTCCTGGCCGACCTCGAGCACTTCGCCGGTCGCAAACGGGTCCCCGGGCTTGGACCGCTTCGTCAGCAAGTCACTCGCAGCTGACCCACATTTTCGCTGCGAGTCGTAGTCCTCCTGTAGCCGCTGAGCAGGGCCTTCCGTACCGTCCGAGGTGTCGCCGCATGTGCGGCGATCTGCCGGATGGCAGCGATTCAGGAGGTTATTCAATGCGAATCCCGGTCGACACAAAGTCGATCACCTTCCTTGCCGCTGGGGTACCGGAGCCTGTTGTCGACTTCGACAGCCGCCAGCCCCGCGTCGGTGAGGACGGGCGTCCCCTCTACATGGTGTCGCTCGTCGCCCTCGATTCCGAGGGTGCACAGGTGATCCCGGTCAAGCTGGCCGGCGAGCCCAAGGGCATCACCCAGGGCACGTCGGTGACGGTCACCAATCTCGTGGCGTCCCCATGGGCCATCGGCGACCGGTCGGGCGTGTCGTTCCGTGCCGAGCGCATCGAGCCCGCTGGTGGCTCAGCTCGGCAGGCGTCCTGAACGAAGCAGCTGCGGGTCCTGGGGCGATGAAAAGCCCCAGGGCCCGCACTCCGAAGATCGAGAGGTCCTGACTATGCGGCAAGAAACGGAGCACCCCGAGAGCCTCACGGAGCAGCTGATATTCGGGCTCGTCAAGTGGGCGTGGAATTGGAAATTCGAACTCTCCCTGGTGATGGCGATCTGGCTTACAGAGGCGTGGGCCGTGAGCTTCGTCGGGAACGACGCCGGACTCATTCTCTGGCTTGGCACGTGGGGAGCGGTGCTGTATTTCAGCCCGACGAGGACTTGGCTTGTCACTCGGCTTCGACTCAGCCGCGTAAAGCGGCGTTTCCGCTTCACAGTGACGAACCTTGAATCGTCTCGGCTCGCCAAGCGACCCCCCATCGTGCTGAAGGTCGACAAAGTTCCCTGTGGCATCGAGCTTGGCCTGCGGATGCAGGTCGGCACTTCGATCGCAGACCTGGAGTTGGCCAGGGAGGCATTTGCGGCAGCGTGGCAGGCGCGGAGCGTGGGGATTACCCGGGATGCCGACGACGCCGGCCACTGCTTCGTCACCATCGCAGTCCGGGATCCGCTGGCCGAGGTGCCGATCCCGTGGCCTGCTCCATCGTCAGCTGTCACGGACTGCTGGGCGCCCATACCCGTCGGGGTCGACGAGGCTGGCTTGGGTGTGACGGTCTCGCTGCCTGAGCACAACCTGCTGATCGGGGGAGAGCCGGGATCCGGGAAGTCGGGAGCGCTGGCGACGATCCTGGCAGCCTGCGCCTGGGATCCGAGCGTGGTCATCTGGCTCTTCGACGGGAAGCTCGTCGAGTTGGCGGCATGGCGTGGTTGCGCGCACCGGTTCGTCGGGCCCGACCTGCAGGAAGCGACGGCGGCTCTGCGGGAGATCCAGACGCAGATGGAGCTTCGGTTCCAGAGCCTATTGATCAGGGAACGTCGGAAGGTCGAGCGGGGTTGTCCCCTTCACGTGGTCGTGATCGACGAGCTGGCTCTCTATCTCGCCCACCCGGACCGCAAGGCCGCGGCGGCCTTCGGCGACGTACTCCGAGACTTGATCGCCCGTGGAAGGGCGGCGGGCATCGTCGTCATCGCCGCCACGCAGAAGCCGTCCACCGACGTGGTGCCCAGCGCCATCAGGGACCTGTTCGGTTACCGCTGGGCGATGCGGTGCTCGACCAAAGACGCATCAGACACCGTCCTCGGCGCGGGCTGGGCGACCGGCGGCTACTCGGCTGCCGACATCGACGCCGCCACTCGTGGTGTCGGGCTGCTCCGCCATGAAGGTGGTTTCCCCATAAGGATGCGGACGTTCTGGCTCGATGACGACACCATTCGGACGGTCGCCGAACACGGGCGGAAGGTGCATGGCGGGCCTCTGCCGTGCCCACCTGGCGAGGGTGCAGCCTGATGCTCGAGGCCTTGCCGCTGGCTGACATTCTGGACCGGGCGGCCGACGTCGAGGAGTTGGCGCAATTCGAGTCCCAGGGCCGCGCATGTGGTTGGTGCCGGGAACCGGTCCGCCTTACCGGTTACGCGGAGGAGTTCGATTCCGAGAGCGGCATTCACACACGTCGGTTCTCGACATCAAGTCAACCTGACGGAGTGCTGCTCAAGGCTTGTGGGAGCCGGAGAGTCACCCGCTGCCCATCGTGCTCGCACGTTTACAAGCAAGATGCGCGCCAACTCATCACTGCCGGACTGCATGGCGGGAAGGGCGTGCCCGAATCCGTGGCGAGCAGGCCGGCGTTGTTCCTAACGCTTACGGCGCCGAGCTTCGGACCCGTCCACGGTAGGAAACGCAATGCTCCGAACCAACCGTGTCGCCCCGGGCCTCGAGGGCATCGATGCGCGCACGGTCGGCCAATTGCCTGCTGGGCCCGTCACTTTCCAGGTGCGCCCGAGCTCGGAATGCCGTTGTGCGCCGACTGCTATCAGCACGCCGCCTCTGTACTTTGGAATGCCGCCGTGGGCGAGCTCTGGCGCCGCACGACCATCTACCTCCGCCGCTTGTTAGCTCGATTGCTCGGAATGAGCCCCAAGGAGCTCGATCGTCACGTGCTGGTGTCGTACGCCAAAGTGGTCGAGTTTCAACGCCGTGGCGTTGTCCATGTCCATGCGGTGATGCGGCTCGACGGACCGCGTGGGAACAGCGAGGCGCCGGCCGTCGATGTGACTCCCGAAACTCTGGCTTTGGCTGTTCGGCTCGCCGTCGGCCAGGTGGCGGTTCCGCTTCCCGACGGTCGTGCCAGAGCCTGCTGGGGTGACCAGCTCGACATTCAGTTCATCGCCCGAGGCGAAGACGGTCTTCTGTCTTCAGCGGTGGCCAATTACATAGCCAAGTACGCAGCCAAGTCCGCCGACGAAGAGGGCGTGCTCGACCGTCGATTCCGAAGCCACCTCGACATCGAGCGGCGCCCATTGCCGCCGCACCACAAGCGCCTGGCGGCGACCGCCTGGGAGCTCGGGGGACGTCCTGAGAACGCTGGGCTCCATCTGCGCTACTGGGCACACGACCTCGGCTATCGGGGGCACTGGCTCACCAAGTCCCGTCAGTGGTCGACGACCTTGGGAGCGCTGCGCCGTGCACGTCAAGAGTGGGTCGAGGAGCGGCGACGCCTCAGCCAGGGCGAGCAAGTAAACGCTCACAGGCTGGGAGGGCTCGAGGCCTCTTGGACCTTCGTCGGGACAGGTTGGTCCACGCCGGGCGACGCCTACTTGGCCGAGCAGGCCCGCCGGGCGCTGGAGTCGGCCAGACGGTCCGCCCGGGAGCAGCGGCACACTGAGCTCGTGGAGGCCGGATGATGGAGAAAGTGCTGCTCACTGCGGAAGAGGCAGGTGAGCTCCTGTCCCTGGGGCGGACAAAGGTCTACGAGCTCATGGCCGACGGCGTCCTCGAATCGGTCCGGGTTGGTCGGGCCCGTCGGGTCCCGGCCGGAGCTCTGGCCAGGTTCGTCGAGACGCTGTCGGGTGGCTCGGGCCAGCTGGACACCCGCCAGGCAGAATGAAGCCGGGATGATCGTGCGCTCGTCCCCACCGATCCCTGATGTCAGAGCGCGCCAGGAACGTCGTCGCTGCACGCCAAGGGGCGGACGATGAGCATCAACACCAGGAAGCTGGCTGACGGGCAGGTCGTCTACGACGTGCGCAGGCGGGATCCCTCGGGCCGTCACTACAAGCGCACGTTCCGGACGAAGAAGGAGGCGGAGGACTTCTCCTCCGAGGAGCGCACGGATCAGGGCCGGGGCACATGGGTGGATCCCCGCCAAGGAAAGGTGCTGCTGAGCGAATACGCCACCAGTTGGCTCAAGACCAGGGTAGGCATCCGGCCCAGGACCCGAGATCTCTACGAGCTCACCCTGCGCCTGCATGTCCTTCCCGCGCTCGGGAAGAAGGAGATCAGCGCGATCACCAGTGCCGCTGTGCGGTACTGGTACGCCAGCCTCTTCGAGAAGGGTCTGGCTCAGTCGACGTGTGCCAAGGCCTACCGCCTGTTGCGCACCATCCTCTCCACGGCGGTAGACGACGGTGTCATCGTGAGGAATCCCTGCACCATCAAGGGTGGCGGCGTAGCTCGCAGCGCCGAGCGACCGATCACGACCGTCGAGGACGTGTTCGCTCTTGCTGACGAGATCGGCGGCCAGTACCGGTTGGCGGTGCTACTGGCGACTTTCGCCGGGCTTCGCATAGGCGAACTCCTTGCGCTCACCCGGGAGAGGGTGGATATCGACGTCGGCACCGTCACCGTCGTCGAGCAGCTGCAGGAGTTAGCCGACGGCGGTTACCTTGTCGGACCGCCCAAGAGCGAAGCCGGGCGCCGGGTGATCAGCCTCCCTGCCTTCATGCTCGAGGAGCTGACCATGCATCTCGAGCGGTATGCCGAACCCGGGGCGGCGGGACGACTCTTCCGTGGCGCCCACGGTGGACCGCTGCGACGCGCGGTGATCCAACGGGCCTGGGACCGGGCGCGGCGGGCGAGGGGCCTCCAGCACCTCCACTTCCACGACCTCCGGCATACCGGCAACACCCTTGCGGCGGCCACTGGGGCCAGTACCCGGGAGCTCATGGTCCGGATGGGTCACGCCAGCGCCGAGGCTGCCCTTCGGTACCAGCACGCTACGCGCAAGCGCGACATGGCCATTGCCGAAGCCCTCGACGCCATGGTGGCAGCCGGCCGACAGTTGTCGGAAGAAGGATCTGAGACACCGGACGAGGCGGCAACGCCGGCGCGAGCGCCGGCGGCGCTAGTCGACAACGTCACACCGATCGACGAGGCCCGGATAGCCCGTCGACAGCGGGCCACGGCACAGCGGACGCGCCATGAACGCGCCATGGCCGACGACCCCACGGACGACGGCTCAGGTGGCCACGCCTCTGACCAGGACTCCGACGAGAGCGGGCGACGAGAATCGAACTCGCGTTCTCAGCTTGGGAAGCTGATGTTCTGCCGCTGAACTACGCCCGCTGGTGGCCGGCCACACTATCTTCGCGGCGCTCCCCCGTACCTGGCACGCCCTGTGCGCAACCCGGATGACCGATCTGACCCCCGACCCGGGGGAGGATCGACGCCGACCTGAGCGCCCTCATCGGTGGGGTGTGGTGGGGGGGAAATCTCCAGGTAGGAGCCCCTGCCAAGACTGCTGCAGGGACTCCACCAGCCTCTCCGACTCACGGTCGTATGACGGCCACTACACGCGCGGAAGCCGAGGGCCTAAGTTCAACCAACGTGACAATCCGAATCGTCCTTGGCATGGTGGTGACCGCCCTCGCCATCGGCATCGCCGGTCGACGGTTTCTCTATCTGTTCAGCCTCGTGAGAGTCGGCCGGCCGGACCCGGCACGCTTTCGCAACGTGCCCGCCCGCATCTGGGCGGAGCTCGTGGAGGTGGGCGGACAGCGAAAGCTCCTCAAGAAGAAGGTGCCGGGACTCGCCCACGCCTTTACCTTCTGGGGCTTCACGATCCTGCTGTTCACCATCCTCGAGGCTTTCGGCGATCTTTTCGACAAGACCTTCCACGTCCCCCTGATCGGGCAAACCGCAGCCCTCGGTTTCATCGAGGACTTCTTCGCCTGCGCGGTGCTGCTGGCTCTCGTTGTCTTCGCGGTGATCCGCCTGACCAACTCCCCGGCCCGTCGTGATCGTGCCTCACGCTTCTACGGCTCCCACCTCGACGCCGCATGGGTGACCCTGGCGATGATCGGCGGCGTGATGGTCACCCTCCTGCTGTACCGCGCCGCGCAGACCCGCACTGGCCACTTCCCGTACGGCTGGTGGGCGTTCGCCTCGCACGGCATCGGCCGGGCGTTCGCGGGACTGTCTTTCGGCGCCGCCCAGAGCCTCGAGACGGTCTTCATCATCCTGAACATCGCCATCGTCATGGGCTTCCTGGTGTTCCTGTCGTACTCGAAGCACCTGCACATCGTGATGGCGCCGATCAACGTGGCCACATCGCGCCGCCCCCGGGCCCTCGGAGCGCTCTACAACACTCCGGACATGGACATGGAGAACATCTCCGAGGACACGGTCTTCGGCGCGGGCCACATCGAGGACCTCAGCTGGAAGCAGCTGCTCGACACGTTCACCTGCACCGAGTGCGGGCGGTGCCAAGACCAGTGCCCTGCTTGGAACACCGGCAAGCCGCTCAACCCGAAGCTTCTGATCATGGGGCTCAGGGACAATCTCTTCGAGTCCGCTCCCCGTCTAGTCGGCTCGAAAGCCCAGCTGGCTCACCCCGACGGGCCCAACGAGGACGGCGGTTCAGACGGGGCCCCCACCAAGGCTGACGCCCCCACTCTGGTGCCCAGGACCATCGAGGACGACGTCCTGTGGTCCTGCGTCACCTGCGGGGCGTGCGTCGAAGCTTGCCCCGTCGACATCGAGCACGTGGACACCATCGTGGAGATGCGCCGCTACGAGGTCCTCATGGAGTCGCGCTTCCCGAGCGAAGCGGGGCTGATGCTGCGCAACATCGAGAACCAGGGTGACCCCTGGGGTCTCGGTGCCGCCAAGCGCACCGACTGGACCGAGGGGCTCGACTTCGAGGTGCCCGTCGTCGACGGGTCGATACCCGACGACATCGAATACCTCTACTGGGTGGGATGCGCGGGCGCACTCGACGAGCGGGCCCGTAAGGCAACGCAGGCGACAGCGCGGCTCCTGCACCGGGCGGGCGTGCGGTTCGCGATCCTTGGGCCACGTGAGAGCTGCACCGGCGACCCGGCGCGCCGGCTCGGCAACGAGTACCTGTATCAGGAGATGGGAAGGCAGAACATCGCCACCCTCCAAGAGGTCGGAGCAAAGAAGGTCGTCGCCTCCTGCCCCCACTGCTTCAACTCGCTTTCACGCGAGTACCCCGATCTGGGTGGAAATTTCGAGGTGATCCACCACTCCCAGCTGCTCAGCCACCTGGTCGCCGAGAAGCGCCTGTCCCCGGGGACGATGGAAGCGACAGTCACCTACCACGATCCGTGCTACCTGGGCCGCCACAACCGCGTCTTCGACGAGCCGCGCAACGTCCTCGACTCGGTCTCGGGGGTGAAGCAGATCGAGATGCACCGCTGTCGCGAGAAGAGCTTCTGCTGCGGCGCCGGGGGCGCGCGCATGTGGATGGAGGAGAAGCTCGGCAAGAGGATCAACCTGGAGCGCACCGACGAGGCTCTCTCCACCGGGGCCGATGTCGTGTCGACTGCTTGCCCCTACTGCTTGATCATGCTCGACGACGCCGTCAAGGCCCGCCAGCGCGAGGACGACGTTCGCGTGCTGGACCTCTCCCAGGTGGTCGAGGCCTCGATCCTCTCTGACTAGGTAAAAGCCTTGGCGTCTGCCTCTCGCAGGCGCTGCGACATCGCCACGAGCAGCTTGTGGGAAATAGCGGGCATCGCGTCGAGCAGTCCGTTGAAGGCGCGTTGCTCGAGGACGAGGACCGTCATCTCGGTCTCGGACACGATGGTCGCCGAGCGCGGCTTTCGATCGAGCAGCGCGAGCTCGCCGAAGTACTGGCCAGGTTCCAACGTGGCGATCTTCCGTCCCTTGCGGCGTACCGAGGCTTTACCGGAGACGATGAAGAAGAACTCGCGCCCGACCGTGCCCTCCTCCACCAACACCGACCCGGCCGGCACGCTGATCTCCTCTACCGCGCGCCTTATCGTTCGTAGCTGACTGGCTGAGCACGCAGAAAACAGCCAGATGTCGCCGAGGTCGAGGTTCTTCGATCGGGTCGCCATGGACCGAGGCTACCCAGCCGGCCACAGCTCGCGCCTGCTCGGCCGGGCCGGCCCGCAGGGCGAGGTAGCCGATCGACCCCCAGCGGGTGCCAACCGGGACGCGCGCTAGCCTTCGCTGGTGCCAGATGGTCGCGATCCCGACGCGCCGGCGGGTAGCGGCCTTCCCCAGCTGGGTATCTGGCAGCGCTTCCTGCTCGCCCTCCCTCGTGTGAACCACGACCGCGAGAAGCCCGCCCTGGGCGAACGGCTGCGCGGCGCCATCTTGAAGCCGCCCGATCCCGACGCCCCCCCGCCGGCCAGGCCGTCCGACGGGATGTCGCTGGAGGAGCTCGGGGACGCGGACCGCCACGCCAACGACAAGGAGCGGGCCATCGGCCTCCTCGCGGCACCGGTGGCCGCCGCCATCGGCCTCATCGTCATCGACAACCTCATCGCCCACGACCCCGCCGGCAAGCAGCACGTGCCGGTGTCGGACTACCACGAGCTGATCATCGTGCTGCTCGGCCTGTCGGTTGTGATGCTCGCCACAGCCTGGTTCCGAAAGCGCCTCTACCTGGGCATGGTCACAGCCGTCTACGGCCTCGCCATCTTCAACCTCAAGTACTGGGGATTTGGGGTCCCGTTCGTGATGGTCGGGGCCTGGCTGCTCGTGCGCGCCTACCGGCTGCACCGCGACTACCGGGAGGCGACGGGCGGGGGGACGTCGCGCGCCGGCTCGAACGGCAGGGCAGGGTACGCCCCCGGCGCCCCCCGGCCCCAGCCGAACAAGCGCTACACGCCTCCGCCGCCGGCTGCGCGGCGCCCGGCGTCGTCGAAGCGCTCCCAGTCAGCCAAGAGGTCTTCGTCGAAGCCTGACAAGCAGCAGCGAGCCGGCTGACACCGCCAGCACCCCCGACAGGACCGCCGGCACCGCGAACACGTTCCACGAAGTGTGCTGGGCGGCCACCGCGGCCGGAGTCGACAGGAGACCCGGGTCGCCCGCGACAGCCACGCCACGGATCGTCGATCCCGGAGCGAGGAGGGCGTCGCCCGGGATGGCCTCGGAGTACCGGTGGCCGTCGAGCGCGTACGTCCCGTTGCACGCGTACCCGGCGGCGTTGGAGCCGCTGCCCCCCAGCAGACCGAGGCAACGGGTGACGGTGACCTCGACCACGACCCCGTGCTCGTGGAGCTGCGCGATCTGGGAGTTCTTACGAGCGCCCGCCACGAAGAGGATCGTGGACACGACGGCGAGGGCCACCAGGCAGCCGACGACGAGCACGCGGCCGACCTTCCGGACGTCCACCTCCACGCCCGCCCCCCGCAGGGTCATCATCGGTTTCGGTCCCGCCGCGATCCGGCGATCGTAGCGGCGAGGGCCCACCCGGGCCCTTCTGTTCACGCGCTGGTAACACTGCATTGACTGTGCGGAAATCCCCGCACTGCATCCTTGGGGCGGCAGGGCGAACGCCCGCCGTGGCCCTGGCGCACCCGCCGTCGTGTGACGCCCACGCCCATGGCGCGCGCCGCCCGTGAGGCAGTCGAAGAAGGAACGAGAGGAGAGCTAGAGCCGTGGTGCACCTGCTAGGCGCTGCAGTACCGGTTCCCTATCCCAGCTGGCTCAACACCGGCGACAACACCTGGCAGATCACCGCTGCCACGTTCGTCGGCCTGATGAGCCTGCCCGGCCTGGCGGTTCTCTACGCGTCGATCGTCCCGAAGAAGTGGGCGGTGAACGTCCTGGCGATGATGTTCGCCGGCTTCTCGCTGGTACTCGTCGCATGGGTGCTCTGGACCTACAAGATGGGTTTCGGCGCCACCTCCATCGGAGGGGGCGTGCACAACGGGATCCAGACACAGTTGAGCGGTGTCGGCTGGGTGAAGCACTTCTTCGAGAATTTGGTCGGCAAGCCGGGGCAGATCACCAACAGCGTCGGCGAGCAGGGGCAGGCGGTCTCCGCGGCCAACACGATCATCCCCTTCCACTTCCCGACCGACTCCCTTGCCTACTTCCAGTTCGTCTTCGGCGCGATCACGCCGCTGCTCTTTCTCGGGAGCGTGCTCGGCAGGATCAAGTTCAGCGCCTGGTGCATGCTCGTGCCGCTGTGGTCGACATTCGTCTACGGCATCGATGCGTTCCTGCTCTGGGGCGGCGGCTACTTCGCCCAGGAGGGCTCGCTCGACTTCTCCGGCGGGTTCGTCATCCACATGTCCGCAGGTGTGTCGGGGTTCGTCGCGGCCTGGATCCTGGGGCCCCGATTGGCGCGGGACCGAACGAACGCCTTGCCGAACAACCTCGTGATGGCCGCGGTGGGCGCGGGAATCCTCTGGCTCGGCTGGAACGGCTTCAACGGCGGGGACCCCTACTACGCCGGCTCCAGCATGGCCGCGGCGGTGGTCAACACCAACCTGGCGACCGCCGCCGGCGTCCTCACCTGGATGGCGATGGACGGGCTGTTCACCAAGTCCAAGAAACCGACGTTCCTGGGCGGGGTCAACGGCATGATCTGCGGGCTGGTCGGGATCACACCCTGTGCAGGCTGGGTGAACGGATGGGGCGCGCTGGCGGTCGGAGTGATCTGCTGCGCGATCGTCTGGTTCGCCTGGAACTACTTGTCCAAGGTCAGGCCCTTCAGCAGGGTCGACGACGCGCTCGGCGTGATCTACACGCACGGTATCGCGGGGCTCTTCGGCGGTCTGTTGTTGGGGATATTCGGTGACCCGAACATGATCGAGTACGGCTGCGGGCACCTGAACTCGGCCGGGCAGGTGGTCAACACCTCGGCGCAGGCCTACGCGAGCACCTCCGCGCATTGCGTTCCCTTCTCGGTGAGCGGGCTGATGTACACCGGCTCGGCGCACCAGCTGTGGGAGCAGTTCAGAGCCGCCCTCTTCGTCATCTTCTGGTCTGCGCTCGCTACGTTCATATTGATGAAGATCATCGGCTTCGTCCTGCGCGGCGCCCGTTACAAGGACGAGGTCCTCGAGATCGGCGACCTGGCGATCCACGACGAGGAGGCCTTCCCCGACGAGCCGCTCGCCGAGCGCGTGGGAGGCGGCGGGCCCGGCGCGGGGGCGTTTGCCCTCGCGGGCCTGGAGGTCGGGAGCCCGTCCCCGCCGACGATATCGTCGGACCCGTCGCCACCACCGGACGCGCGGTCTTAGGGCGATCAGGACGAAAGGGGATCAATCGTGAAGCTGATCGTTGCTGTCCTGAAGCCCTTCAAGCTCGGCGAGGTCAAGGAGGCTCTCAAGACTCTGGGGGTCTCTGGCATGACGCTCACCGAGGCGCAAGGTTTCGGCCGCCAGCGCGGCCACACCGAGGTCTACCGCGGTGCCGAGTACGAGATCGACTTCGTCCCGAAGCTGCGCGTCGAGGTCCTCGTCGACGATGCCCAGGCCGACGAGGTGGTCGACGCCATCGTCACGCACTCGGCCACCGGCAAGATCGGTGACGGGAAGGTGTGGGTCGTACCGGTCGAATCGGTCGTGCGGGTCCGCACCGGAGAGCGCGGGAAGGACGCCATATAGGCGTTGCCCTCGTCCTCAGCGCGCACGTCGGTGAGGGGACGAAGCGACAGGCGAACTAGCCGGCTTGGCGCGCCACAGCGGCGGCCGCCTCGGCCACCGCAGCCGGGTCGCCCAGGAAGTGGTCGTCGCTGACGGCGAGCGTCTCGTCGAGCCGGAACACCCAGGGCACACCCGTAGGGACCTCCAGGTCCACGATGTCCTCGTCGGAGACGGCTTTCAAGTGCTTGACGAGGGCGCGGATCGAGTTTCCGTGGGCGACGACGAGCACGGCGCCGAAGGCGCGCAGGTCCGGGACCATCGAGTCGAACCAGTAGGGCAGCAGGCGCTCGAGCACGTCGGCCAGGCATTCGGTGGCCGGCAGTGCGTCGGCGGGGAGGTCGCGGTAGCGCACGTCGTGGATCGGATGGCGGTCGTCGTAGACCGACAGCGGCGGAGGGGGAGTCGAGTAGCTGCGTCGCCACAGCTTCACCTGGTCGATGCCGAATTCCTCGGTCGTCTCCTTCTTGTTCTTGCCTTGTAGAGCCCCGTAGTGGCGCTCGTTGAGGCGCCAGTGCCTGCGAACCGGGAGCCACGCCCGGCCCAGGGTGTCGAGGGTCAGATTGGCGGTGCGGACCGCCCGGGTCAGCACCGAGGTGTGGACCACCTGCAGGTCGAGTCCCCTCGCCTGCTCCTCGCGCAAAAGGCGCCCGGCGCCTGCGGCTTCGGCCTCGCCCCTCGGGGTCAGGTCTACGTCGGTCCAGCCTGTGAAGAGGTTCTCGGCGTTCCAGGTCGACTCTCCGTGGCGCAGCAGGACCAGCTCGGGCACGCCCTGGATCCTACCCGCCGGTTCTGGGAGGGCCCTCTACCTGGGCTTTCGCCCCGGTAGGGGCCGAGGCGGCCATTCAGGGAAAATCTTGATACGAACACACTCAAGTTCGCTATACTGATCTCAGTCAAGTAGATATCAAAGGAGCAGGGGCCAGGAGCACCCGGCCGGGAGGCCGGGACACGAGCCACGAGATCTGGAGGGACATAGAAATGCCGAAGCCTGTCGGAATCGACCTCGGGACGACCAACTCCGTCGTGAGCGTCCTGGAGGCCGGAGAGCCAGTCGTCATCCCCAACGCCGAGGGAGGGCGTACGACGCCGTCCGTCGTCGGCTTCTCGAAGTCGGGCGAGGTGCTCGTGGGGGAAGTCGCCAAGCGCCAGGCCATCACCAACCCGGAGCGGACGATCCGCTCGGTCAAGCGCCAGATGGGCACATCGTGGAGCATCGACATAGACGGCAAGAAGTACACGGCTCAGGAGATCTCCGCCCGGATCCTCCAGAAGCTGAAGAGGGACGCCGAGTCGTACCTGGGTGAGAGCGTCACCCAGGCGGTGATCACGGTGCCTGCCTACTTCGACGACGCCCAGCGCACTACCACCAAGGAGGCCGGGCAGATAGCCGGCCTCGAGGTGCTCCGCATCATCAACGAGCCCACCGCGGCCGCCCTCGCCTACGGCCTCGACAAGGAGCAGAAGGACCAGACCGTCCTCGTATTCGACTTGGGCGGCGGGACCTTCGACGTGTCGGTGCTCGAGATCGGTGAGGGGGTCTTCGAGGTCAAGTCCACCTCGGGCAACACCCAACTCGGTGGTGACGACTGGGACCAGCGTGTCATCGACTGGCTCGTGACGGAGTTCAAGAACACCGAGGGCGTCGACCTCTCGGCCGACAAGATGGCCCTCCAGCGCCTGAAGGAGGCAGCCGAGAAGGCGAAGATCGAGCTCTCCTCGGTGCAGGAGACGACCATCAACCTTCCGTTCATCACTGCGACCTCCGAAGGCCCGAAGCACCTCGACATGAAGCTCACGCGGGCGAAGTTCAACGAGCTCACCCACGACCTGGTCGAGGCGTGCCGCGGCCCGTTCGAGCAGGCGGTGGGCGACGCCGGGTTCTCCAAGTCCGACATCGACCACGTCGTGCTCGTGGGCGGCTCGACCCGCATGCCCGCCATCCAGGACCTGGTGCACGACCTCACCGGCAAGGAGGCGCACAAGGGGGTCAACCCCGACGAGGTTGTGGCCGTGGGAGCGGCGATCCAGGCAGGAGTGCTGAAGGGCGACGTGAAGGACGTGCTGCTTCTCGACGTCACCCCGCTGAGCCTCGGGATCGAGACCAAGGGCGCGGTCATGCACCGCCTGATCGAGCGCAACACGACGATCCCGACCAAGCGCTCGGAGGTCTTCACCACCGCCGAGGACAGCCAGCCCTCGGTGGAGATCCACGTCCTCCAGGGCGAGCGCGAGATGGCCATGTACAACAAGACGCTGGGCAAGTTCCAGCTGGTCGACTTGCCTCCTGCCCCGCGCGGAGTGCCTCAGATCGAGGTCACGTTCGACATCGACGCCAACGGCATCGTCCACGTCTCGGCGCGTGACACCGCGACGGGCAAGGAGCAGTCGATGACGATCACCGGCCAGTCCTCGCTGCCGAAGGACGAGATCGACCGGATGGTGCGTGACGCCGAGTCCCACGCCGAGGACGACCGGCGCCGGCGCGAGGAGGCGGAGGTCCGCAACAACGCCGACACCCTCGTGTACCAGACTGAGAAGCTGCTGCGCGAGCAGGGCGAGAAGTTCCAGGGGGACGAGAAGGACAAGGTGGAGTCGGCGCTCGGCTCGTTGAAGGAGGCCCTCGGCGCAAGCGATGTCGAGAAGATCAAGGACGCCACCGAGGCGCTGGTGAACGCCAGCCACGGCTTCACCCAGCGCCTCTACGAGGAGGCGGCCAAGACCTCGCAGGGGGCCGCGGCCGGTGACTCGTCCGGCGCGGATGAACCCTCCGACGACGAGGTGGTCGACGCCGAGATCGTCGACGAGCCCGGAGCATGAGCCCGCGGCCGGAGGCCTCCGGCGGCTCGCGCCCTCGACCCGGCGGTGCCCACGGCGACGACGGTGCCAAAGGCGACCGTGGTGCCCACGGCGACAGCGGCGCGGTGAAGCCAGGTACCCAACCGGAGGCGACGTCCGAGGCGGTCGAGGAGGACCCCGCCACGGCGCTCGAGTCCGCGCGTCGCGACCGAGACGACTACCTCGAGACCCTGCGCCGCGTGCAGGCGGACTTCGAGAACTACAAGAAGCGCATGATGCGTCAACAGACAGAGCTGCTCGAGAGGGCTGCGGAGGGCATCGTGGCCAAGCTGCTTCCCGCTCTCGACGCTTTCGACCTGGCGCGCGCCCACCTACGGGAGGACGTCACCGACCTCTCGCCCGAGGGCAAGGCGCTCTTGCAGGCCTCGGCCCTGCTGTTCGATTCCTTGGCGAAGGAGGGCCTCGAGCGCATGGAGGACCTGGGGTCGGCCTTCGATCCCACCCGTCACGAGGCCGTCGAGCACGAGCCCGCGGAGGCACACGACGAGGGCGGCGCACCTCGAAAGGGTGCCGCCACCGGGAATGCCGGGCCCCCGGGGTCTCGGGACGATCAAGGCGACGAGGAGAGAGACAGTGCCCACGGAGCCGCAAAGGGCGCGACGGGCGAGCCGGTGGTCGTGGGCGTCCTGCGCCCGGGATACCGCTGGAAGGGCCGGGTGATCCGCCCGGCGATGGTGCGTGTGCGGGGATGAGGAAGGTGAGCCGTGGCGGCGCAGCGTGAGTGGTTCGAGAAGGACTACTACCAAGTCCTCGGTGTCTCGTCGACGGCGACGGACAAGGAGCTGACGCGCGCCTATCGCAAGCTCGCCAAGCAGTACCACCCTGACGCCAACCCCGGCTCGGAGGATCGCTTCAAGGAGATCTCCAGCGCCTACGACGTGGTCGGCGACCCCGAGAAGCGCAAGGAGTACGACGAGGTGCGCCGGCTCGGAGCGGCAGGGGCTGGTGGGCTCGGCGGCTTCGGTGGCCCGGGCGGTGCCACTTTCAGGGTGGAGGACCTCGGGGACCTGGGCGACCTCTTCGGCGGGCTCGGTGGGGTGTTCGGCGGCGGGCGACGAGGACGCGCCGCAGGGCCACGTCGCGGGGCGGACGTCGAGGCCGAGCTGCATCTCTCTTTCGAGGATGCCGTGCGCGGTGTCACCACGTCGGTGCACGTCGCCGGCGAGGCGCGCTGCGAGACGTGCGGAGGGTCGGGTGCCGCGCCTGGTACCTCGCCCGTCACCTGCCCGCAGTGCCACGGCACCGGGTCGCTCGCGGACAACCAGGGCCTGTTCTCGCTGAGCAGGATCTGCCCCACCTGCTCGGGCCGCGGGACCGTTGTGGAGACTCCGTGCCCGACCTGCAGGGGCAGCGGGGTCACGCGTCGCACGCGGGAGGTGAAGGTGCGCATACCCGCAGGCGTCGAGGACGGCCAACGCATCCGCGTGAAGGGTCGCGGCGCGCCCGGGCGTGCGAACGGCCCGGCGGGGGATCTCTACGTGGTCGTCCACGTGGCCGGCCATTCCCTCTTCGGGCGCAGGGCGAGAAACCTGACTTTGAGCGTGCCCGTGACCTTCTCGGAGGCCGCGCTCGGCACCACCATCAAGGTCCCCACCCTCGACGAGCCGGTGACCCTGCGCGTGCCCGCGGGTACCGCCTCGGGACAGACTTTCAGGGTGAAGGGCAGGGGTGTGCCCGGACCGTCGAGGCGTGCCGGCGACCTGCTCGTGACGATCGATGTCACTGTGCCCAAGAAGCTCAACCAGGCCCAGCGCGCGGCGGTGGAGGCGCTGGCGCGCGTCTCGGACGATGCCCCGCGTGAGCACCTGGGGGTGACGACCACATGACCGAAATGGACGAGGAAGGACGCGCCGTGTACGTGATCTCGGTTGCGGCCGAGCTCGCGGGGGTACACCCTCAGACGCTGCGGATCTACGAGCGCAGGGGTCTCGTGGGGCCATCGCGTACGGGGGGAGGCAGCCGAAGGTACTCCCCCCAGGACATCGAGCGGCTCCGCCACATAGGAGAGCTGACCGCCTCGGGGTTGAACCTCGAGGGGGTGAGGCGCGTCTTGGAGCTCGAGGCGGAGCTCGAGGCGCTTCGGGCGGACCTCGAGCTCGTGCGCGCGGAAGGGGCGAAGGCGATCGACCGGATCCACCGCCAGTACCGGCGTGATCTGGTGCCCCTTCGCGAAGCGAGCCTGGTGCTGCGAAGCGTCGCGGGTGCCAGGCCCGGGGGCGCGGCGGGGAACGTCCGAGGAGGTTCGAGATGACGGCGATGGACCCGAACCGCTGGACCATGAAGACCCAAGAGGCGTTCGCCTCGGCACTGGCCGGCGCGCGCTCGCAGAGCCATCCCGAGGTGACCCCCGAGCACCTGCTGATGGCTCTGCTAGGGCAGCCCGAGGGGCTGGCTCTTCCCCTAGTGGCACGAGCCGGCGTGGAGCCCGCCGCCCTCACGAACCGCCTGCGCGAGCAGATCGCGGCCCTGCCGAATGCCTACGGCTCCGCCGAGCCGCAGCTTTCGCGTGAGACCCGCGATGCCATCGAGGCCGCCGACGGACTGCGCAAGGACATGGGTGACGAGTACCTGTCGGTGGAGCACCTGCTGCTCGCCATGGCGGATCGCATCGGGGCCCCGCGTGACCGCCTGCTCGACGCGCTGCGCCAGGTGCGCGGGAGTCACCGTGTGACCTCTCAGACCCCCGAGGAGCAGTACCAGGCCCTCGAGCAATACGGACGCGATCTCACCGACCTGGCGCGCGCCGGGAAGCTCGACCCGGTCATCGGCCGCGACGAGGAGATCCGTCGGGTGATCCAGGTGCTGTCGCGGCGCACGAAGAACAACCCCGTGCTCATCGGTGAACCGGGCGTGGGCAAGACGGCGATCGTGGAGGGCCTGGCCAACCGGATCGTCGAAGGCGACGTCCCGGAGGGGCTGCGCGACAAGCGGGTCGTGGCGCTCGACCTCTCAGCCATGGTGGCCGGCGCCAAGTACCGCGGGGAGTTCGAGGAGCGCCTGAAGGCGGTGCTGAAGGAGATCACCGATTCCGAGGGCGAGGTCATCACCTTCATCGACGAGCTGCACACGATCGTCGGAGCCGGCGGGGCCGAGGGGGCGATGGACGCCGGCAACATGATCAAGCCGATGCTCGCACGCGGTGAGCTGCGGATGATCGGCGCCACCACGCTCGACGAGTACCGGCGCCACATCGAGAAGGACGCTGCTCTCGAGCGGCGCTTCCAGCCCGTATACGTCGGCCAGCCCTCGGTCGGCGACACGATCGCGATCCTGAGGGGACTCAAGGAGCGCTACGAGGTCCATCACGGGGTCCGCATTCAGGACGCCGCCCTCGTGGCTGCGGCGGTGCTTTCGGACCGCTACGTCACCGGGCGCTTTCTCCCGGACAAGGCCATCGACCTGATGGACGAGGCGGCGAGCCGCCTGCGCATCGAGATCGACTCCATGCCCACCGAGATCGACGTGGTCACGAGGCGCATGCGACAGCTCGAGATCGAACGCGTCGCCCTCGCCAAGGAGACCGACCCCGTCTCGGCGGAGCGCCTTGCTCGATTGGAGCAGGAGCTGGCGAACCTGAACGAACAGGCCGACGCCATGACGGCGCGCTGGCAGTCGGAGAAGGACGCCATCTCGACCATCCGGTCGTTGAAGGAGGAGCTCGAGACGCGAAAGGGAGAGGCCGAGCGCTACGCCCGCGACGGCGACCTGGCCGGTGCATCGGAGATCCGCTACGGAGTCGTGCCCGACCTCGAACGCAAGGTGGAGGATGCCTCGAAGGCCCTGACCGAGCTCCAGAGTGAGGGCGCGATGCTCAAGGAGGAGGTGGACGCCGAGGACGTGGCCGAGGTCGTGAGCCGGTGGACCGGCATACCGGTCACCCGTCTCATGGAGTCGGAGCTGCAGAAGCTCGTGCACATGGAGGACGCTCTGCGCGCGCGCGTGGTCGGGCAGGACGACGCCGTGACGGCCGTGTCCAACGCCATCCGGCGCAGCCGGGCCGGGTTGTCGGACCCCAACAGGCCGATCGGCTCGTTCCTCTTCCTCGGGCCGACGGGGGTCGGCAAGACCGAGCTGGCACGCGCCTTGGCGGAGTACCTCTTCGACGACGACCGGGCCATGGTGCGCATCGACATGGGCGAATACCAGGAGAAGCACACGGTCTCGCGTCTGGTCGGGGCGCCCCCCGGTTACGTCGGGTACGAGGAGGGCGGCCAGCTCACCGAGGCGGTGAGGCGCAGGCCCTACGCGGTGGTGCTCCTGGACGAGATCGAGAAGGCCCACCCCGACGTGTTCAACGTGCTGCTCCAGGTCCTCGAGGACGGGCGGCTCACCGACGGACAGGGCCGCACCGTGGACTTCACCAACGTGGTGCTCATCATGACGTCCAACCTCCCCGGCGACCCGCGGGACTTCTTCAAGCCCGAGTTCTTCAACCGGATCGACGAGGTGGTGCTCTTCCGGCACCTGGAGCGCCAGGACCTGCGCCGCATCGTGGACATCCAGCTCGAGCGGCTGCGCGGCCGGCTCGCCGAGAGGCGCCTCGAGCTGGAGGTGACCGACACGGCACGCGACTGGCTGGCTCAGACCGGCTACGACCCCGACCTCGGGGCGCGTCCGCTGCGCCGGGTGCTCCAGCACTCCGTCGAGGACGCGCTGGCGCTCGCGCTCTTGGAGGGTCGCTACTCCGACGGAGACACCGTCACGGTGGACGCCCCGGACGGTGCCGAGAAGCTCGAGCTGCGCTGAGCAGGCGAGCCCTCCCGGCCCGCCCGGCAGACGGGCGCCCAGCGCCTTGATCCGCTCGGGTCTGTACACCGGCCCCAGTAGTATTGGCGCAGTCCGTACCATCGAACCCAGGAGCGCGCGTGCCCGCAACCGTCGTCGTCGGCACCCAGTGGGGTGACGAGGGCAAGGGCAAGCTCACTGACTTGCTCGCAAGGGAGATGCAGATGGTCGTCCGCTACCAGGGCGGCCACAACGCCGGGCACACGGTCGTGGTGGACGGCAAGACCTTCGCACTCCAACTTGTGCCGAGCGGGGTGCTCTATCCGCACATCACCCCGGTAATAGGCAACGGGGTGGTGGTCGAGCCGGGGGTGCTGCTCGATGAGCTCGACAATCTCGCCGCGGATGGCGTGGACACCTCGAAGATGCTGGTGAGCGGCAACGCCCACCTGATCATGCCCTACCACACCGAGCTCGACCGGGTGACCGAGCGCTTCTTGGGCAAGAACTCGCTCGGCACGACGCGGCGGGGGATCGGGCCTGCCTACGCCGACAAGGCGGCGAGGGTGGGCCTGCGCGTCCAGGACCTGCTCGACGCCAAGATCTTCCGCCAGAAGCTCGAAGTCGCGCTCAAGGAAAAGAACGCAGTGCTCGCCAAGGTGTACAACCGCCTCCCGATCGACGCCGAGGCGGTGTGCGAGCGCTATCTCGGCGAGTACGCCCCGCGCATCGAGCCGATGGTGGCCGACGCGGTCTCGGTCGTCCACGACGCGCTCGAGCGCGACGAGCACGTGCTGCTCGAGGGGGCCCAGGCGACGTTCCTGGACCTCGACCACGGCACCTATCCGTTCGTCACGTCTTCGAACCCCGTGGCGGGTGGGGCGTGCACGGGCTCCGGAGTGGGGCCGCGCCAGATCGGCCGCGTGATCGGGATCGCAAAGGCCTACGTGACCCGTGTCGGGGCGGGACCCTTCCCGACCGAGTGTCACGACGAGATCGGAGACGTCCTCGTCGAGCGCGGCCACGAGTTCGGCACCAACACTGGGCGGCGGAGGCGCACCGGCTGGTTCGACGCGGTCATGGCGCGCCAGGCGGTGCGGGTCAACTCGCTATCAGAGGTGGCGCTCACCAAGCTCGACGTGCTCGACGTGTTCGACGTCGTGAAGGTCTGTGTCGCCTACCGGGCCGCGGGTGAGGAGTTCGCCTACCCGCCGTACCACCAGTCGGTGCTGCACCAGGTCGAGCCCGTCTACGAGGAGCTCCCGGGGTGGCGCACCGACCTGTCGGGGGCCACCGGGCTCGACGATCTGCCCGGAGCGGTCCGCGACTACGTGGGGTTTCTCTCCGAGCAGATCGGGGTGCCCATAAAGCTGGTGGGGGTCGGCCCGGGCCGAGAGCAGTTCGTCCGGTTCGCCGCATGAGCTCCCCCGACGGGGCTCGCCCAGGTAATTGCCGTCAGCTCGTGTCGGTCGCATGAGGGTATGCGTGGTGGGCTCGGGCGGGCGCGAGCACGCCCTCGCTCTCGCCCTCGGCCGAAGTGCCGAGGTGGTGGTGACCCCCGGCAACCCGAAGATGGCGGGCGACACCCCGGAGGGCCACCGGATCACCGTCACCGACGCACCGCCCGAGGCGGTCGACGCCGACCTGGTGGTGGTGGGACCGGAGCAGCCACTCGTCGACGGGCTCGCCGACCGCCTCCGGGCCCAGGGCAGGCAGGTGTTCGGACCCGGGGCCGACGGGGCTCGCCTAGAGGGCTCCAAGGCCTTCATGAAGGACCTCCTCGCCGAGGCACGCGTCGCCACCGCGCGTTACGGGGTGTTCGACGAGCTCGCAGAGGCGACCGAGTTCCTGCGGCAGCTGCCGGGACCGTGGGTTGTAAAGACCGACGGGCTCGCCGCGGGCAAGGGGGTGCTCGTCACGGACTCGATCCGCGAGGCGGAGGCCGATCTTGCGGCCAAGCTCTCGGGATCGAGCTTCGGCGACGCCGGCCGCAAGGTGGTGGTGGAGGAAGGCCTCAGTGGACCCGAGTGCTCGGTGCTGGCGATCTGCGACGGCAAGCGGCTCGCCGCCCTTGCGCCAGCCCAGGACTTCAAGCGCGTCGCCGACGGCGACGAAGGGCCCAACACGGGCGGGATGGGCGCGTACTCACCCGTCCCGGCTGCGGGCGATCGCCTGGTCGACAAGGTGCTCGACGAGGCGGTCGAGCCGCTCGTCGCGGCCATGCGCCGGCGGGGGATCGACTACCGGGGGATTCTCTACGCAGGGCTGATCCTCACAGACGAGGGCCCCAAGGTGCTGGAGTACAACGTGCGCTTCGGTGACCCCGAGGCCCAGGTGGTGCTGCCCCGCTTCGACGAGGACCTCACCGGTCTCCTCGCCGAGGCAGCGGCCGGCCGGCTGCATACCGAGCCACGCACTAAGTCCGATGCGGCGGTCTGCGTGGTCCTCGCCACCGAGGGCTATCCGGCTGCCCCCCGGTCGGGGGACGTGGTCGAGGGCCTCGACGCCGCCGCGGCCCACGAGGGGGTGACGGTCCTCCACGCCGGGACGCGCCTCGACGCCGAGGGCCTGGTCGTCACCGCCGGCGGGCGCGTCATCGACGTGGTGGGGTGCGCGCCCGGCATCTCCGTGGCACGCGCTCGCGCCTACCGGGCGGTGGCGGAGATCAGCTGGGCAGGCATGCACCACCGAAGCGACATCGCCTTGGCGGCTGCAAGCGCCGAAGACAGCGCCGGCGGGCAAGGGGCCGGCGCCAGGCAAGGGCGCGTGGCTGATCCCGTCGGGGTCAGAAGGGCAGGAAGCCAGTGATCGGGCGCTACTCGCTCCCGGAGATGGCGGACCTGTTCACCGACGAGGCGCGCCTCGGGCGCTGGCTCGAGATCGAGCTGCTGGCGGTCGAGGGATGGTCGGCGACAGGAGTGGTGCCTGCCGCCGAAGCGGCGGCTGTGCGATCGCGCGCCCCGAAGGTGGGCCCCGAGCTCGTGGCGGCGGTGGCGGAGCGCGAGCGCGTGACCGACCACGACGTCGCCGCGTTCGTCGACGTGGTCCAGGAGGTGATCGGACCTCCCGAGGGCTCGTGGGTCCACTACGGGCTCACCTCCTCCGACGTCGTCGACACCGCCACGTGCGCGACCCTCGTCGACGCCGCCGACCTGCTCATAGCGGCCTCGGACTCGCTCGTGGCGGTGCTGAAGAGGCGCGCCGGGGAGCTGATCGACGCCCCGATGGTGGGGCGCACCCACGGTATGCACGCGGAGCCGACCACCTTCGGGGTCAAGCTCGCCCTGTGGTGCCTGCAGGCGGACCGCGACCGCAAGCGCCTTCGTGCCGCGCGCGATCAGATCGCGGTCGGCAAGCTCTCGGGTGTGGTCGGCACCTACTCCAACATCGATCCGAGAGTGGAGGAGTTCGTGTGCGGGGCCCTCGGGCTGAGGCCCGTGCCCGCCACGCAGGTCATCGCCCGCGACCGCCATGCGGAGCTGCTGTGGGCGTGCGCGGCGGCCGGGGCCTGCGTCGAGACCGTCGCGACCGAGGTCCGGCTCCTCGCCCGCACCGAGGTGGGAGAGGTCTCCGAAGCCTTCGGCGCGGGCCAGAAGGGCTCGTCGGCGATGCCCCACAAGCGCAATCCGGTTCTGTCGGAGCGCCTCTGCGGCCTGGCGCGGCTTCTTCGCGGATACCTGGGGGCGGGCCTCGAGGACGTCGCCCTCTGGCACGAGCGCGACATCTCGCACAGCTCGGTGGAGCGCGTCGCGCTGCCGGACGCCTTGATCCTCACGCACTACGTCCTCCACCGCTGTGCCTCGTTGGTCGACGGGCTCGTGGTCGACCGCGCGCGCATGCTGGAGAACCTCGAGCAGGGCTCGCGCGGGCTCGTGTTCAGCCAGGCGGTTCTGCTGGCCCTCGTCTCAGGTGGGCTCGAGCGTGACTCGGCCTACCGGCTCGTGCAGCGCGCGTCGCGCCGCGCCGTGGAGGAGGATCTGCACCTGCGCGACGCGCTCGGACGCGACGAGGAGATCACCCTCGACCCCGGTGCCCTGGAGGAGGCGTTCGACCTCGGGCGCTCGCTCTCCAACGTGCACCGGTTCCTCGACGCGCTGGATCAGGTCGAATGACACTCAGAGGCGAGCCTATGGGCCCGCACGATCTTGGACGGACGGAGGTGACCGAGGACAGATGACGATGACACTGCTCCACTCGGGAAAGGTGCGCGAGCTCTACGACGCCGGTGACGACCTGATGGTGATGGTCGCCTCCGACAGGATCTCGGCGTTCGACGTGGTGATGGCCGAGCCGATCCCCGACAAGGGGAGGGTTCTCACCGCCATGACCGTGCACTGGCTCGCAGAGCTCTCGGACCTCGCCCCGAGCCACCTCGTGTCTGCCGACCCCGCAGATCTGCCCGATTCTGCGGCGAGCCTCGGGGGTGACGCCGGCGTGGCGGGGATTGCGGGTCGCGCGCTGCTCGTGCGGCGCGCACAGATGCTCCCCCTCGAGTGCATAGTGCGCGGTTACCTGGCGGGATCGGGGTGGAAGGAGTACTGCGAGTCTCAGACGTTGCACGGGACGAAGCTGCCGGCCGGGTTGAGGCAGGCCGAGAAGCTCCCGGAGCCTGTCTTCACCCCCTCCACCAAGGAGACCGTAGGCCACGACCGCAACATCGATTTCGACGAGGCCGTGGAAATGGTCGGCAGGCAGATGGCTACCGAGGCGCGCGACCTGTGCGTGGAGGCTTACAAGCGTGCCGCCGAGGCCGCCGAGCGCCAGGGTCTACTCGTCGCCGACACGAAGTTCGAGCTGGGGGTGATCGACGGGCGTCTGGCGCTCTGCGACGAAGTGCTCACCCCCGACTCTTCGCGGTTCTGGCCGGCCGACGAGTGGGAGCCGGGCACCAACCCGCCGTCGTTCGACAAGCAGCCGCTTCGCGACTGGCTCGAGGAGAGCGGCTGGGACAAGCGCCCGCCCCCGCCGGGCCTGCCCCCCGAGGTCGTGTCGGCCACATCCGCTCGCTACGTCACGGCCTACGAGAGGATGAGCGGGAAGTCCCTCGGCGACTGGTACGGGCCCGCGCGGTGAGGTTCGAGGCGGTCGTGGAGGTCCGGCTCAGGCCGGGAATCTCCGATCCCCAGGGGGCGACAGTCGAGAGGGCGCTTCCCGCGCTCGGGTTCGACGGGGTGAGCGACGTCCGGGTGGGCAAATCGATCCGATTCTTCGTGGACGCCCCTGACGAGGAGGCGGCGAGGGCGATGTCCGAGGCGGTGACGGACCGCCTTCTGGCAAATCCCGTAATAGAAGAGGCAGAGGTGCGCGTCAGGTGACCGCCCGAATCGGGGTCCTCGTCTTTCCAGGGACCAACTGCGAGCACGACGTCGTCAAGGCGATCGGGTCGATCACCGCGGACGAGGGCCCGGCGAGCTGCGCGGAGCTGGTGTGGCACGGGACGAAGTCGCTCACGCATCTCGACGCCGTGGTGCTCCCAGGAGGATTTGCCCACGGCGACTACCTGCGCCCCGGGGCGATCGCCAGGTTTTCCGACGTGATGGGGGCGCTGGCGCGTTTCGCTGCAGACGGCGGACCGGTGGTCGGGATATGCAACGGCTTCCAGGTGCTCACCGAAGCGGGGCTGCTGCCGGGGGCGTTGCAGAAGAACGCCGGGTTGCGCTTCGTGTGCACCAGCGTCTCGGTGCGCGTGTGCACGAAGAGGACCGTGCTCACCGAAGAGGTGGAGGAGGGCCGGGCCCTGCTCCTTCCCGTCAACCACTTCGAGGGCAACTACACCTGCGACCGTGCAACGCTCGATCGTCTCCGCGGCGAGGACCGCATCGTCTTCCGCTACGAGCAGAACCCCAACGGCTCGCTCGACGACATCGCCGGGGTGTGCAACGAGGCCGGCAACGTGGTCGGGCTGATGCCTCACCCCGAACGCTCCTGCGACCCCCTCACAGGCGCGCTCGACGGAGTGCCGCTGCTGCGCTCGCTGCTAGTGGCGGCAGAGCGCCGCGCTTCGCTGCCGGCCTGAGAGGCCAGCTGTGCTGCCGGCCTGAGAGGCCCAGCCCGTGAGGAAGCGGTTAGCGGCCCGAGCCCCCGCCCCGAATCACGCCTGAGCGCTGGAGCACGGCGGGGCTCACCCCGGCCGCGCGCCAGACGCTGTAGGTGATGCCCTTTCGCTCTCCGTAGGAACGGGCGACCTTCACGAAGCCCCGTTCGAGCGCGACCAGGTCGTCGCCTACGCGGTCCCTCTCGAGCTCTTCCTCCAGATCGCCTTTCTCCTTCAAGAGGTGCAGGCGCGAAAGTGCGTCGGCCGAGGTCAACTGCGCCTCGATCGCCGACAGACGGCGTGCGATCGCGTCTGGAGTGCGCCGCCGTCCCCGGCGGGGCTTGTGCCTCTCCAGGGCCTCCAGGTAGCTGCGCACCGCCCTCCCCTCTGCGCGGCCCGCGGCGAGGGCCGCCTTGTGCTCCGGAGACATCGCAACGCGCTTGTGCCCCGGGCCGGTCGCGGCCGGACTGCCTGATCCGCGCCCGCTGCCACCGCCGGTGGACCTGCTGGACCGGGATCGGGCGCCACCAGCGGCTCGCGCGGAGCGCGCCGCCGGGGTGCCCGAGGAAGCTGCGGAGGTACGGGACGGGCCGCGCCGCCCCCCGGTGGACCTCGCACGAGGCATAGACGTCATTGTTGCATCTCAGTGGGCGCTACATGCAACATGCGACCGAGATCCACATGTGAATTGCCAGTGGGCCTCCATGGCGTCGAATCGCGGGCGGCATTTCGCGAATTCCGGCCGTGCCATTTGGGCCGTGCACGCGACGGGGCCGGGGGCGATGCTCCATAGGGTTGGGTGGCGGCTCCGCACCGGCAGGTACCGTGAGCGCATGGAGGTCGCCGCAGAGGAGCAGCTCCACCGTGCCCTCGGGCTCACCGACGAAGAGGCACGGCGGATCGAGCAGATCCTCGGGCGCCCGCCCAACCACCTGGAGCTCGCGATGTACGCGGTGATGTGGAGCGAGCACTGCTCCTACAAGTCCTCGCGCCTTCACCTGCGGCGGCTCCCCACGACAGGAGCCGGAGTCCTCGTCGGCCCCGGCGAGAACGCCGGGGTTCTCGACGTGGGCGACGGAGTCGCCGTTGCCATCCGCATCGAGAGCCACAATCACCCCTCCGCGGTGGAGCCCTATCAGGGAGCGGCCACGGGCGTCGGGGGGATACTGCGGGACATATTCACCATGGGCGCTCGCCCGATCGCCCTCATGGACCCCCTCTTCTTCGGCCCTCTCGATGACGCGCGTAACCGCTGGATCTTCGAAGGGGTGGTGTCGGGAATCTCCGGTTACGGCAACTCGGTCGGCGTGCCGACCGTCGGGGGGGAGCTCACCTTCGCCGATTGCTACAGCCGCAACCCGCTCGTGAACGTGATGTGCCTCGGGCTCATGCCCGTCGAGCGGCTGGTGCTCGCGAGGGCGAGCGGCGAGGGCAACCTGGCCGTGCTCCTCGGCGCCTCCACCGGACGCGACGGCATCGGCGGGGTGAGCGTGCTGGCCTCCGCGGGGTTCTCCGAGCACGACGCGGACGCAGACGCCGCCAAGCGCCCGAACGTTCAGGTCGGCGACCCCTTCGAGGAGAAGCGGCTGATAGAGGCGTGCCTCGAGCTGCTCGACCGCGGGCTCGCCGTGGCGGTGCAGGACCTCGGCGGAGGAGGACTCACCTGCGCCACCTCTGAGACCGCGGCCCGCGGAGGGATGGGGATGGACGTGGACGTGGCGGAGGTGGCGCGCCGCGAGCCGGGCATGGAGCCCTTCGAGGTCATGACCTCCGAGAGCCAGGAGAGGATGCTCGCGATCGTCCCCCCCTCGGACCTCGAAGCGGTCGAGGAGGTGTGCGCGCGCTGGGAGGTGAGGGCGAGCGTGATCGGGACGGTCACCGCGCCCGCAGCGCCCGCGGCGCCGGCGCCTGCGCTCGCCGGTGTACCTCCCCTCACCGACTCTTCTCCCACCGTCGAGGCCGGACAGGCTTCGGGGCGCCTCCGCATCCTCGACTCGACCACCGGAGCGCTGCTCGCGGACGTGCCGGCTGCCTCGCTCTCGGAGGACGCACCGCTCTACGACCGGCCCAGGGCGGCGCCCGCTGACTTCGAGGCGCGCGCCGCCGACGACCCGGCCGCGCTCGCGCCGCCCACGGACTGCGGCGAGGATCTCCTCGCCATGCTCGCCGACTCTTCGTGGGTCTGGCGCCAGTACGACCACCAGCTGTTCCTCAACACCGTGCGCGGCCCGGGCGCCGACGCGACCGTGCTGCGGCTCGCGGGCCCGGGGATCCCGCCGAGCCGGCGCGCGCTGGCGCTGTCGACCGACTCCAACCCGCGCTGGTGCGCGCTCGACCCACGGCTCGGGACCACCCTCACCGTCGCCGAGTCGGCGCTCAACGTCGCGTGCGCCGGTGCGAGGCCGCTCGCGCTCGTCAACTGCCTCAACTTCGGCAACCCCGAGCACCCCGAGGTCATGTGGCAGCTGTCGGAGGCGATCGACGGCATGGCCGAGGCCTGCGAGGCGCTCGCCATCCCGGTGGTAGGCGGCAACGTGAGCCTCTACAACGAGAGCGGCGGCGAGGACATCGACCCGACCCCGGTCGTCGCGACCCTCGGGCTGATAGAGAGCCTCGAGCGGCCGCCACCGGGCGCGGTGTTCGTGGAGGGCGCCTCGCTCGTGCTGCTCGGCGCAGTGTCGGCTTCGGCGCAGCTCGGCGGGTCGCGCTGGGCGGTCGAGCTGCGCTCGCACCGGGGCGGGCGGCTGCCCCCGATCGACCTCGGTGCGCACAGCGCACTCCTCACCTTCGTGGCGCGGCTCGTCGGCGCGGAGGGTCTCGTCGAAGCCGTGCACGACGTCTCGGGCGGCGGGCTGGCGGTGACGCTCGCCGAGTGTGCGGCCGGCTCGGGGGTCGGGTGCGAGGTGGAGGGCGTGTCGGGACACGGCGGGTTGTTCGGGGAGGCGCCCGGGAGGGTGCTCGTCGTCAGCACCCGTCCGGACGGTGTGCTCTCGTCGGCGCTCGAGGCGGGGGTGCCGGCGAGCGTGATCGGGAGTTGCGGCGGGGGCTCGCTGGTGGTGCGCGGCCTGGTGGACTTGCCCGTCGAGGAGGTCATCGCTCGTTGGCGCAGGGCGCTACCCGAGGCGCTCGGCTAGAGAACGTGCGCGGAGGCCGACCGGACGAGTCGAAAGCCTCCGCCAGGTGTCGAGCAACTGGCGGAATTCTCGACTCGCCGATCGCCCGTGCGCATGCCTTTCAGCTCAGGCTTTTTTTGCGCGCTCCTCCAGCGCCTCGAGCACCTCGTCGGGCACGCGCAGGTCGCCGGTGCCCGTGCCGACCTCGAGGTCGGGCTTGAACGTGCCGTGGTAGTCCGAGCCCCCGGTCGCCACGAGCCCGTGTCGCCCGGCGATCGCGGCGAGCTGCTTGCGCTCCTCGGGGCCGTAGCGGCCGTAGTAGGACTCGACTCCGCCCATGCCGGACTCGGCCATCTCGGCGACCAGATGCTCGAGCGCACGCTGCTCGAGCCCGAGACTGAGCGGGTGCGCGAGGACCGCCACCCCTCCTGAAGCGCGAGCGAGCCGCGCCACCTCGAAGGCGGTGATCCGCGCCTTCGGGACGTAGGCGGGACGCCCGTCGGCGAGCCAGCGCCCGAAGGCGTCGTCGATGTCGGCTGCGGCGCCCGCGCGCACGAGCGCCCTGGCGAAGTGCGGTCGCCCGAGCCCCTCCTCGCCGCCGGCCTCTGCGACCACCTGGGCGTAGTCGATCTCCACTCCGAGCTCGCGCAGGCGCTCGAGAAGCTTGTGGTTGCGCTCGGCGCGGTCCGCCCGGAGGATGGCGAGCTCGGACTGGAGCGGGCCGGCACCGTCCTCCACGAAGTAGACGAGTACGTGCACCGAGCCGCTCACGGGGCCGCTGCCCGGGGGCGGGGCCGGCTTGGTGCACGAGACCTCGCAGCCGGGCACGAGCCGCACCCCGACACGCTCTGCTGCCTGTGCCGCCCGCCCCAGGCCGGCGAGGTTGTCGTGGTCGGTGAGGGCCACAGCCGAGCAACCCGCCGCCGCCGCCATCTCGGGGATCCGCTCGGGAGCCTCGGAGCCGTCGGAGACGGTCGAGTGGGTGTGCAGGTCGATCACAAGCCCCGCAGGCTACTGGCTGGGTGCTTGGCTGCTGCGAGCTAGGGCGCCTGCGAGCGCTGCGGGTGCGAGCTCGGGTGCCGGCCCGGCGGCCGGCCCCGGGTAGGCTCGGCCCACGCGGCGAGTGAACGTGCCCGGTAGGAGGAGGCGGCTGAACAGCCGGCTGGCCGGGCGCAGCGAGGGCAGCGATCGATGAGGTCCCTTTGAGGGAGTCCTGCGGCGTCTTCGGCGTTTACGCCCCCGGCAGGGGGGTCGCTCAGCTCACCTTCGACGGGCTCTACGCGCTCCAGCACCGGGGCCAGGAGTCCGCCGGCATGGCGGTGAGCGACGGCGAAGGCATCACGGTCGTGAAGGAGATGGGGCTCGTCACGACCGTCTTCGACGAGCGCACCCTCTCGTGCCTCCCGGGTCACCTCGCCGTCGGCCACACCCGCTACTCCACGACCGGCGACTCCAACTGGCGCAACGCGCAACCCGCCTACCGCTCCGTCGGCGGTGCCGGCTTCGCCCTCGGGCACAACGGCAACCTCACCAACACCGAAGTGCTCGCCGAGGAGGCGGGCATGCTGCCCGGGGTCGTGGCTTCCGACAGCGACCTGGTCGCGGAGCTGATCGCAAGGCGTTGCGGAACAGAGAGCGAAGAGGAGGACCTCGCCCTGCGCGCCGGGGCCGGTGAGGGGCTCGAGGCCGAGCGCGACGGAGCGCTCGAGGCCGCGCTCAGGTCTGTGTTGCCGATGGTGGAGGGCGCGTTCTCGTTCGTGCTGCTCGACTCGCGCCGGCTGGTCGGGGTGCGCGATCCGCACGGGCTCCGCCCGCTGTGCCTCGGGTGGCTGGCGCCGGTCGAGCACGAGGGCTCTGACGCGGTCCCCGAGGGCTGGGTGCTCGCCTCGGAGTCGCCGGCGCTCGACGTGGTGGGCGCCACCTTCGTGCGCGAGCTCGAGCCCGGCGAGATGGTGGTGATCGACTCCTCGGGGGTGCGCTGCGAGCAGCTCTTCGACGAGGCGCGTGTCGAGCCACGCCTGTGCATCTTCGAGTTCGTGTACTTCGCACGCCCCGACACCCGGCTGTACGGACGCGAGGTCCACGGGGCGCGCAGGCGAATGGGCGAGCTGCTCGCGGCCCAGGCGCCGGTCGAGGCGGACCTGGTGATGGGGGTGCCCGAGTCGGGAGTGCCGGCTGCGGAGGGCTTCGCCCGCGCGAGCGGGATCCCCCACGGGCAGGGTCTCGTGAAGAACCGCTACATCGGCCGGACCTTCATCACCCCGGGGCAGGACGCGCGCAGCGCCGGGGTGCGGCGCAAGCTCAACCCGCTGCGCGAGAACATCGCCGGCAAGCGGCTCGTGGTGGTGGACGACTCGATCGTGCGCGGCACCACCCAGCGGGCCGTCGTGCGGATGCTGCGCGAGGCGGGCGCGACCGAGGTCCACCTGCGAATCTCCTCGCCTCCGCTCGTGTGGCCCTGCTACTACGGCATCGACATCCCCGACCGCGAGCAGCTGATCGCCGCAGGGAGCTCGCTGGCCGAGCTCGAGGGTTACCTGGGGGTCGACTCGCTCGCCTACCTGACGCTCGAGAACCTCGTCACGGCCATCGACGCGCACGGCGCCGGCTTCTGCACGGCGTGCCTGACCGGCGAGTACCCGGTGGCCGTGCCGGTGGCCGGGCAGCTGGGTGAGGCGCATGTGGGGACGCCAACTTCGGCGGGGGCCCGCAACGCCGGTCAGCTGGGTACGGCCCCCGCAATCGCCCGGGCCTGAGGTGGTGCCCAGGGTGGGTGAGGGGGAGACCTACCGCGCCGTGGGCGTGGACATAGAGGCGGGCGAAGCCGCCGTCCGGCGCATCCGCGAGGTGGTCGCCTCGACCGGCCGCCCCGAGGTACTCGGCGGCATCGGTGGCTTCGGTGGCGCGTTCGCGTTCGACCCCGGTCGCTTCGAGAGCCCTGTGCTCGTGGCCTCCACCGACGGGGTCGGCACCAAGGCTCTGGTCGCTCGCGCCGCGGGGCGTTTCGACACCATCGGGATCGACCTCGTGGCGATGTGCGTGGACGATCTGGTCTGCGTGGGCGCGGAGCCGCTGTTCCTCCTCGACTACGTGGCGACGGGCAAGCTCGACCCAGAGCAGATGGAGAAGCTCGTCGGGGGGGTGGCGGCCGGCTGCAGAGAGGCCGGCTGTGCGCTGCTCGGAGGGGAGATGGCCGAGCATCCCGGCGCGATGGAGCCCGGCGCTTTCGACTTGGCGGGCTTCGCGGTCGGCGTCGTCGAGAGGGCTGCGATGCTCGGGCCCGAGCGCGTGCGCGCCGGCGACGCGCTCGTGGGCCTCGCCTCTGGTGGCCTGCGCTGCAACGGGTACGCGCTCGCTCGTCACGTGCTCTTCGACGTGGCGGGCCGCTCGCTCGAGGACCCCGCGTACGAGGGTGCCGCGCACTCGCTCGCGGACGAGCTCCTGCGCCCGTCGGTGATCTACGCGCCCGCGGTGCTCGCGGCGCTCTCGGCAGCCGGCGGAGCGGAGCCGGTGCACGCGGCCGCGCACATCACCGGCGGCGGGATCGCCCAGAACCTCGCCAGGGTGCTGCCCGATGACTGCGACGCCGTGGTCGACCGCTCGAGCTTCGATGTGCCGCCGATCTTCTCGGAGATCCAGCGTCTGGGCGACGTGGCGGACGCCGAGATGGAGCGGGTGTTCAACCTGGGGATCGGGATGCTCCTGGTGGTCGCCCCGGGGGCGGCGGAGCCGGTCGTGGCGGCTGCCGAGGCTGCGGGGTGCCGGGCGGTCCGGGCGGGAGAGGTCGTCGAGGGCTCTGGTGGCGTACGTTTCGGCCTCCCGGCACCATAAGGTGTCCCGCATGGGGTTGCCCGCTTCGGGGTAGGAATCCATGGCGACCCACCCTCACCCCCCAGGTCCTGCATGCCGGTGGTGCGCGCACGCAGCAGCACGGGCAGCACCAGGAAGGCCGCAGCAATGACACCCGGCGCATCGACGACCGCAGGCAAGGGCACAGAGACGCTCCGTGAGCGCTACCGGCTCGTGCGCGAGCTGACCGAGGCGCTGGCCGCTCCGCTCTCCCCCGAGGACCAGACGGTGCAGTCGATGCCCGACGTCAGCCCGACCAAGTGGCACCGGGCGCACGTCTCGTGGTTCTTCGAGACCTTCCTGCTTCGCAAGGACCTTCCGGGCTACAGGGCCTTCCACCCCGTCTACGAGTACCTGTTCAACTCCTATTACGAGGGCGTCGGCGACCGTTACCCGAGGCCGCGCCGTGGCGTGGTCTCGCGCCCGGGCGTGGGCGAGGTCACCGCCTACCGCTCGCACGTCGACGACGCGATGGACCGCCTCCTCGACCGGGCGCTGCGACCCGAGACGGAGGACCTGGTGGAGCTCGGCATCAACCACGAGCAACAGCACCAGGAGCTCGTGCTCATGGACATCAAGCACGTCCTGTCGTGCAACCCGATCCAGCCCGCCTACACCAAGCTCGAGGCGGTGGAGCCCAAGGCTTCGCCCCCGGCCGAGCTGATCGAGAGCGACGGCGGGATGGTGGAGGTGGGGCACGACGACGGCGGGTTCGCCTTCGACAACGAGTCCCCCCGCCACGGCGTCCTGCTCGCTCCGTTCGCGCTCGACGCCCGGCCGGTGACGTGCGGCGATTGGATGGCGTTCATAGACGACGCGGGCTACCGCCGGCCCGAACTGTGGCTCTCCGACGGCTGGGCGACGGTGTGTGCGGAGGGCTGGGAGGCCCCTGAATACTGGTCGTGGATCGACGACAGGTGGTGGTCGTTCACGCTCGGGGGCCCGAAGCACGTCGACCCCGCCGAGCCGGTGTGCCACGTGAGCTACTACGAGGCCGACGCGTTCGCCCGCTGGGCGCGCGCGCGCCTTCCGACCGAGGCCGAGTGGGAGGCCGCAGCCGCCACCACCACCGACGCGGACGCGCAGTCCGGCTTCAACTTCCTCGACCTCTCCGTGTTGCACCCGAGACCTGTGAAGGCCCGCTCCCCGCTCTTCGGGGAAGTGTGGCAGTGGACCTCGAGCTCCTACGGTCCCTACCCCGGCTTCCGGCCGGCGGCGGGGGCAGTCGGCGAGTACAACGGCAAGTTCATGGTGAACCAGTACGTCCTGCGTGGCGGCTGTTGCGTCACGCCCCCCGGTCACGTGCGTGCCACGTACCGGAACTTCTTCCCCCCGGGCGCGCGCTGGGCCTTCTCGGGCCTCCGCCTGGCCCACGACGCCTGAGGAGGCTGTTGGAGATGCCCGCCGGCTCGCTCTCGATCGACGTCCATCTGACCGCCGAGGACCTGCGTAGCGCCCTCGTCGCGGACGTGCGCAACGGCCTCGGCGCCGAGAAGAAGTGGCTCTCTCCGGTCTGGTTCTACGACGACCGCGGCAGCGGGCTCTTCGACGCCATCACCAGGCTGCCCGAGTACTACCTGACCCGAGCGGAGCGGCGGCTGCTCGAGGCCAACGCGTACGACATCGCCGTGCGCGCCGGCGCCGACACGCTCGTCGAGCTGGGAGCGGGAACGTGCGACAAGTCGAGGGTGCTGCTCGGCGCCATGCGAGAGGTCGGGACGCTCCAGAGGTACGTGCCGCTCGACGTGAGCGAGACCACCCTGTGGGAGGCCGCGAGCGAACTTGCGACCGAGTACCCGGGTCTCTCGGTGAACGCCGTGGTGGGCGACTTCCTGAAGCACGTGGACCAGGTCCCGTCGACCGGGGACCGCATGGTCGCCTTCCTCGGCAGCACCATCGGGAACCTGGCCCCCGAGGCGCGATCGAAGTTCCTCGTCGACCTGCGAAGCGTGCTCGGGCCCGGCGACACCCTCCTGCTCGGCACCGACCTGGTGAAGGAGCCGGCACGGCTCCTCGCCGCCTATGACGACACCGCAGGGCTCACCGCCGCCTTCAACCGCAACGTCCTGCTCGTGCTCAACTCCGAGCTGGGCGCCGACTTCGACCCGTCGCGCTTCGACCACGTCGCCATCTGGGACTCCGAGGCGAACTGGATCGAGATGCGGCTGCGCGCCGTGGGGCAGCAGGTGGTCGAGATCGAGGACCTCGCGATGACCGTAGGCTTCGCCGACGGTGAGGACCTTCGCACCGAGATCAGCGCCAAGTTCACCCTCGAAGGGGTACAGAGGGAGCTGCACGACGCCGGGTTCTCGGTCGAGTCGACGTGGCAGGACCCCGAGGGCTTCCTGCTCACCTTGGCGTCGCCGACCGTCTGAGGCCCCCCTGCCATGAGGGCGGCTGTCTACGAGCGGCTCGGACCGGCCGACGTGTTGCACGTGACCGAGCTCCCCGACCCGGCGCCCGGGCCGGGGGAGGTCCGGGTCGAGGTGCACGTGTCGGGAGTCAACCCGACCGACTGGAAGTCGCGCTCGGCGGGTCCCGGCAAGCGGATGCCCTTCGAGTTCGTCGTGCCCGACCAGGACGGCTCGGGGGAGATCGACGCCGTAGGAGAGGGGGTCGACCCCGGAAGAGTCGGCGAGCGCGTGTGGCTCTATCTCGCCCAGCGGGGCCGCCAGCACGGCACGGCCGCGCAGTGGGTCTGCCTACCCGAGCACCTGGCCGTGCCGCTGCCCGACGGGATCGACTACGAGATGGGCGCGAGCCTCGGGGTCCCGGCGCTCACCGCGGCTCACGCCCTTCTGTGCGACGGCCCGGTCGCCGGCAAGACGGTGCTCGTGTCGGGAGGGGCCGGCGCGGTCGGGCACTTCGCGATCGAGCTCGGACGGCGGGCGGGTGCGAGGGTGATCACGACCGTGAGCAGCGAGGCGAAGGCGCAGCTCGCGCGCGCTGCCGGCGCGCACGTGGTGGTGAACTACAGCGAGGGCGACACGCTGGCCGAGATCCGGAGGGCAGCCCCCGACGGGGTCGACCGGATCGTCGAGGTGGCGCCCTCCAACCTCGACCTCGACTCCAGGCTCCTGTCGCTCGGCGGCGTCGTCGTCATGTACGCATCGACGGACGAGGACCCGGTGGTGCCGGTGCGGAGCTTCATGAACCTGAGGGCCTCGATCCGCTTCATGCTCCTCTACCTCGTGACCCCCGAGCATCTACGTGCCGCGGTCACAGAGGTGTCGGCCGCTCTCGGCGAGGGAAGGCTCAGCCCACTCCCTTATCGTCGCTTCAGCCTCGACGAGATCGCGGAGGCGCACCGTGCTGTGGAGGCCGGGACGGTAGGGAAGGTGATCGTCGAGATCGGCCGTGGCTGATCATCGGAGGTCCAAAGCGGGCCGACCACCTGACCCATAGGTGTCCTCGATGCAATATCGTGCGACTCGAGCTCGATGGGGGATCGGATGGGCATCGACTTGAGCGGCGGGCTGGCGGACGCACGGGAGTTCGTGTTCGCAGAGCAGCCGGACGACCCCGAGATGCGCGAGTCCGTCAACGTCTGGGTCTGGGACAGCCGTAATGAGGTGGGGATGCCGCGCATCGGTGTCGAGGCCGTCGCGGAGCATTGGGCTACCCACGACATCCAGGTCAACATCGCCTTCGCCGACGGCCGAGTGGTCAATATCCTCGGACCCGCTCCGGCACACGATCCGAAGGGCCCCGATGGCCGTCCCCGCATCTTCGGGGCCGGGCCGCTGTCGTTCGAGCTCCTCGAGCCGTTCACGCGCTGGCGGCTGCGACTCGACGGAAGGGGGACCTGGACCTCCGTCGATGCCCAGCTGGCGGGTTGGACCCCGGGACTCGGCGGCGGGGACCCGGTCGAGGTCGTGCTCGACCTCGACATCGAGTCAGCGGTGCCCCCGTGGGAGGGAGGAACGCTCCTCGAGGAGGCGGGGCGCGTGATGGCCACCCAGGAGGAAGGCGCGCTCATGGGGGGACCCCGGTTCGAGCAGCTGTTCCGGACCACAGGGCGACTCCGCGTCGGCACCGATTCGCACGACATCGACGGAGGAGGTTTGAGGATCCGGCGCACAGGGGTCCGGCGTCTTGCGGCGTTCCGTGGGCACGTATGGCAGTCGTCGATCTTCCCCAGCGGTCGGGCGTTCGGTCTTTTGCTCTATCCGCCGCGCAACGACGGTAAGCCGACGTTCAACGAGGGCTACCTCTTCGAAGGCGGCGACGCCTTGACACCGGCGCGGGTGGTCGATGCGCCATGGCTTCGGCGCCTCGAGCCGAAGGGTCAGGACGTATCCGTGGTGCTGGAGACCGAGCGGGGCCGCACGACGATCACTGGCGAGACCATCTTGTCCACGTTCATGGTCATGGGCCCGCAACAAGGTATGGGCTTCACTGAGGGCTTCAACCTCCAGCAGGCGATCGTGCGCTACGACTGGGAGGGCGAGACGGCCAACGGCATGTTGGAGCGGTCCACCTCCAGCGACATGCTCGAGCAGTCCTAGGCCGTAGCTCGTGGCGGCACACGACGACCTGATCGCTTCGGCGATGGCGCGGTCAGCGCTGGACGACTTCGGTGGTGACTCGTTTCGCGAGGGACTGGAGATCCTCGTCCGGTCGCTGCGCGACGAGGCCCGACTGAACCCCGCCGGCGAAGCCCTCATATATCCGAGGCTCGTCCAGCATCTCGTCAACCGGCTCGAGATCGAGGACTGGTACCGGCGTCACCCCGAGATCGACGACGTGCCGATCGTCGCGCCTCTGTTCGGGCTGAGCCTGCCCCGCACGGGGTCCACCGCGCTGTCCTTCTTGCTCGCACAGGACCCCGGCGTGCGTTACCTCCGGCAGTGGGAGTCTTCGAAGCCATGCCCTCCTCCGTCGACCGTCGACGGACCGGACCCGAGGGTGGAGGAGGCGACCGGCCAGGCCGGCATAGGGACGAAGGACCACGTCCCGAGCGACGTGAGCGGGCCCATGGAGTGCCTCGATCTGATGGCACTGGACTTCAAGACGATGATCTACCAGGCGTTCGCCCGAATCCCGGCCTATGCGGATTGGGTGACCGACGCCGACCTGACTTCGACGTACGAGTACGAGCGGCGGGTGCTGAAGCTCCTCCAGTGGGGGAGCGAGCCGATGCCGTGGCGGCTCAAGTCTCCAGCTCACATGCTCTGGATCGATCACCTCGCGGCGGTCTTTCCGGACGCCAGGTTCGTCATGACCCATCGCGATCCCACAGACGTGATCCTGTCCGTATGCGACGTCTACGCCGACATCGGGGGCGTCTTCACCGAGCACCTCGACCGCGCATACATCGGCCGCGTCAACGTGGAGCAGTGGTCGACGGCGATCAACCGCGTGATGAGGTTCCGCGACGAGGGTGGCGACGACCGCTTCTACGACATCGACTTCCGGGCCATGCGGTCCGACCCGATCGGCGAGGTGCGGCGTCTGTACGGGTGGCTCGGCGAACCGGTGACCTCGACCTTCGAGTCGCGCATGCGTCATTGGTGGGAAGCCAACGCCGCGGACCGCGAACCGAGCGAGCACTCTGATCCTGCCGCCTACGGCATCGACATGGACGCTGTCCGGCCGCTGTTCGAGGAGTACGTCACCAGGTGCTCATCGTGGACCGCCCACTGAAGGAGCGCTCAGGGGTAGCTGTTGTACACCTCGAACGGGGTTACCTGAGGTTCAGGCATACCGGTCTTGCCCAGCGCCGGCCCGAGGTGGCTCTGCATGAAGGCATCGAACTTCTCCTGAGACTCCCATGTGTCGACGACACACCAGCCGTTCTCGGTGGCTCCGGCCACGTGGCTGATGATGCCGACCGGCCAATCGTTCTTGACGCCGGTGACACCTGGTGACTCCAGCTCCAACAACTTCATCACGTCGTTGTAGTCCTTGATCCCGACACCAGAGAACTGCATCACAAGACCGATTGCCATGGCCCCTCCTCTTGATTGGCGAGAGGCACAAGCTACCGGGCCCTAGATCGTCTTGCTCGACGAGGCGAAGGGACCGAATACGTCCAATTACGTAGCGGAATTGCGAACACGCAACCGTGGTCGGGGCCGGCATCGATCCGGCGACCTCACGCTTTTCAGGCGCGCGCTCTGCCAACTGAGCTACCCGACCCCATTCGTCCCAGGGCTTTCGGGACTGGGCGGTCCTGACGGGATTTGAACCCGCGACCTCCGGCTTGACAGGCCGGCGTGCACTCCAAACTGCACCACAGGACCCTGGGCGACGAAGGGGGACATGGTACTTCAGGGCAATGGAGCCCTCACTCGACCTCGGTCTTGATCCTCTCGAGGGTGGTCAGCATCCCGTTGCGGTTGGTCCGGCCGCGCGCCCAGCCCAAGAGCGCCCAGTACAGGCGCAAAGGGGGCGTGTCGGCGAGCTGGAAGGACTCGGTGACGTCGGTGCCTTCTCCGGAGGGCTCGAGCCGGTACCGCCAGGTGTTCAGCGGTTTGCTCGACGAGCCGACCCCGAACGCGAATTCACGCCCAGGGACGCTTGCGAGCACGGTGCAGGTCGTCCAGTAGGTCGGGCCTCGGCCGTTGCGCTTCACGTGTCCTCGGAAGCGGGCGCCCACGGCTGGACCCGTAGCGCCGTCGAGCCACTCGGCCTCGAACGTCTCCGGGCTGTACCTGCCGATCTTGGTCACGTCGCTCACGAGGTCCCAGATGCGCTCGGGGGGAGCGGCCATGTGCAGCGTCACAGAATCTTGCATGACAGGACTCTACGGCCGCAGGGGATCCGGAGCCCAGTTGCGATCGGGGTGCTCGGGAGGCATGTTCATCGGCTCGGTCGGCGCCCACCCGCTCTCCCTCAGGTCCTCGAGCACGTGGACCATGTTGTAAAGGTCCTCCTCGTAACAGAACTTCCCGTCTCCGGCGTAGCGCAGCCTCGAATAGGCCGATTGACAGTAGGGCGTGCCGTCTGGCCGGGTACCGGGCATGATCTGCGTCCATTTGACGACGACGTCGTCGCCTTCGACGGCGGTGAACTCCACGGGGAACCTCCAATCCCCGAGTCCCACCATCGAGTGCTCCAGCCAGCGCGCTATCGCCTCCTTGCCCTCGATCCGCCCCCACGCCGCGTCCACGTAGACGGCGTCGTCGGTGTAGAAGTCGGCGAGCGCCCCAAAACCCTTCGGCTCCAGACCCCCCTCGATCCTGCGGCGCATGTCGTGGTATCGGGCGACAACGGCCTCGACCTCTTCACGCGGATGCGAGCTCGCGGGGCTCATCAGCGCTCCTGCTCGGTCGGCCTCACGAGCACCTCGTTGAGCACGACGCGACGGGGCCGGGTGACCGCGTAGACAACTGCATCGGCTATGTCCTCGGCGTGAAGCATCTCCACCCCGGCGAAGTTGCTGGCTTGCTGCTCGAGGATCTCACGCCTCAAGTGCGTGGCCAGCTCGGTCATGACCGCGCCCGGCTCGACGATCGTGACCCTCACGTGGCGGGAGGTGACCTCCTGGCGCAGCGACTCGCTGAAAGCGCCTACACCGAACTTGGTGGCGTTGTACACGCCGCTCCCAAGTCTGGCGATCCGCCCCGCTACCGAGCTCACGTTGACGACGTCGGCGACGTTGCGCGGGTCCCGGGCCGCAGCCTCCAGCAGGTGCGGGAGCGCCGAGTGGGTGCAGTAGAGCAGCCCTAGGAGGTTGAGCTCGACCATGCGGCGCCATTCGTCTGTAGGCGCGTCGAGGATCGGGCCGAGCAGCATCACCCCCGCGTTGTTCACGAGGGAGTCCAGCCGGCCGAGCTCGCCCACCGTGCGGCGGACCATCTCCGATGCCTGTGATTCCTGGGTGACGTCCGTCTCGATCACGAGAGCGCGCCCACCTTCTGCTTCGATCCGCTTCGCCAGTGTCTCGAGCCGGTCGCGCCTCCTGGCGGCGATCGCCACCGCCGCGCCCTGAGCGCCGAGCGCGAGGGCCGTGGCCTCTCCGATCCCGCTAGACGCACCTGTCACGAGCGCCACCGTTCCCTCGAGCCGTCCTGCCACGATGCCCTCCTCGCCTCTTTGGTCTCCCGGGCCGCCACAAGTGCCTGGGGCCGCGGAACGCGAGCCTTGCACGACTGGATCTCAGGCGCTGTAGGTCACTCGTACTGGAGGGCCTCGACCACTCGCAGCCTCGAGGTTCTCCAGCCCGGCCACAGCGAAGCGACTAGAGCCACCGCGATGGCGAGAGGTACGTACACGATCAAGCTTGCCGCATCGAACTCGTAGGGGTCGTGGTAGCCGACGAGCAACGGCACTACCTGGATCAGCGACGCCATGTCGAAGGCGCCCATCGCCATGCCGAAGACCGCCGCGACGGCACCGACCACCAACGACTCGACTACGACCATGTAGAACAGACCTCTCGGCGTGAGGCCCACCGCGGCGAGGAGCCCGAGCTCGCGGCGGCGTTGGAGGCCCGCCAGGAGAAGGGTGGAGAGCACGCTCACGAACGACACCAGGAGCAGCGCTCGCTGAAGTGCCCAGAAAGGCGCCAGCTGTGCCGAAACGGAGGAGGAGTTGTCCGCGAGGAACTGCTGGGGCGTCAAGAACTTGAGGTCCGGTGCGAGGTGCGCGCTCGCCGCGCGGCTCACCAGTTGGGACGGGGCCACGCCCCGAGCTGGGACGAGCCATATCGCCGAAGGGAGCTGCGAGCCGTAGATGCGGTCGAGCATCGCTGGCGTCATCGTCACGTTCTCACCAGTGACGTCACCGTTGTCCCATACCCCCTCAACGACGACGCTCACGTTCCCGCTCGGGGTGTCGAGCGCGAACCTGGAGCCACCTGAAAGATGCAGACGGCGTGCCAGGGCCGGGCCGACCATGACCTCCCCCCGCTCGTAATCGGACTCGTCCGCCTTGCCCACGTCGAGCGTGGGCCCGCCTGACAGGTCGTCCGCTGTCTCCACCGCCACGAGCTGCCCGCCCTCGTGGCCGGCCAGCACCGCTCGGAGCTCGTCCACCTTCTGCACGCCGGGCAGACGTCGCACGGCCTGTGCGGACGCAGCAGGGACCCGTCCGTCTACGTTGAAGCCGTTGTAGCCTGCGGCGGTCGTGACGAGCACACTGTCACGCTGCGGGGAGCGGGCTAGCGACTGGGCGATCGCGCTGTGTACGGAGCTGTTGAAGCTCGCCGTCATGAGCGCGACACCCACCGACGAGGCAATCGCCACCGCGACCACGCCGGTGCGCCCGGGCTCCCTCACCAGGTTGGCCACCGCCAGGCCGCCGACTCCCTTCCAGCGCCGCCGCTCGAGCAGGATGCGGATGGCAGCCGGAGCCCAAAAGGCGATGGCGAGCACGGTCGCGAACACGCATGCGAGAAATGCGATCGTGGCAGCACCCGGTTGCCAAGACTCCAGTGCCCCGTGGCGCTGCGCGGCCCAAGACCCGACGAGCCCCAGCACCGCCACCACGACCAGGGCCAGGCCACGTGCCGGCGAGAGAGCGCGGCGCTGCTCGACACGCCGGTCCCGTCCGGAGAGCTCGGCGGCAACGTCCAGGCGCGACGCTCGCCTCACCGGCCTGATTGCAGCGACGAGAGCGATGCCGGTGCCGAGCAGAAGCCCGATCAGGTAAGTGATGGGCGAGGTGTGCACGCTGATCGTCACGCCGAGCAGCTGCGTGGAGTAGCTGCTCATAGAGTGAACGGTCGGAGCGGCGAGCAAGCCTCCCGCTGCAGCTCCAAGCACGCCGCCGACCGCCCCGAGGAGACCCGCTTCGATCAGAGGGCCGGCGACGATGACCGTCGGCGGTGCCCCGACGGCCGCCGCGATCGCGTGCTCTCTACGTCGCTGCTCGAGGGAGAGGTCGACGACGTTGTAGACGAGCACCGCAGCGATGCCCGATGCCAGCACCGCGAGAAGGATGAGCAGGGGCGTGATGGCATCGAGCGCCACACTCAGCTGAGGGGGAGGGTCCGTGGCGGCCAGAACCCCGTTCCAGCTCCCCACTGAGCGTCGGAGGCGCGCCTCGAGCTTCGTGACGGACACCGAACGGGCGGGCAACACATAGATGGCGTCGAGCCGCCCGGCACGATCGAACAGAGCCTGCGCCTCGGCGAGGGCGAACACGACGACTGCACCGCCGTTGAAGTGGTCCAGCGCGGGGGCGACCTGCCGGTGCGCGAGGGGTACCGTGCCGGTCGCGCTCTCCACCCAGGAGGACGGCCCGAGGGTCTTTGCGAGCGCGGCGGAGACCAACGGCGGACCCGACGTCTCCGACGCGGCTGTTCGAGACGAGCAGGCGGCCTGCCCCACAACTGCCCCTGCCCGGCAGTCGAGGCCGAGAGCGACGACTCGCACGTCCTTGCCGTCATTCGAACGCACGACCGTGGCTACCTGCACGACCGGCACCGCGACAGCCACGCCCGGCGTGCCCGAGACCTCCGAGAGCACCTTCTGCTCGAGCCCACCGGAGGTGTCCGCACCCACGACGCGAAGCGGTGCGACGCCGGCGAGCTTCTGCCCGAAGCTCGTGAGGGACGAGGTCACGCTGGAGCTCACGACTACGACGGACAACGCCAAGGAGCTGCCCGCAGCCACGGCCACGACCGCTATGACCGTACGCAGGCGGACGGCCGCCAGCCGCCGGAGGTCGAGGATGCCGATCGCCCGTATCACTGGGCCGCCAGATCGATCAATGGGCCGTGAAGCTGATCACTGGGCGGTCAGCTTGCCGTCGGCGATCGACAGCACCCGGTCCGCGCGGGCCGCTGCACGTTCGTCGTGGGTCGCGAGCACGAGCGCCGCTCCGCAGTCGCGTACGGCGCCGGTGAGCAGATCCAGGACGTCGGATCCCGTCGCGGAGTCGAGGTTGCCGGTGGGCTCGTCCGCCAGGATCAGCGCGGGGCGCGCGACGAGCGACCTCGCTACCGCCACTCGCTGCATCTCACCGCCGGACAGCTCGCCCGGGTAGCGGTCCGCCTTGGCGTCGAGTCCCACAAGCCGGAGCAGCTCGCCTGCAGCCTCCGCGCTCGCTCGGTCGCCGTCGAAGACCAAAGGAAGCTCGACGTTCTCCGACACCGTGAGAGACGGGATCAGCTGGAAGAACTGGAACACGAAGCCGACCTGCCTCCTGCGCAGCCGCGCCCTGCCGCCCGCTCCCAGCCGGGCGATGTCGGTGCCACCCACGCGCACCTCGCCGGCGTCGGATTCGTCCAGCCCTCCGGCAACGTGCAGAAGGGTCGACTTACCGGAGCCGCTCCGGCCGACGAGCGCTACGAGCTCACCCGGTCGCACCGATAGACAGACGTCGTCGAGGGCCACCACCTCGTCGTCGCCCTGTCGGTAGCGCTTGGATACCCCACGCAGCTCGAGCGCAGGGTGAGCAGGCGCTTGGTGGACCATGGCATGGGAACGCCGCTGTCCCCCCAGCCATGCGCCCGCAGGGTCCAACCGGGCAAGCCGTAGAGCCAGCTCGAGAGCCCCGGCGCTCCTAGACTGGCCGCTTCGAGGATCGGAGGAGGAGCGTGGCAAGCACTGCGTTGATCCAGGTACTCGGCGCTGTCGCCTACGGCGAACAAAAGGCGTACGACAAGGCCAAGGAGTTCGCCGAGGAGGCCGTCCAAGAGTCGACGCGAAAGATGTGGCGCACGATCGCCGCGGAGGAGCTGCGTCACCACAAGGGCTTCGTGCGACGGCTCGAGGCCCTCGGGGCGGATCCCGAACGGGCGATGAGACCGTTTCGTGCGTCTCTCGACCACTTCCACGGCCTGCCTCCCGAGTCCGACGAGGTGGCCCAGGCGGTCGTGGCGCTGCTCGGAGAAGGGATAGCCGCCGATCTGCTCACGTGGTTGCGCCGGGTGGCGGACCCCGACACAGCGAGCTTCATCGACACCGTGATCGCCGACGAGATCGGGCACGAGGGGCGAGCGGCGGCAGAGGTCCGGCAGCTGATGGCCACGCGTCCCGACGGGCGAAGGCGCGGAGCGCAGGCCGCACGCAACATGCTCGTGCGGATGGCGTCGAGCAGCCCCGGCACGGGCGTGTCGTTCGCCGCGTTCCTGCGGCTCGGCAGGGCCCACGAGCTCGTGGCGGGGATCGCGGCGGGCTACGCCCGGAGGCTCCACCTGCTCGGGATCGGCCCGGTGAGCACGCTCGAACGGCTCGACCCGTTCGGGATCGTGGCCCGTCTCGACCCCTTCAACGCGCCGTCGAGGGTCGAGTCAGCCGCTTAAGAACGTGCGCTGACGGTGTCGCCGGTGCCGAGGTAGGCGGCCACCACCCCGTCGTCGTTGAGCACCTCGTCCGGGGTGCCCTCGGCTATGACCTCGCCGAGGTGCAGGCACACCATCCGGTCGGCCAGCGAGGAGACCAGTGCGATGTCGTGCTCGATGATCACGAAGGTCGCCCCGGTGCTCTCGCGCACCGACATCAGCAGTCCACCCAGAGCCTCCGACTCGCGCTGGGCGATGCCCGACGATGGCTCGTCGAGCAGCAGCACGCTCGGCTCGTGGCCGAGAGTGGCAGCGATCTCCACGATGCGCCTCGTGCCCGTGGACAGCTCCGATATGAAGGCGTCGCGGTAGGCCTCCAAGCCCGTCCGCACGAGCAGCTCTTCGACCCGTTCCCGCACCTTTTCCTGGGCGTCGAGCGCGGCGCCGAGGCCGAGCATGTTGGCGAGAGGATCGCGCACCGCCACGTGCCGGTCGAGAGCCACCGCGAGGGCCTCAGCGACCGTGAGCGAGGGAAACACCCTGGCGTCCTGGAAGACCCGGCCGAGCCCGAGCATCGAGCGGCCCGCCGCTGAGAGGTGGGTGACGTCAGCCCCGTCGAGGAGCACCTGGCCGCTGTCGGGCGCGACGAAGCCCGAAGCGATGTCGAACAGCGTCGTCTTCCCTGCGCCGTTGGCGCCGATGACCCCCAGGACCTCGCCGGCGCGCGCACCGATGGTCACGGACTCGAGCGCTGCCACCCCGCCGAAGTGCTGGCTGATCCCGCGAACTTCGAAGCGAAGCGGCGCCGCCGATCCCACTCCCGTCATGTCTGCGGGCCGCACGTCCCAGACGCCGTGCCCGTTGCCTCCCTTCCCCTCACCGGCTCCGGCTCCACCGACGAGGTCCGACATCGAACTGCCCGTGGACGCCGCGACGGCCATCGCCTCGGTGAGCGGCCGCTGGAGGAACACGGACCTCGCCAGCTCGGGCTGCTCGACGAGGTCTGCGGTGGGCCCACAGAAGCGGACCACACCGCGCTCCAAGAACACGGCCCTTGGCGCGAGCGCTGCGGCGACGTTGAGGGACTGCTCCACCACGACGATCGACACACCCTCCTCGGCGAGGCCGCGCACCACGTCGAGCAATTCCGATACCACCGAGGGGGCGAGGCCGAGGGACAGCTCGTCCACGAGCAGGACGCGCGGCCTGCACAGCATGGCCTGGGCGAGAGTGAGCATCTGTTGCTCGCCGCCCGAGAGGTCGACGGCGCGCGTACCCATGCGCCTCGAGAGGAGGGGGAAGATGTCGAGGACCCGGCGGGTGGCATCTGCGAGCGCCGGAGCGTCGCGCCGCATGAGCCATCCGCCGAGCCGCAGGTTCTCTGCCACGGTCAGCGAACCGAACACGCCCCTGCCTCCCGGCACCGTCACGAGCCCCAACCCGACCCGGGACTCGGGCGACAGGTCGGTGACGTCGCGGCCCAGGAAGCTGACGCGCCCGGGCGCCGCGGGCATGAGGCCCGCGATGGCGCGAAGCAGCGTCGACTTGCCGGCGCCGTTCGTTCCCAGCAGCGCCAGGATCTCGCCGTGCTCGACGTCGAGGTCGACCCCGAAGAGCACCTGCACCGAGCCGTAGCTGGCGTCGACGCCCTGGCAGGCGACGGAGCCGCCGGTGCCGGGGACAGCGCTTCCCACGAGCTGCGGCGTCGCGAGCTCTGTGGCGGCGGGCTGCGGGGTGCCGAGCGCTCCGTGCAACGCGTCCTCTCCATGGGCGCCGGCGCGTGTGGTCAGCCAGGGGACATCCAGCTGCTTGGCGCGAGCCAGCGAGCGGAGCAGCAAGTCCCTGGCGGAGTACATGACCTCACCCAGCCCGCCCGGCACGAACATGAGCAGCACGAGGAGACCGGCGCCGGTGGCGAGAAGCTCACCGGCTCCGTTCTTTATGAAGTACTGCGTGCCCGTCACGTAAAGCGCTCCGAGCAAGGCACCGGGTAGGGAGCCGAGCCCGCCCACCACCACCATCGTGAACACGATGATGCTCAGCTCGGGGTTGTAGCCGGAGAACCCGATGTAGCCCTGCTTCACCACGTACAGGCCACCGGCTACGCCGGCCATCGCCCCGGACAGGGCGAACGCCGTGAGCTTGGTGGCCCAGGGCCTGATCCCGAATGCCGCAGCAGCAGGCTCGTTGTCCCGGCCCGCGACGGCAGCGCGTCCCGAGCGCAGCCTGCGGAAGTTCCGCGCGAGGAGATAGGTGACGAAGAACACCGCGAGACAGAACTCGTACAGCGCCGTGATAGAGCCGAGCGACACGTGCCCGAGCAGTACCGGCGCGAGGACCCGCGGGGGATTGAGCGCCGGGAAGTAAGCCGAGGAGAGCAGGTACGTGGACACTGGTACCGCGAAGGCGAGGGTGGCGACCGCGAGCATCAGCCCCGGCATGCGCAATGCAGGTATACCCACGACCACCGCGGTCGCGGCGCCGACGGCCGCCGAGGCGAGCAGCGCCAGGAGGAAGTCGGCGTGGGCGTGCACGAGCAGTGCGGCGGTCGTGGCAGAGCCGACTCCGACGAAGGCGAACTGGCCGAGGCTCACCTGGCCCGCCCAGCCCGTCAGCACCACGAGCGACACGGCGATGATGCCGTAGATGGCCGTATAGGTGAGCAGGGTGACGTCGGGACCGGAGAGCGCCAAGGGCAGGCAGACTGCGAGAGCTGCGATCGCCGCGAGCAGGCCGACGCGAGCCCAGCGCACCTCGGGGAGGCGCCGCATGACCGCCGACATCGGTCTCACCTCCCGGACGGCCACGTAGTCCCCGAGCCCGCCGCCGCCAGCAGAACGCGCCTTGCGGCGCCGCTGAGTGAGCAAGGCGACCCACACCAGAGCGAACATGGCCACGTCGACGATGTGCGACTGCGGGTAAGACCAGAAGACGGCCTGCTGGAAGACGCCGATGGCGATCGAGGTCGCGAAGGCGACCGTCAGGCTCTCGAACCTCGCCACCACCGCGGCGGCGAGCGGAGCGAGGAGCACCTCGGGTCCCGCGTTCACGCCCAGCTGAGGGCCGAGGATCGGGGCGGTCAGCATCACCCCTATGCCCGAGAGGCCGCCCGCGACCATCCACGTCACGCGAGAGAGCCTCCTCACCGGGATGCCGAGCAGCTGCGCACGCTCGTTGGAGTCGGCGGCGCCGCGTATCGCGATGCCGGTATCGGTGCGTTCGAGGAACCACCACAGGCCGACGAGGACCAACGGGACGATCACGATGGCGACGACGTGGTTGCCGTTGAAGACGATCGGGAAGACCGTGAATTTGAAGTTGAACGGCGTGGTGAAGCTCTTGAGGGGTGCGGCGTGGGTGAAAAGCGACGGGAGCCCCAGCTCGCCGGCGCCGATGATCTGAGCGAAGCCCAAGGTGACGAGGGTGACGATGAGGCGCGGTGCGCGCGAGAAGCGCCACGTGATGACCGAATCCATCGCCGCGCCGGTGCCCAACGCGCAACCCAAGCCGACCACGAGAGCCAAGAAGTACGGCAGGTGCCATCCGATGACCATCATCACCGCCACTGCGGCCGCCAGAGACCCCATGTCGGCCTGGGCGAAGTTGATGATCCTCGCCGAGCGGTACACGAGCACGAGCCCGATAGCGATCAGGGAGCTGAGCCCGCCGAGCACCGCCCCGTAGAGCACGATGCCGGCGGGAAGCCCGGATGGGAGGGCGATGGCACCGAGGCCCCACGCGGCGAGCGCAGCTACTACGACAGCGCCTGCGCGCACAGGAGCGATGGAGAAACGGTCTAGCAACGATCGGAGGAGCGCCGAGGGCTCGCTCCTGCGTGAGAGGTCCCAGGCCACTCATCCGCTCCCGGCGGTCCCGAGCGGGCCGAGGACGACCTGGGGAGTGCCGTTCGCGAGGCCGAGCCCGCCCGCAAGGCGCGCGAGCCCCGCTGTGCCACCGCAGGAAGCCACCACCGGTGAAGCTGCCGTGAGGTACCCGACCTTCTGCCAGACGGCGGTCGCGACCGAGCGCGAGCCGGCCCCGGCCGCCAGCTCCGACACAGCCGATTCCGAGGCGCACTGAGTGCCGCCCCAGAGCAGGCCGACCCTTTCTCCCGCACCGTGGCCGGACTCGGCGGCTCCGAGGCCGGCGGCGACCTCGCCCGCGACGGACGACCAGGACGCGCCCTGTGGCAGCGCCGAGGCTTCGACCGCAGCCAGCGGCACCGTTCCGAGCGCCGACAGGGTCCTGGACACGAAGCCGGCGAAGCCCGACGGCCCTCCTGCGGCACCGGGACCGGGCACGAGAACGACGTCGGCGAGGGCGCCACCTCTCCCGACCGCCGCTAGCTCTGCCGCCACTGCCGCGGGTACCGCCTGCGTCGACACCAGCCCGACCAGGACGACGGGAGTCCCGGCCGCGCCGAGGGCGGTGGTGGTGGTCAGGCGGCCCACGACGACCCAGTCGCCGGTCTTGCCGGTGTTGGCTGTCGTGGACGGAAGCGGGGGCACGCTGTCTGTGCCGCCGGCCCCGGTGGCGCCAACGAGGCTCGTCGGCGACGGGGCGAGGGAACCCTGGCCGGCGAGAAGGGTCTCGCACAGCGAGGTCACCTCGTCGACGAAGGAGTTCGCCGGGGCGCCCGGGTTCGGGACGGGGACCGGGCACGAGGCCCCCGGCGGGATCGACCCGCTCACCCCCGGCGGAGGGCCGGGAGGAGAAGTGGTGGACCCGCCCGACCCTGTCCCCGAGTCGTTGGCGTAGTCGGCCGAGGATGTCCCGAGCGAGCCTTCGGCGTAACCGCCACCCGTGTCGTAGCCCGATCCCGAGTTGAGATCCGACCCGTAAGCGCCGCCGGCATCCGACGAGCCAGCCGTGGAGGTCGCGCCCTGAGCGCTCGGCGCCGACGAGTACGCATGCGCCTTGGCCGGGGGCGAGGCGGAGAAGATCAACCCGGTAGGGATCGGCGAAGCGCTCGGGAAGAAGCCTACGACCATGGCCAGGAAGGCCGCCCCGATCCCGAGCGGGTAGTACCGGCGCGCGAGCACCCGCATGCGTCGGCGGAGCTCGGCCCTCGAGTCGGCCACGTCGTGAGCCTGGGGCAGTTCCTCCGCCGAAGGCGCGGCGCCGACCGTTGTCAAACCATTCCCTCCCCCGGCGCTCGGTGGCCGGCGTGCCCACGGCACGCGACGAACCCGATTCCAACGCCCGTCACCCTGGAAAACGCCCCTCGAACTGCCTCCTTGTGGGCGCGAAGCGGGTCACAAGCATCGGCCGGCTCAGGCGTTTTCCCCTGTGGATGCCGGCCGCTTGGCTCGTACCCGGGCGCGGGCCGGCGGCGGGTGCGCCGCGGGGAGCGGTGCAGGATCGAAACCGAGGAGTGCTCGCTCATGGGGGAGGTCGCTGCAGCTCAGCCGTCGCACGAGCCCGACGCTGCTCTGCGCAAGTACGTCCTCAAGGTGCTCGTGCGCTGGTCACCCCTGCTCGTCTGCACCGCGGTGCTCGCCCTCGTGGTCAGCTTGGCGCCCACGGGCTCGCAGAACACCGGGGGCAGCGCGTCCAAGGGCAACTCTCCGCTCACCCGCGCCGGCAGCGGTGGTGTGGCCGGCACGGGCACGACAGGCTCCACCGCGGCCGGTCAAGGCGATGGTGGAGGCAGCGGCTCTGCAGGTGGCGGGGCTTCGGGGTCGGGTGGCGCCCAGTCCGCGACCGCGGCGGGAAGCCCGGGCACCACGCGTACCGGGGTCGCATGCGGCCCTGGGGTGCGCCAGTTCGCGTGGTCGGTCTACGCACCGACCTGCGTCCCCGCGTTCCACGGTGACGACGGTGGCTCGACGTCGAAGGGCGTCACCTCCTCGACAATCACCATCAGCTACCGCGAGCCGAACTCGAGCCAGCAGTCGGCCGCAGAGGCTCTCGCGGGTGACGCCTTCCCGAGCGACAACGGGCTGATCGCCGACATGGACACGTACATCAAGTACTTCAACACCCAGTTCGAGCTGTACGGGCGCAAGGTCGTCATGCAGCCCTACCAGGGCCAGGGCGACTACCTCTCCGAGGACGAGGGCCAGGACCTGGCCGCCACCCAGGCGGACGCGGAGACCGCGGCAGCGATGCCTGCGTTCGCGGACATCACCTTCCCGCTGTTCGGGTCGCAGTACTACGAGCAGGACCTGGCGGGCGCGGGTGTGATCGGCCTCGGAGGTCTGGGCTTCCCCGTCCAGTGGTACGAGCAGTACGCCCCCTACGAGTACTCGGTGACCCCGACGGGGACCGCCGGTGCGGACGGGTTCGTGAACGTCGCCTGCGACCGCATGGCGGGGTTGCCCGCCATATACGCCGGGGAGTCCGCGTACCAGAGCGAGAAGCGCGTGTTTGGTCTGATCACACCCGACAACCCCGAGTACCTGGCGGTCGGCAATCTGATCCAGAGCGGTTTGCAGTCGACGTGCGGCCAGTCGATCGCAAAGCGGGTGAGCTACGCCATCAACATCTCTTCGTTCGAACAGCAGTCGGTGAGCGTCATCGCCCAGATGAAGGCCGCGGGCGTGACCACGGTCATCTGCGGCTGCGACCCGCTCTTCCCGATCCTCCTCGACGAGGCGGCCGACCAGCAGAGCTACTACCCGGAATGGCTCGGCATCGGCTGGTACGACCCCCAGGGCCGGCTGCCTTCGCAGGACCAGATGGACCACATGATGTCCCAGGAGGGGACGTACCCTTCGCAGAACGCGACCGAGGCGTACAAGGTGTTCCAGCTGGCCGACCCAGGCGGGACGCCGGCCGAGCAGTACTACTCGGTCGCGTACTACGAGGTCCTGTATCTGTTCGACGCGCTCCAGGCAGCCGGGCCGAACCTGAACCCTTCCGCGTTCCAGCAGGGCATGTTCTCGATGCCGACCAGCCAACCCGGGGACGTGGGGGTGTGGCAGGGCGGTCCCGACGCGTTCAGCCCTGTCACGACCACTCAGATCGGGTGGTGGGACCCGAACGCCAAGTCGAACTTCGACGGCAAGCAGGGAGCGTGGCAGAGCTGCGAAGGTGGAAAGTGGTTCCCGTTCTTGAACCCGAGCGCTTGGGAGCCGGACCACACCCAGTTGAGCTGCTTCGGGAAGTAGCCCGGCTCGTCCGAGCCTGCCCGCCCGGGCAGAATGCTCCGGCGTGGAAATAGTGATCGGCGTCGACGATCCTCAGGCCGACGACGTGCGCGCTCTGCTGGCGGTCCATCTGGCGTTCTCCAGAGGAGTCACGCCGGCGGAGTACTCGTTCGCGCTGGACGTCGAGCAGCTCCTCGAGCCGGGGGTCACCTTCTTCAGCGCTCGTAGAGCCGGCACCGTGGTCGGTGTCGCCGCTCTCAAACGCCTGGACCAGTCCCATGCCGAGCTGAAGTCGATGCATACCCGCGAGGCCGAGAGGAACCGGGGAGTCGGACGGGCGATGGTCGAGCACCTTTTCGGCGTTGCACGGGAGGAGGGCTACCTGCGGGTGAGCCTCGAGACGGGTACCACCGAGGAGTTCACCGCCGCCCGCGCGTTGTACGCCAAGGCGGGGTTCAGACCCTGCGGGCCCTTCGGTGATTACCGCCCCAGCCCCTACAACACGTTCATGACGATGGACCTCGACCCCCTCTCGGAGGCCACGTAACGGCTCCGGCCGCGGTCCTAGCCGGGAGGTGCGAAGAACTCCAGGGCGATGTTGTCGGGGTCGCGAAACGAGAGACCCGACCCGTAAGGCGCGTCGACAATGCCGCCGTTGTCGACTCCCAGGTCGTTCAGCTTCGACTCCCATTGCTCGAGCTCTGCCCGGTTGGCGCAGGCGAACGCAAGGTGGTCGAGCCCCGGCCGCCGTTCGTCGAAGGCTCCAGGGCCGTGCGGATCGGGAAACTGGTGGATGCCGACGAGAGTCTGGCTCCCTAGGATCCAGACCACGTGATGAAACGGACCCGTGTCCTCGTCGATCACCGGCTCGGATCCGAAGAGTGCGGAGTACCAGGGCCGGCTCCGGCCGAGGTCGGTGACGGTCAACGCCACGTGGGTGACTCCGGGAAACTCGGGCATGGCTACCTCCTTGGGCGTGCTCACGATACAGCCCGTGCTCTGCGGGTTACCCGTCTCTAGCGACCGCTTGTCCCAGACCGAAACAAGTCTCGTGCTGTCGCTCGTGAAGGGCTCTCGCCGCCAGCTGCAATCATCTGGAGGTGGGCGAAGAAATCCTCACCGCACGCTTGCGTCTTCGTCCCTGGCAGCGCAGTGACCTCGGACCCCTGGCGAAGATCTTCGCCGAGCCCGAGGTCTGGCGCTTCCCGTTCGGCCGCGGCCTCACCCTCCAAGAGACGGAGACGTACCTCAGCCGCAAGATCGAGGAACAGCATTCCGGACCTTCGAGCCCTTCGGCTGCCGAAGAGCGCTCGACCGGTCGACTGCTCGGGTACGTCGCCCTTTCACCACCCGACTGGTTCCCCGCGTTGATGCCGAGCGTCGAGATCGGCTGGCGCCTGGATCCGGCCTACTGGAAGCAGGGATTGGCGACCGAGGGCGCACGCGCCGTCCTGGAGCACGGTTTTACGAAGATGGATCTCGACGAGATCATCAGCATCTACGAGCCCGAGAACGCAGCGTCCGGTCGGGTGATGCAGCGCATCGGGATGCATCTCGACTGTGAAACGCGCCATCCGTTCTTCGACGTTCCCCTCCACATCTATCGACTCTCTCGTGCCGAGTGGGTGCAGGCAACGGGGGTAGGGGTTCACCCTCCACCCGGATCGAGCCGACACTGAGCCGCGGGATCCGGAGTCACCCGCTAGTGCTCTGTCACCCGAGCCCAAGCCGTCGTCGTCAGGATCGCAGCCGCGCCTATGACGTTTCAATCTCCGTCGAGATCAACGCGGATGGTGAGGTGCTCTCGGCCGGCGAGCAAGATGAAGAGTCCATTGACCGGATTGAGGGCGAGCATCCTCTTGCGTGCGTCGTCATCGGGTAGCAAGTGAGCCTCCCCACATCTCCACTGATCACAAAGCTGGACACGCACATGAGGGTTGGCTTCGATGTTCTTCACGTACGCCGCGTCTCGAGGATCTACTGCGACCAACCAAAAGGTGTCACCGATGCGCAGCTTTCCGCCCTTAGCCACGCCGGCAGTATGACTCTGGCTACCTGGTTCATTCCAGTTTGCGAAGCGAACTGGTTCGGCCGTACATGTGCGCTCCGGGCTTTATGTATGGTCACACCATGATCACTGCTCTTCACACGCTGATCTACTCGGAAGACCCGGACGCCACCCGAGCCTTCCTCCGCGACGTACTGGAATGGCCGAACGTCGATGCCCATGGGGGGTGGCTGATCTTCAAGACGGGTCCTTCCGAACTTGGCGTTCACCCCACCTCCGACAACCGTCAAGGGGACTGGTCGACCACCCCCCATCACGAGATCGCCATCATGTGTGACGACGTGGCGGCGACGGTCGAGGAATTATCGGAGCGAGGCGCCGAATTCACCGGACCCGTTCAGGATCAGGGCTTCGGGCAGACGGTGATGATGCGGGTGCCGGGGACGATCGAGATCATGCTCTACCAACCGAAGCATCTTGTCGCCTTCAACCTGTGATCTGAACCCCGCTCGATGACGCCTACGCCGAGCGGACCTGGTCGAGCAGGTCGCTTCGGACGAGCTCGTCCGGGATGGTCTCGGGGCCACTGAACGCACCGACGAGCAGGGTGAAGAACTCGGGATCCAGACTGCTCAGCTTGTCACGGACGAAGGCCCGCCGTGCTGAGCGGTTGGCGACGTCCTCGCTCTGGGCGGAGAAGATGTCGGCGATGAGCCGCAGGCGTTCCATCCGTCCCGAGCGCTCCTGCCCGTACGGGGCGAAGTCGGAGGCGGCTCGGCCCCCCTCGAGGATCAGGTCCCGGACCAAACGTGCATCCCGCAGGGCGATCGAGAGTCCCTGGCCGATGATCGGGTCGTTGTAGCCGGCGGCGTCCCCGATGAGGACCACGCCGTCGGCGTACGGGGTCGGCGTCCACGTGTCGTCCCCCGGGTAGGTGGCGCAGGGACCGGCGGGGACGCCGTGGGCTAGCTCGACCGACCACGGGACGCAGGACAGCACACAGGCAGATAGGAACCTGGTTGGTCCCTCGGGTCCCGAGAACCGGCGCTGACCCGAGTTGCCGACGACTAGATACGCCCGAGCACGGCAGGAGCCCTGGTGGAACACGAGGAGCGAGACCTCACCCTCCCGGGCCCAGACGTCGTGGTCGAAGGGAACCTGCTCGAGGCCCTCCACGAGCAGCCCGGCTATGTGGTTGACCGGCTCCTGGCGCTCCAGGGTGACGCCACATTGGCGGCGGACGACGGAGTTCCGCCCGTCGGCCCCCACGACCAAGTCGGCCCCCACGACCAAGCCGGAGACGACCCGATCGGATGAATCGGTCGCGTACGAGACCTCGATGGTCGCACCGGCCGACATCTTGACGTCGCGCACGCCACGGACGATGCGTGCTCCCTCGGCGGCGGCAGCGTCGACGAGCGCCTGGCAGGCAACAGGGTGGGCGAGGTTGAGGCTACCGGACACCCCCGGCACCATGCTGCTCATCGGGATGTCGAAGGGCTCGGCTTCGTCTTCCGAGTACTGCTTCCAGATGCCGGCAACGTGGGCGCCGGCGTCGAGCAGCACTTTCTCGACGCCGAGAGCGCGGGCTTCTCTCACGCCCCACGGCGCCATGCTCTCGCCGCGGACCCGGTCCCTGAAGACCGTGCTCGATTCGAGCACGGTCACCCCCACGCCGGCGGATGCCAGTGCGCAGGCGAGCGATGCACCAGCGATCCCCCCGCCGACAATGACGACGTTCGCAACTCCGGCCAAATCGAGCGGTTCCGCCACTGGAGAACTATGGCGCTTCAGCAGGAAGGGCGCTAGGACAGCCGAGATCGGGCCTATCTACCTGCGGAGCGGAGTGCCTGGCTAATAGCCTTGTGTCCCGGAGGGCCTAGAGAACCCACGGAAAGACACCCTTTATGACGACACTTCACGCCATGGGCAACTGGCTCTATCACTTCTTCGGCATAGGAGGCTCCGGGCCGTACTACGGCTTCTGGTCGGGGGCAGGTTCCGACATAGGAGAAGTGACGCTGATTGGCGCCGTCATCGTCGCAATGCGTCACGTGAACTGTCACGACAAAGGCTGCTGGAGGATCATCACGCATCCGGTCGAGGGCACCCCCTACAAGGCTTGTCATAAGCACCACCCCGTGTTGTCGAAGCAGCCGCGTATCACTGCGGAGTTGATGGCGAAGGCGCACGAGGAGGTTCAAGCGCGCCGTCAAGCGGACTCGGACACGATCAAAGAGATCCACCAGCGCATCTCGGCGCTGGCTCCGGACGCCGGGCACCTTCCTCGCGACACGCAAGGATCGGTCGACCCGTCACGGCCGTGATCAGATCACTCGTGGAGGCGCCAACCGGGCGGCCGGCCGCGTAGCCGACCTGTTGAGGATCAGGTGGTAGGGACCGACGACTTGGCGTGGGTGGTGATCAGCTCCACCATCCGATCCCAGTATTGAGGCGGGTAGTCGTGTCCCATCCCTTCGACGATCTCGAGGCGGGCGCCGGGGATGGCAGAGGCGGTCGCCCGTCCGGCCTCCAGGGGTACCAGCCGGTCAGCATCGCCGTGTATGACGAGCGTCGGGACTTTGAGCGATTTCAGCGCGGCCTGGCGCGAGGGGGAGGAACCGACTGCCATGGCTTGGCGGGCCCGTCCCTCTGGGTCCCAGCAGCGGTCGAACGCCGAAAACGCGTCGGCCGTTATCCGCTCGATTTCGAAGCAGGCCGGGCTACCCCAAGCTCGAAGCCCGGCCAGGTGCCGCTGGGCAGCTTCGTCGCGATTGGTCGCCGGCGGGGCGGCGAACGCGGCGATCACGTCGGGGTCTTGTCCTCCGGGAATCGGCCCAGGTGCCGACATCACCGAGGTCATTGACATGATCCGCTCCGGCTTCTGCAATGCCATGGCCTGGACGATCATGCCACCCATCGACCAGCCCGCTATGTGGGCTCGTTCGGCACCGGCCGCGTCGAGGACGGCGAACCCGTCGGTGGCCATGTCATCCACGGAGTACTTGGGGCCACCTTTCAAGTGGCTGGACAACCCGACGTCTCGGTTGTCGAATCGGACAACCTGGAAGCCGTTCTGCACGAACTTCTCACACAGGTCGACCTTGAAGTTGATGCACTGGCTACCGAGGCCGTTGACCAACAAGAGGACGGGATCGTCGTTGAGGCCGAACACCTCGTAATACAACGACACGGCTCCATAGGTGGTCGTGGACACTGCGTCCTTATTACTACCAGTGCCGGTTCAAGTCACGATCCGGGCCGGGCGGTCCGTACCAGAGATCACTCTGGCACCTCATTAGCCTCACGAGCGACGCTCGGCGTGGCCGGTGAGCCAACTTTGGCCCGATCCATCTCTCCGGTCGCTAGGGTCCCACTCATGCTCGACGACGCGCTGGCGATTCCAACACTGGACGCGGCTGATGTGGCCCTGATCGCAGAGCTGGGGAGCTACACGTCGTGTGAGGGAGGGCGAATATCTCTACCGGGAGGGCGACGTCGCCTACGACTTCTATGTACTGGTCAGTACGGAGGTCGAGATCGTCATGGCTGTCGACGACGGGGAGCGAGTGATCGCTCGTCACGGGCCTGGCCGGTTCCTCGGTGAGCTCAACATGCTCACCGGGTTGCGTGTATTCGTGTCCGCCAGGGTCGCAAAGTCAGGCGAGGTCGTCGTCCTGACCCGCGACCAGCTACGGCAGTTGATGACCACCAATGCGCGCCTCGGGGACACGATCTTGGCCGCCTTCATGGCTCGTCGCTCGGCTCTAATGACAGACGCGGCTCCTTCCATCCGGGTGATCGGCTCGAGGTTCTCATCGGAGTCCCTTCGGGTGCGAGAGTTCTTGGCTCGCACCGGCATTCCCCACGAGTGGTTGGACCCCGATCGTGACTCTCAAGTCGAAGACGTGCTGCGCGAATTCGGCATCTCGGCGAGCGAGCTTCCGGTGGTGATCGCCACCGGATCGGTGTTGCGTCGTCCGACACCTGGCGAGCTGGCCAGCTATCTGGGGCTCACCGTCGACAGCCTGCCAGAGCGCTGCTTCGACCTGGTCGTCGTTGGCGGCGGGCCAGCCGGTCTGGCAGCGGCGTTGTACGGCGCCTCAGAGGGGCTGCGCACGCTCGGCGTTGAGATGATCGCTCCTGGAGGGCAGGCCGGCACCAGCTCGCGGATCGAGAACTACCTGGGGTTCCCGATGGGCATCTCAGGCGCAGAGCTGACACAACGCGCCGTGATCCAAGCCGAGAAGTTCGGGGCGTATCTCACCGTGCCGTGCACTGTCGCCTCACTCCGCAACCAGGCCGGGCATCTGGTGGTCGGCCTGAGCGACGGAAGCGACGTCGCGGGGCGGGCCGTGATCGCAGCCACTGGTGCCACCTACCGTCGCCTCGATGCCGACCGCCTGAGTGACTTCGAGGGCAGGGGTGTCTACTACGCCGCCACCGAGATGGAGGCGCGCATGTGCGGAACGGCACCAGTCGCGGTCGCCGGCGGGGGTAACTCGGCCGGCCAAGCTGCGATCTTCTTGAGCCAGGGAGGCTGTGCTGTCACCATCGTGATTCGCGGCTCCGATCTCGGGAAGAGCATGTCGCGCTATCTGGTCGACCGGATCGAAGCGGAGCCACGCATCACCGTCCGGACGGAGACCACGATCGTCGCCCTCGAGGGGGACGAGACGCTGCGAGCCTTGCGTTTGAAAGGAGCCGACGGCGAGACGACCATCGAGTGCGCCGGGTTGTTCTCCTTTATCGGAGCCGACCCGTGCTCCGGGTGGCTCTCTGGATGCGCAGCCCTCGATGACCGTGGTTTCGTGCTCACCGACCTTTCACTCACTCCCGATCACCTCGGCGAGAGCTGGGCAGTGCTCGCGCGGTCGCCGCTACCGTTCGAGACAAGTCATCCGGGCTTGTTCGCCGTCGGCGACCTGCATTCCGGTTCCATCAAACGGGTGGCAGCGGCGGTCGGTGAAGGGTCGTCCGCGGTGCGGTCGGTCCACCAATACCTTGCGTTCTCCAACTGAATGCGATGGACCGGTGGCTGTCCTCGCGGGCGAAGTCAACTGACCTTGAGATCGACTTCGATGTTGCCTCGGGTCGCATTGCTGTACGGGCATACCTCATGGGCCGCTTTTACCACTGCCTCGGCCTGCTCTCGGTCCACGCCAGGGATCACGACTTCCAGCTCGACGGCAAGACCGAAGGCACCACCGTCCAGGGTCCCGAGCGTGACCCGAGAGTTGACGGTAGAGCCGGACGTGTCGACGCCGAGTCGGCGGCCGACAACCCCCATCGCGCTCTGAAAGCAGGCTCCGTAGCCCAGCGCGAAAAGCTGCTCGGGGTTGGTGGCGCCTCCGGGGCCACCGAGCTCCTTCGGCGGCCGGATGTCGAGATCGAGTACGCCGTCCGTCGATCTACCGTGTCCGTCGCGGCCACCTTGGACCGTCGCCTCGGCCGTATACAGACGTTTTTTCAGTGTCGCGCTCACAAGGTGGGCAACTCTGACGCCCAATCCGTTATTCCCCGAACAGGACTGGGCTGAGACCGCCCTATCCTCGGAGCGGTGAAGACGGCCCCCGCGTCCCGTCTCGCCCGACTGGCGGACGAGCTCGTCGAGAGCGGCCTACCCCGCTCGGGCGAACCGCTGGTGTTCGACCTCGTGGTCGAAGAGGCTGATCAGGCTCTGCGACCACCCGTTCACGAGCGCCGCGTCCCGAGTTCGGGTTCCATCGTCAGTCCGACCACAGATTCCTCCACCTGGGCGGAGGCCACTGGCCTGACCATCATCCGTACGCCGGTCCTGGGCAGGAGCCTGGCGGATGCTCGTCTCTTCGCTGACGGTCTATCCAGCTGGCTGGTACGTCGTCCCGGTGACGACAACGAGTGGTTGATGTTCGACCGGCCAGCAGGCTCCGAGCGGGACCTGGTCGTGCTCTCCGCGACGCTGGGTGCGGCGATAGTGCAACGCCATCCCTCGGGGACTGTGCGCCTGGTCGGCGGTTTCGGCGTGCTTCGCACCGAGGGCTTCCGCTGGCACAATGAGCCGCCTGTCGAAGCGCTGCTCAGTGAGGTCGCCGATCCGGAGCTGACCGGGTCGGATGTGACCAAGGCGCTGCTGGAGTTCGCCGTTCACGATCTCGGTGCCCGAGGGATAGGAGCGTTGCTCATTCTCCGCTCCGGTGTGATCCAAGGGCCGGCAATCGAGGAGCGCTTCCCGGTCCCGCCGACGCTGACGGTGGGAACTCCGTTTCACCTGGCCCCTCTGAGACATGCGCTCAGTCAGGTAGATGGGGCTGCCGTGTTCGACCACGATGGCAACTTGTGCCAGCTCGGCGTCCGCTTGGTGCCGAGCCTCGAAGCCGAGGATCGGGTCGATCCGCTTGGCGGGACCCGGCACACGTCGGCGCGGCGCTACAGCTACGACGATCCCTCGGCCCTGGTGGTCGTGATCAGCGAGGACGGCCCGGTGACCGTGTTTCGCGAGGGGAAGGTCCTCGGCCGTTCTCCGGGCGTCCGGCCGTAGGAGGATGACGGTCCGCCCCTTCATGAGCGGTGTCAGCGGAAGGGGTGGCGGATGGCCGAGCACGCGGTCGTGATCGCCGGAGGCGGTCCGGCGGGAATGATGCTGGCGGCTGAGTTGGCGTTGGCGAAGGTCGACGTCGCGATCGTCGAGCAACGTCCCGATCACGAGCTCGTGGGCTCACGGGCCGGCGGTTTTCACTCGCGCACGATCGAGGTACTGGATCAGCGTGGGGTCGCTGATCGGTTCCTCGCGGAGGGTCAGGTGGTCCAGGTCGCAACGTTCGGTACGACCGTGTTGGACATGAGCGACTTCCCGACACGTCATCCGTATTCGCTCGGGATCTGGCAGAACCAGATCGAGCGGATCATGGCCGCCTGGATCGCCGAGCTGCCTGTGCATATCTATTACGGGTGCGAGGTGACGGGCTTCGCGCAGGACGACACCGGGGTTGATGTCCGGCTGTCCGATGGCGAGTCGCTACGGGCGCGGTATCTCGTGGGGTGCGATGGAGGACGCAGCCTGATCCGTAAAGCAGCCGGCATCGAGTTCCAGGGGTCGGATCCGACGAAGAGCAACCTGATCGCCGAGGTCGAGATGGCCGAGGAGCCAGAGTTGGGCATCCGCCGCGATGAGAAGGGCATGCACGCCCTGGGCAGGGTGGAGTACGAGGTCCGCGACGGCAAGGTGGTCTACATGGATGGGGGGCCTATACGGGTCATGGTGACCGAAGAGCACGTCGGGCCGAGCAGCGAGCCGACCCTGCGCGATCTGAGCGAGGCGCTCGTCACCGTGTACGGCACCGACTTCGGGGTCCACAGTCCCACGTGGATCTCCAGGTTCACCGACATGACACGTCAGGCAGTGGCCTACCGCGTCGGGCGAGTCCTACTCGCCGGCGACTCGGCGCACGTGCATTACCCGGCCGGCGGACAGGGCCTCAGCCTCGGTGTGCAGGATGCAGTGAATCTGGGATGGAAGCTGGCTCAGGTGGTCAACGGGACATCCCCGGAGCGCCTTCTCGACACGTATCAGGACGAGCGCCACCCGGTCGCCGCCCGCGCGCTTCAGTACACGATGGCTCAGGGCGTGCTCCAGGGCCCGGGTGAGCGCATCAAGGCCCTGGTCGATCTCGTGTCGGAGCTGGCGATCATGGACGAGCCTCGCAGACGGCTCGCCGGGATCATCTCCGGGCTGGACATTCATTACGACCTCGGCGAGGGGCACCCCCTGCTCGGACGCCGCATGCCCGATCTGGACCTCGTGACCGCCGACGGGCCGCATCGGGTCTTCACGCTGCTGCACGACGCTAAGCCGGTGCTGCTCAACCTCGGTGAGCCCGGCGGTCTTGACATCACCCCGTGGGCTGCACGAGTCCAGCTGGTCGATGCTGAATATGGGGGTCCGTGGGAGCTTCCGGTACTTGGACCGGTCACCGCTCCCGCTGCCGTGTTGATCCGACCCGACGGATACGTCGCCTGGGTGGGGGAGGGCACAGAAAACGGATTGCGTGACGCCCTGACTACCTGGTTCGGAACACCCTGACGAGAGGCGATGCCCGGTAGACGGGCGGCACAAGAGATCAGAGCCGAATCTGTGCGTTTGACGGTCTCCTGCTATCGAGGCATCATCCACGGACCGAATTCATCAAGAGGATCCGAGGGACCTGGCCCGACGAAGGTCCGGCAACCTGCTCAAGCAAGGTGCCAATGCCAGGAACGATGAGGAGGACGCTCACATGGGCCCTCGGCTACATGCCCCCGAACTCGCCGGCTCTCTCGTGCGCCTCGAACCTTTGGCCATGCACCACGCTCCTGACCTGGCCGAGGCAGCGAAAGAAGATCGCAGCTCGTACGGCTTCACTGTTGTCCCTGCCGCCGGCGAGGTCGAGGACTACTTGCAAGACCAGTTCGAGAGGGCCAAAGACGGCAGGCTCGCCCCCTTTGCATTGGTCCGCCTCGCAGACGAGCGGGCCGTGGGATGCACGGCGTACTGGGAGCCTCGGACCTGGCCCGGACGGGACGAACTGTGTGCGATCGAGATCGGCTGGACCTGGCTCGCTGCCTCAGCTCAGAGGAGCGGCATCAACCTCGAGTCGAAACTGCTGCTCCTCGCCTACGCATTTGAGGTGCTCGACCTCGCCAGGGTCGATTTCAAGACCGACGCGCGCAATCTGCGCTCTCGTCGAGCGATCGAGGGACTGGGCGCAAAGTTCGAAGGGGTATTGCGGCATTGGTCACCGTCGAGGGCTCCAGGCGAGGATGGGTTGCTACGAGACTCAGCGATGTACTCCGTGATCGCCTGTGAATGGCCACGAGTGAAAGAGCACTTGAGGCGCCGGATCCAGGCCGGACATCAGAACCCGGCATAGACAGCATGAATGCGGGACACCAGCTCAGGTCGCGTGGCTTTGCAGGAAAGACAAGACCTGTGGCCAAGCCTCGTGCTGGGCGGCTCGGTTTGCTCTGGGCCGACCGCCGAGGTCGACGAGCCCACCGATGCCCATGAGGCGCACGCCGTCCATCATGCGGCCGATCCGTTCGGACCGGCCGACGGGACGCCAAGGCCAGAAGCTGTGGCCGGCGTCGGAGTAGCGCAGATGGGAGATTTGATCTGCCTTGCCGGCTCCCTCGAGGCGGGCCACGAGCTGTTCGGCCATGGTCGATGACGGCCACAACCGATCTCGGTCGCCAGAGATGAGGAGGATCGGGACATCCGCACGTTCGACCGGTATACCTGCCGCCTCGACGGCGCCGGAGTTCTCGAGAGCCCCCTGGTACACCGGAGCGAACGACACGCCGCGCAGTCCGAGGCCGGGCCTCATCTTCTTGGGATACGGCACGAAGGGAACCGAGGTCGCCCGATAGGTCCAGCTGGAGCGCCGCCGCCCCTCGGCACCCCCGATGCCCGCGAAGACGACGGAGCTCGGAGAGTAAGCGACCACCGCGCCCACTGCACCGGGGAAGTAGGCCGCGCTCAAGAGCGCCAGCTCCGCCCCCTTGGAAGCCCCTACCATCCCAACACGGGAGCCGCTGACCTCGGACTGTTCGCGGAGCCAGCCCAGTGCTGTCTCGATGTACTCGAGCGGAATCTCAACGAGATGCTTCGGAAGGCCGTCGGCCCCGAAGTACTGCAGAGCGAGGCAGGCGAACCCTTCGTCGGCCAACAGTCGGCCGATCTGCACCGGGCAGCCACCGTCCGAGCCGCTCAGCGAGAGCACGCCGGGACGGCGGCCGCCGTCTGTCGTGAAGTACCGGCCGACCAGTCCACGACTTCGTACCTCGACCTCTCGCATCGCGTCAGCGATGTGTCACCGGGCCAGCTCGCCTGTGTCGACCACGAGATTGCTCCCGGTCATGAACATCGACAGGTCGCTGGCGCAGAAGAGGACGACCCGCGCCACGTCGTCGGGCCGGCCGGCGCGCGTCGCTCAGGTCCGGTACCGACATCGATCGCTGAGGGAGGCCGCGGTGAGAGTCGACGGTGTCGACGGCTACTTCGTAATCGGTCATCACGAACCTTCTACCCTTGTGGCTCGCCGAATGGGGTCCAGGCCAGGCCGCTGAGCACCCCCAACGGGATTCGAACCCGTGTTACCGCCTTGAAAGGGCGGCGTCCTAGGCCGCTAGACGATGGGGGCTCGACCGACCGGGGCGCGCAAGAGGCTAGCAGTCGACCTCAAGAGCCAGTCCTGCTGACTGACGGGTTCTCGCGCCGCAACTCCCAGGTCGACCCGTCGGGAGTGTCGTGGACGTCCACTCCGAGGAGCTCGAGGCGTTCCCGCACGGAGTCCGCCTCGGCGAAGCGCTCTTCGCGCCTGGCGTTGTTCCTCAAGTCGAGAGCCACATCGACGTAAGGACCGATGAGCTCCGCAGGGTCACGCGCTCCGACCTCCGCGATGCGACCCAGATCGCTGACCATCGCGCGCAGACTCGCCCGTGCTCGGTCCATCTCGTCGGACTGGAACGTGTCTGCGCGCCAGGCCCACAGCTCTTCCTCGAGAGCCAGCACCGCCGCCACCATCCCCGGGGCGTCGCCAGCAGCTCGCGCAGACCTGAACGAAGACTCGTGCGCCCGGACCGCGTCCAGGAGCGGCGATGCCACCATGCGGTCCGGCGCGCTCTCGGCTCCGGGGTCAGGCGCCGAACGGGACTTCGGAGCTGGTTCATTAGGGGAGACGCCCTCGGCTCCCTCGGCCACCGGACGCGAATCGACCGAGCCCGAGCGAGATGGCGCGCCCACCGCCTCCCCCTGGCCCGAGCCCGAGGCGAGCTCTGCCGCCAACTCGAGGACACGCTCGAGCGCCACGGTCTGGCCGGCTTCTATGCGCGCGGAGCGTCCCCGGACGCGGACGGTCGCACCACCGATGCCGAGGACCCTCGCGTCGCCGCTGTCGAAGTCGATGAAGAGAGCCGTGTGCTCGTCCACGCCCAGCACGAACGTCCCCTCGGGCAGCTCGCGTTCCATGAGCGACAGGCGCTCTTCCCCCAGATAGCAGTAACGAGTGTCGTGGGTCCGGCCCTCGGCGTTGTCGTAGTGGGGAATGAGGACGGCGGGGAGCCCCATCGGGCGCAACAGGTCGAGCCCCTCGAGCCAGTGCGGATCCTCACCGACCTTGTAGACCTCGTAGACGGGGACGGTGGCGCTCCCCAGAGTGAGCGCAGCAGCAGACGCGAAGGTCACCGCGCCACCGAGCTCGAGCTTCTCCGATAGCACCGAGGGTACGAGCGTGCCTCTCCATTGGCGCAGCGCGTACGAGGGGCTTCCCGGGCCGGAGAACACGAGCGGGAGATCCACCATCCGGGCGATGATCTCGTGGCCGTGCTCGCTCGTGAGGTCGGCGGCCGCGCGCACCCCGGCCACCTCGATCTTCACTCCAACGCTCTCGTCGAAGTACGTCACAGCGCGCTTGGATATCTCTTCGGCGTTCGTCTGGAAGCCGAACGGCGTGTCTAGGAGGAGCCCGATGGCGCCCCGATCGCGGGCACCTGACCGGGGCGCCGAGGAGGCGTTCTTGGCATCGCCTTCGGTTGCAAAGCTGATGCGCTCGGCGACGAGACGGTGCACCTTCACCATCGTCGGTGCGGTCTCGCCCGAGCCCATGATGGTGAGCAGCCTGGGGAGCCGCACATCGATTTGCCGGGAGCCCGCTGGCGGACGCGCCCGGGAAGGGGTCACAAAGCCTCACCGGGATCGCCGGGATCACCGGGGTCGCCTGGGATCCCGTCTACCGGCAGCGCTTCGGCGAGCGAATCGACTATCTCTCCCTGGAGCATGCTCAGGTACCGGTAGACGGCGACCTGGGGGGCACGCGGATCGGAGTCCTCCACGACGATCACGTCCTCGGTCACGTCGAGCTGGGTGCCGAGCACGAGCCTCAGGACCTCCAGCGCGTCCAGCCAGAGATTGATCTCCTCCTCGTCGATGCTCGGCTCGTCCACGGTCGCGGCGAGGGTGTCGAGGGCGTGCTGGTGCCGGCGCAACAGGTGCTCGCCTGTCATCTCCCGATAGTCCGACTCGGCCTTCGGGTCCTCGGGGTACGCGACGGGGAACACACGAGCGGCGCTGGGGTCGCGCACCTCGAGCAGCCCCTGTGCCTGTCCGGGCAGGGCCTTGAGCAGCTCGCGCTCGCTGGGGCCCAGGCCGGTCTTGAAGCGCCCGAAGCGGTCTCGGGCGAAGCGACGCCGCCCTATCACTTCGGCGCGCCGCGTCTCACGACGCCTGCTCCAGCGTGGCCCAGAGCCCGTGCTCGTGGAGGCGCACGACGTCCAGCTCTGCGCGCTCGCGCGGCCCAGAGTTGACGATCGCGCGCCCTTTGTGGTGCACGTCTAGCATCAGCTTCGTCGCCTTCTCGAAGCTGTAGCCGAACAGCTTCTGAAAGACGTAGGTGACGTAGGACATCAAGTTGATGGGGTCGTTCCAGACGATCACGAGCCACGGCCGGTCCGGGCGGACGTCTTCGTCGCCCGACGGCCGCTCGGTCTCGAGTGGCGCCGTCATCGGCTCGGCCTGCCTCGAAGAACCGTGGATGCTCCGTGCGCTCATCCCCGCAGCACCGCAGTCTGCTGCACCCCCTCGAGCCCCGCCGGGGCGAGACCAACGGTCGGGCGCACGTCCGCGGAGAGCACCTCCGGAGCGTGGTGCCGGAGACCGTCGACGAACCAGTACATCGCGCTCCACACGAGGGTGACCCCGAAGACGTGGACTCCGACCAGCCACGCGGGCAAGTGGGAGAAGTACTGGGTGTATCCCACGACCCCCTGGAGCACCATCGCCGCAAGGAGGACGCGTCCTCTGGTCTTGACCGACTCGGGCGCGCCTGCGTGCTCGAGCAGGTAGAGGAGCACGAGCACCGCCGCCGCCGCCACGATCACTATCCCGGAGTGAGTGCGCGCCATGTCCGTCAGCGGCACAGGTAGACGCTTGGCGCCTGCGCCGCCCGCGTGGGGGCCGGCAGCGGTGGTGGCGGTACCGGCAGCCACCGCGAGGAGCAACAGCCCCCAGGTGAATCGGCCCGCCCAGAGCAGGCGGGAGGCGACCTTGGCTGTACCACGCCCGGGCGCCCTTCCTGCACGGAACACCAGAGCGCACGCGACGGTGAGCAGCCCGATCCCCACCATGAAGTGCGTCATCACCGCGTACGGATTGAGCTTGGAGTACACCACGATGCCGCCGAGCACGGCTTCGGCGACGATCCCGCCTATGAGACCGGCCGACAGGGCGGTGAGGTCCCCCCGGCGCGGGGCTCGCACCAGGGCGCAGAGGACGGTCACGCCGGCTGCTACGCATAGGGCTACCACGACCATCCGGTTGCCGAATTCCATCACCGGGTGCAGGCCCAATGGGGGTGTCAGGTGGTGCTGCGAGCAGGTCGGCCAGTCCGGGCACCCGAGCCCGGAGTCGGTGAGGCGCACCGCTCCGCCGGAGACGATGTTGAGCACCACCAACCCCAGCGTCACCTGCGCGACGCGCAGGAATGCCCGGGGAGCGACGGTGTGGGACGTGATGGCACCAGGAGCCTTCACCGGTTAACCATCGTACCCACAGCCGCCATATGCTCAGGAGCCGATGTCCACGCTGTCCCCTGCCCTGCAAGGCGCGCCTCTCTTCGAGCGGGTCCGATCGCGCTCAAAGCGCGTCCGCGGCTACGTGGCGCTCACCAAGCCGCGCATCGTGGAACTGCTCCTCGTGACCACCCTGCCCACGATGTTCGTCGCCCGCCGCGGGGTGCCGTCGGTCACTCTCATGGTGGCGACTCTCGCCGGCGGTGCTCTCGCAGCAGGAGGTGCCAACGCCTTCAACATGGTCGTCGACCGCGACATCGACCGTGTGATGCACCGCACCAGGCACCGGCCACTCGTGACGGGCGAGCTGACGCCGACCGCCGCGCTCGTATTTGCCGTCACGCTCGAACTGGCGGCGTTCTTCGAGCTGTGGTCCGTGGTGAACCTGCTGTCCGCCCTGCTTGCGATCGCCGCGACCGCCTTCTACGTCTTCGTCTACACGATGTGGCTCAAACGCACCTCCGCGCAGAACATCGTGATCGGCGGCGCCGCAGGTGCCGTGCCGGTGCTCGTGGGTTGGGCAGCGGTCACGGACCGACTTGCATGGCCCCCGCTCGTGCTCTTCGCCATCGTGTTCCTCTGGACACCCCCGCACTTCTGGGCGCTGGCGGTGCGCTACCGCGACGACTACGCGGCCGCCCGAGTGCCGATGCTGCCGGTGATCGCCCCCTTGGAGCGCACCGCCAACCAGATCCTCTTCTACGCGGTCGCTCTGGTCGGAACGACGATCCTCTTCACCCCGGTCGCCCACATGGGATGGATCTACACCGCCTCGGCCTGCGTGCTCGGGGCCGCGCTACTGGGCTTTGCGCTCCGGTTGCGCCGGGCGGCCACGGCGTCGGCTGCGATGGCGCTGTTCAGGTACTCGATCACCTACCTCACGCTCTTGTTCGTCGCCATGGCCGTCGACGTGGTCGTCCGCTACCACTGACGTTCAGCTGTCGCTCCTGCGCTTCTCCACCGCCAGCTCGATCGCCAGCGTCACCGCCGCATCCGGGGTGTCGACGCGCACGATCGCATCCACCTGCTCGCCGCCACGCGAGAGCTCCCAGGTGCCGAGCCCGACCACGGGCACGCCGGTGGCGAGGGCGAGCGCTATCTCCGAGAGGGTGCCGAACTCCCCCGACACGGCGATCACTGCATCGGCGGCGCGCACCACCAGGGCGTTGCGGGCCTCGCCGAGCCCGCTCGGCAAGGCGACGTCCACGAAACGGTTCGCGTCCGACCGCTCTGTGCCGGGGAGGATCCCGATAGTGAGACCTCCCGCCGAGCGCGCACCTTCGCATGCCGCCTCCATGACCCCGCCGAGACCGCCGCAGACCAGCGCCGCGCCGGCCTCGGCGATACCCCGGCCGATCGCCTGAGCCTGCTCGCGTTCGGCGGCGGAGGCCTTGCCGCCCCCCACGACCGCGATGTAGAGGTGCTCGGGCACCTTTCCATCTTGGTCGGCCGCTCTCGACCGATGTTCGGCCGCTCGCCTCACTCCCAGCGGAAGGTCAGGGCGGCTGCGGCCGGAGCCAGCGCTGCCCAGCAGGCGAGGATCACCCAGGCCCAGGTAGGCACGGACAGCCTCAGCCCGAGCGAGTCGTGCAACCCCTGCGCGAGGGCCGCCGCGGGGAGCACCTTCGCCACGCCCTCGAGCCAGCCGGGGAGCTTGGAGAGAGGAGCCAGGATCCCGCTCACCAGGAGGAGCAAGAGCCACAGGCCGTTGGCCGCCGCCAGGTTGACCTCTGCCCGCAGGAGCCCTGCCATCAGCAGCCCTGTGCCGCCGAAGCCAGCGGTGGCGAGGAGCACCACCGCGAGCGCCGCGCCCGTCCCCCCGGCACTCGCGTGCCACCCGAGCCCGAGCGACACCGGCACGAGCACGGCCACCTGGAGCAGCTCGACCACCAGGATGGCCGCGATCTTCGCCCCGAGCAGAGACGGGCGCCCGAGCGGGGTCGAGCCGAGGCGCTTGAGCACGCCGTACCCGCGCTCGAACCCGGTTGCTATGGAGAGGTTGACCATCGAGGTGCTCATCACGGCGAGCGCCAGGATCCCCGGCGCCAGGAAGTCGACGGGCCGCGGCGTACCGACGGGGAGGATGTGCACTTCGGAGAAGAAGAGCAGGAGCACGACGGGGATCCCGATCGTGAGCAGCAGGGACTCGCCGCGCCGGAGGGTCATGCCCACCTCCGCCCGGCACTGGGCGACGAGCCGTTTGAACACCGACGCGGCCTCGGGTGTCGAGGTCACGCCGTCGCCGCTTGCATCGTCGCCGACCTTCGGCGCAACCTCGGCGCGCGCAACCGCTCCTGTGATGGCGACGTCGGTGGCGACCTCGACGCCGGCCCCGTCGGCGCTCGTCTTGGCGACTTCCAAAGGAGCCCCACCGAGTGCGCCGTGGTCCCGGGTGACCTCCAGATACACGTCCTCGAGCGAGCGGCCTCCGGCGTGCAGCTCCGCGAGGGGCAGATCGTGCTCGGCGAGCCAGCCCGCGAGCGCGCCGATCCGCGCCGCGGCGGCTTCCTCGCTCACCTCTCTCACGCTGTAGCGCCCCGGCTCGACCTCGACCACGTCGCCCCGTCCAATCTCGAGAGCCGCGGCGAGCCCGGCCGTGTCGATCCCGGGCGGCGCGGAGAACGCGAGGGCACCTGCGCCCCGGCCACCCGAAGCGGCGAGCTCGGCCACCGTGCCGCGCGCCACCGAGCGCCCGCGGGCGATGATCACCACCATGTCCGCGAGGCGCTCGGCCTCGGGCAGCTCGTGGGTGGTCAACAGCACACACGTCCCCCTGTCGCGAAGCGACGCGATCACCGAACGGATGGCGATGCGCCCCTCGGGGTCGACGCCGGCGGTCGGCTCGTCGAGGAACACGACCTGCGGGCGTCCCACGAGCGCTAGCGCGAGCGAGAGCCGCTGTTGCTCGCCGCCCGAGAGCCGGCGCCACGGAGTCCGGGCGACCCCCGACAGCCCGACCAGCTCGAGCAGCGCCTCGGGTTCCTCGGGCTCGCGGTAGTAGCTGGCAAACAGCTCGACAGCGCGCCGCGCGGCCATCGTCGGGTACACCCCGCCGCGCTGGAGCATCACCCCGATCCGTGGCGCAAGAGCGCGGTGCTGCGATTGGGGATCGAGGCCGAGCACCCGCACCGAACCCTCCGCAGCGCGCCGGTAGCCCTCCAGGGTCTCGACCGTCGAGGTCTTGCCGGCGCCGTTCGGGCCGAGCAGCGCGAGCACCTGCCCGCTGCCGGCTGCGAGCGAAAGGCGGTCGACTGCAAGCACCGGCCCGTAGCTCACGACGAGTGAGTCGCACTCGATCGCATTCGCGACCATCGGTCAGGCAGGTGTTGAGGCCCAGCTGCGGGCCGAAAGTCGAGACGCAGGGAAGCCGGGCATTCACGGCGAGGCTAGTGGCGGCGGGTACTACCTTTGAGCGGAACATGATCGACATCCGCCTCGTGAGGGGCGATCCCGACGCCGTGCGGGCCGCACTGTCGCGCCGGCTGGTCGACCCGGCCGAGGTCGACCGCCTGCTCGAGGCTGACGTGCGCGCCCGCAATGCCGTGGGCGTTCGCGACGAGATCCGTGCGCGGGTGAAAGAGCTCTCGCGCCAGGTCTCACAGGCGCGCCGGTCCGGCGACGAGGACGACGCCGCCCGGCTCGTCGAGGAGAGCCGTCGGCTCGGGGACGAGGAGCGCCAGGCCGACTCCGAGGCGACCGCAGCGCAAACAGAGGTCCGCGAGCTGCTTCTGTGGTTGCCCAACCTCCCCTCGCCCGACGCGCCCGACGGCAGCGGGCCACGGGACAATCCGATCGTGAGGCGCTGGCCGTCCGAGCCGCGCAGCTACGCTGAGCACCAGCGCGTGCCGCACTGGGACGTGGGCGCGCAGCTCGGGATCCTGGACCTCGATCGCGCCGCGAAGCTGTCGGGCTCGATGTTCCCCCTCTACCGCGGTCTCGGGGCGCGCCTCGTGCGCGCGCTGAGCGCCTTCGCTCTCGACCACCACGCGCAGGCTTACGAGGAGATCCGTCCCCCGACCCTGGTTCGTACCGAGACCATGACCTCCACAGGCCACCTGCCGAAGTTCGCCGACGAGGCGTACCACGTCGAGCGCGACGACCTCTGGGCGATCCCGACCGCCGAGGTGCCGCTCACATCGATGTACCGGGGGGACATCCTCGAGGAGTCGGACCTGCCTGTACGGCTGTGCGCGGCGAGTGCGTGTTTCCGTCGTGAGGCAGGGGCCGCGGGGCGCGACACACGCGGCGTGCTGCGCACGCACGAGTTCGACAAGGTCGAGATCTTCGCCTATGCGACCGCCGGGCAGTCGCCGGAGGTGCACGAGGAGATGGTGGGACGCGCCGAGTGGCTGTTGCAGGCGCTCGATCTCGAGTACCGGGTCGTCGACCTGTGCACGGGCGACCTGGGCAACGCCTCGGCGCGCACGTTCGACCTCGAGGTCTACGCGCCCGGCAGCGACATGTGGCTCGAGGTGTCCTCGGTCAGCTGGTGCAGCGACTACCAGTCACGCCGGGCCAACATCCGTTACCGCCCCTCCGAGGGTGGGCAGCCGGTCTTCGTGCACACGCTGAACGGCTCGGCGCTCGCGTGGTCGCGGGTGTGGCCCACCCTGATCGAGACCGGACGGCAGGCCGACGGATCGGTACGGCTGCCCGAGGCACTCGCCGGCTACCTGGGTGGGGACACCGTCGTAGAGGCGCGCTGAGCCGATTGGGCCAGGAGCCGGACGATGTTCTTCCGCTCCATCCGCCGCCGCTCGGTCCGTGCCCGTCTAGTGCGCCCCGCTCACCTCGAACCGATAACCGACCCCTCGCACGGTAGTGATGGTCCTCGGTGAAGAGGGGTCCTCCTCGATGTGGGCGCGCAGGCGCTTCACGTGCACGTCGAGGGTCTTGGTGTCGCCGACGTAGTCGAGGCCCCACACCCGGTCGATCAGCGTGTCGCGCGTGAGCACGCGCCCGGGGTTCTCCATGAGCAGCTCGAGCAGCTCGAACTCCTTTCGGCGAAGGTGCACCTCGCTCCCGCGCACGAACACGCGGTGGCGGTCGGTGTCGAGGCGAACCGTGCCGATCTCGATGACGCTCCCGTCGACAGAGCGGTCGCTCGAGCCGCCTCCCGGCCCCGAGAGCGGCGCCCTGCGCAGCACGGCGCGCATGCGGGCCACGAGCTCACGCAGCCGGTAGGGCTTGGCCACGTAGTCGTCGGCACCCATCTCGAGCCCGACGACCGTGTCGATCTCGGTCCCCTTCGCAGTGACCATGATGATCGGCACCGACGAACGTGAACGTATCGTCCTGCATACATCGATACCCGACAGCCTCGGGAGCATCACGTCCAACAGCACGAGGTCAGGCTCGACGCTCTCGAACAGGCGCAGCGCCTCGGTGCCGTCGCGCGCCACGCTCACCTCGAAGCCCTCTCGCCCGAGCCCCACAGCGAGGGCGTCGACGAAGGACTCCTCGTCCTCCGCCAGCAGCACCTTGATCCTCTCCTGCTGGCCGGCCGGCTGGGTGCCGGCGTGCTGGGCGTGGGCCCGGGGCGGCCGGACGCTGCTTGGCATTGTCAGCCGACCTGAGCCTGGGCGGGGAGGATCATGCGGAACGTCGAACCCTCACCCTCGCGCGAGTCCACCTCGATGCGCCCCTGGTGGTTGGCCGCCACGTGGCGGGCGATTGACAGACCCAGCCCGGTCCCACCGGTGTTGTGGCTGCGTCCCTGGTCGACCCGGTAGAACCGCTCGAAGATCCGCTCGATGTCGCGCGCCGGTATCCCGATCCCGTGGTCCTCGACCTCCACGATCACCTCGTCACCCGAGCGCCGGCCGTCGAAGCGTACCGTGCCCGAGTCGTAGGAGAACTTCACCGCGTTCTCGAGCAGGTTGTAGAGAGCCGACACGAGCTGGCGCCGGTCGCCCAGGACCGTCACCGGCACGTCGGGCTCCTCCACGAGGATCTTGACCCCGCGGTGCTCGGCGGTGGCGCGGACGCGCTCGACCGACTCCGCCATCACGAGGCTCACGAGCACCGGCTCGCGTGGTGGCGCCTCCTCGGCTTCGATGCGTGACAGGTCGAGCAGGTCGTCGATGATCCGGCTCACCCTGAACGCCTCTGTGTGGATGCGCGAGGCGAGTCGCTTGCCGATAGCGGGGTCGGTCTCGGACACGAGTGTCTCTGCGAGGAGCCCGAGCGCGCCCATGGGGGTCTTGAGCTCGTGGCTCACGTTGGCGACGAAGTCGCGGCGAATCTCCTCGAGGCGCCTGCGCTCGGAGACGTCATCGATCACGGCTATGACGCCGAGCGTGCGCCTGCCGTCGTCGATGACCTGCGTGCTAACCGCCAGAGTGCGGCGCGGCGGGCCGTAGAGGTCGAGCGTGCGCACGGCAGAGCCCTGTTCCCATGCGCCGCCCAGAAGGTCTACGACGGCCTGCGCGGCGAGCGCGTCCCCGTGGCGCCCGCCCATGAGCCCGATGGCGCGGGTGTTGCGGAACACGACCTCGTCGTGCTCGTCACAGACGATCACGCCCTGGGGGAGCGTGTCGAGCGCGTGCCGCAGCCGGATGGCGTCTGAAGACGCCTCGGCCACCGCCTCCGCAGCGCGGTCGGTGACGAGCTCGAGCTGGTGCAACGCGGGTTCGATCCCTTGCTTCTCGTCGCCGGGGGCATCGGAACCGAGACGCGACGCGAGCGCGCTGAGGCGCTGCTCGAGCGAGTGGCGCCCCGAGCGGCGCCCGAGGATGGTGGCGACGACCACCGCCAGGATCGTGAACCCGCCGAGCGCGGCGAATCCGGCCACCACCTCGTTGTGCGGCACACCTGACGCGCCGAGCATCGCCCACAGCATGACAGGCCGGTCGGACGATCAGAGATGACCCTGCTCGGCCCGGGTCGGCCGCGTAAGGGCCGGTGGAGGGCGCCGTGTGTCGGGTGAAAAATCATGAAATATATTGAAAACTAGTGGAAGATCTCGTATTGTGAGTTGAAGGGGCCTGGCGGTGCCCACGACCTGGAGATTCGAGGAGGAGCGATGCTGATGCTGCGGGTGTTGCCGGCGCTGGCCGACGTTCAGATGAACCCGACGGTGGGGAACCTCCCCGGCGGCAACGTGCTCCAGCACCTCACGGACGGCATCGGGGGCTGGGCGCTCGTGGCGGCATTGGTCGGCCTCGTGATCGGGGCGGCCGCGTGGGCTCTCGGGGCTCATTCGCAGAACTACCACCAGTCCTACTCGGGGCGGCGCACCGTGCTCGTGTCGGGCCTGGCGGCGCTGCTCATCGGCGCGGGCCCGGGGCTCGTCAACTTCTTCTTCCACGCCGGCTCGGGCGTGCATTGACCGGCCCGCCGGTCCGCCTTCTGCGCCCGAGCCAGCACCTGTTTGTCGCCGGCTCCCGATGAGCGTTCTCACCGGCTCTCGATGACCGTGCACCTCCAAGCAGCCCCCTCCGTGCTGTGCCCCTTGGGCGGGGTGCCGGTGATAGGCGCGGCCTGCAACGCGGTCACCGGCGGCGCGTCGAAGGCAGCGGGCTCGGTGCTCGGCTCCACGGTCGGTGCGGCTTTCGACGCCGCGGGGCAGTGGGTGGCCCAAGGCGCGGTGTGGCTCCTCGGTGCCCTCGGGGGCGCGATGTCGTCGAGCACGACCGTCGGGCTGGGCACGAAGTGGTTCTCACTGCACGAGTCGTTCATGGCAGCCCTCGCCGCCGCGGTCGTGCTCCCGATGGCCTTCGTGGGAGCCATCCAGGCGATCTACCGGCAGAGCGGCGCAGTGCTGGTGCGCTCGTTCCTCGTGAACCTGCCGCTGTCGCTGCTGCTCACCGGTGTGGCGGTTGAGCTCGTGCGCCTTGCGCTGTCCGTCACGGATCTGCTCTCGGCTGAGGTGCTGTCCGCAGGCGGGGTCGATACGCGCCATCTGCTCGCCCCGGTCGCCACCTTCCTCGGCGCCACCGGCGTGGCGAGCCCGGGGGTGCCTTTGTTCGTCGTCTTCGTGGTGGCGCTGGTGGTGGCGGTGTCGGCGCTCGTGCTGTGGATGGAGCTGATCGTGCGCGCTGCTGCGATCGCGGCGGCGACGCTCTTCCTGCCCCTCACCCTGGCGTCGCTCGTGTGGCCGACGGTCTCGCACTGGTGCAGGCGCCTGGCGGAGACGATCGCTGCGCTGGTCCTCTCCAAGTTCGTGGTCGCCGCCGTGCTCTCGCTGGCCGTGGGGGCTATCGCGGGTGGGCTCGGGACCGAGGGTCGCGACGGGGGTGGCTTCTCCTCGGTGCTGGTCGGGGTCGCGATGCTCGTGATCGCGACCGTGTCCCCGTTCAGCTTGCTCAAGCTGGTCCCTGCGGTGGAGGCGGGCGCGGTGGCCCACCTCGAGGGGGTGCGTCACCGCCTCGCCAGCGCTGCCAAGGCGCCGGTGCGTGCCGCGAACCTCGCCATGGATATCGCCGGGACAGCTGGCGGCGCCTCGGCCGTCGGCTCGACCGCCGGAGCCGGCTCCACGACAGGGGGAGGCGCGCTCGGGGACCTCGGCGGGGCGATGAACGCGGGCGAAGCGGACCCACAGCCGTCAGGCGGAGCGGGCAACGGCGCAGCCGGCCCGAGCGCCGGCAGTCCGGGTGGTGGTGGCCGCGGAGGCAGTCCTGTAGGTGGCGGCGGTGGCTCAGCCGGCGCAGCCGGTGTGAGCGTCGGCAGTGGGGACTCGGGCAGCGACGTGGGGCCTGCCGAAGGTGCCCCGCGCGGACCTCATTGGGAGAGATCCGACGACGTACCCGAGATGCTCCGCGGTGGCGGTACCAGGCTCACGCCTGGCGGAGTGTCGGCACCGGGAGGCCGCGTCGGTGCCTGAAGAGACTCCCCGCGTGCGCTTTCGCTTCGGGCCGCTCGAGCGGCGCGGGCTCATAGCGGGATGGCGAGGTGGGCAGATCGCGTCGGTCGCCGCCGGGCTCATGGTGGCGGTGCTCGCAATGCGCGCGGGCAGGCCACTCGTAGGCGCCGTCGTGGCCCTGGTCGCGCTCGGTGCTTCGGTCGCTCTCGCCATGTGGCCTGTGGGAGGGCGCACCCTCGAGCAGTGGACACCCGACGCGCTCAGGTATGCGACCGACTCGAGCCGCCGCAGGCGCGATCGCTCCGATCCGTTCGGCACGCTCGAGCTGTTGACGGTGGAGCTGGCGTCACCGGGACCCAGAGGTGGGCCAGCGGTCCGATCAGCCCCCCAGTCCTCGAAGCAGGCCGCGGTGGTCTTCGACCGTGCCGCGCGTACCTATACGGCGGTGCTCGGGGCGTCGGGCTCCGGGTTCGTGCTGGCGGGGGAGGAAGAGAAGCTCAGGCGGGTCGGCGCGTGGGCAGACGTGCTGTCCTCCCTTGCGCGTGACGGGTCATCGGTCCACCGGGTGCAATGGGTCGCGCGGAACGTGCCCGGTGGCTCGCCTCCTGCGCTGAACGGCAGCTCCGGCGACGCCAGCGCGTACCACGAGCACGACGCGTACAACGGGTACGACGGATACACCGGACACGGATCGAACCGCCGCTCCGGCGAGTACGACGGGTACGACGCTGCCCGCCGGTCGTATGCCTCGCTGCTCAGGGCGCAGGGCGAGCTCTCCAGACACCACGCGGTGCTCGTCGCGGTGAGCGTGAGCCCTGCGAAGCAGGCGCGCGCCGTTAAGGCGGCCGGCGGAGGGAGCACGGGAGCGTGCGCGCTGGTGCTGCGCGAGGCGGGAATGCTGCGCAGGCGCATCGCCGACGCGGGGATCGAAGCGGGGCACGCCCTTTCTCCAGCCGAGCTGGCTCGCACGCTGCGCAGCGCTTTCGAAGCCGGCGACGCGCAGGCCGGTGAGCGGTCGCCCGCGCGGGGAGGGTCGCGGAAGGTGCGCTGGGGACGCCCTTCTCCGCCGGCTGGACCGTGGCCCATGGGGGTGCGCTCCGAGTGGAGCCGGGTGCTCGTCGACGGGCTCTGGCACGCCAGCTACTGGATCTCGGAGTGGCCGCGTACCGACGTGGGGCCCGATTTCCTCGGTCCCCTCCTGCTGCTCCCGGAAGGCCGCAGCACCGTGTCGGTCGTGATGGAGCCGCTCACGCCCTCGGAGGCGGCACGCAAGATCGAGCAGGCGCGTACCGCCGACATCGCCGACTCCGAATTGCGCCGCAAGGGTGGCTTCCTGCTCACCGCGAGGCGCCGGCGGGAGGAGGAGGTGCTGGCCCAGCGGGAGGCGGAGCTCGCCGACGGCTACGCCCCGTTCAGGTTCTGCGGTTACGTGACGGTGAGCGCTTCGAAGCCGGGGGAGCTCGACGAGGCATGCCGGCAGGCAGAGCAGGCAGCCGCGCGCTGCGGGCTCGAATTGCGCCTGTGCTACGGCGACCAGGCACGCGCCTTCTCCGCGACCCTCCCGCTAGGTCGCGGACTGTGCTGACGACTATGAGCGCGCCGGCGCGCAGTACGACGATGTCGCTCGGTCGCAGGCTCGCCTGAACGGCGATGGGCGTGCCGGCGCACGAGACCACCACGCGCCATCTCGCCGCGGCCTACCCGTTCGCCGCGGAGCCCGGGCTCGGCGACGACGGGGTGCTCGTCGGGCGGGACCTGCTCGGCGGCGCTCACTTCTACGACCCGTTTCGTCTGTATCGATCGGGCTCTCTGACCAACCCGAACATGGTCGTGTTCGGCCAGATCGGAAGGGGCAAGAGCGCGTTCGTGAAGACCTACCTCTGGCGGCAGGCGGTGTTCGGCCGCAGGGCGTGGGTCGTGGACCCCAAGGGCGAGTACGCGCCGCTCGCGAAGGCGTGGGGGACCGAGCCGCTGTCGCTGCGACCGGGGGGCACTCTCAGGCTCAACCCCCTCGACGCCCCGGCCTCGGTCGGAGACGAGGAACCGCAAGAGGTCACCCGGCGGCGCGCAGAGCTGCTCACTTCTCTCGCAGCAGCGAGCCTCGGCCGCCCGCTGTTGCCCACCGAGCGCGCAGCCGTGGAGCTGGCGGTGTCCGAAGTTACCGAGGACAGCGCAGGGGCGCACGAAACCGACGGTGCTTCACGGGGCGCGCCGGCGCCGACACTTCCCGAGGTGGTGGAGGCGCTGCTGCAGCCGAGCGCCGGCGCCGCACGAGCGCTTCGTACCTCTGTGGCGGAGCTCGCCGCCGACAGCAGAAACGTGGCGCTAGAGCTGCGCAGGCTGGTGTCCGGCGACCTGCGCGGCATGTTCGACGGGCCGACCTCACCCGGGGTCGGCTTGGGCGGCCCGCTCGTGGTGCTCGACCTCTCCGCCGTGTACCACTCGGCTGCGCTCGGGGTGCTCATGACGTGCGCCACCGCGTGGTTGCAGGCTGGGCTTTCAGGCGCACATAGCGCTCGTCGACTCACCGACTCGCCGAGCACCGGCGAGGGCACCATCCTCGTGGTCGACGAGGCTTGGGCGATCCTCGCCAAGGAGAGGATTCAGCTAGACTACTGCTCATGAGGGTGGCGGTGTACGCACGAATCTCTGATGACAGCGAGGGCAGGGGATTGGGCGTTGCTCGACAAGAGCAGGACGCTAAGACCATCGCCGATCTACGCGGTTGGGATGTTGTCCAGACGTACGTGGACAACGACGTGAGTGCATTCAACACAAAGGTCTTCCGGCACGAGTTTGAGCGGATGCTCGATGACCTCGCCGCTGGCACCGTGGACGGCTGTGTTGTGTACGACCTGGACCGCTTCGCCCGACAGCCCGCGGACCTAGAGCGCGCGATCAAGATCTTCGACGGCAGACCGGGGATGGCGTTTGCAACGGTCCAGGGCGACATCGATCTCTCATCGCCGGACGGCCGGACGATGGCACGAGTCTTGGTCGCATTCGCAAACAAGAGTTCGATGGACACCTCTCGCCGTGCGAAGCGAAAGCATCTCGAGCTTGCTCAGCAAGGAGCCCTGGTCGGCACTGGCCGTGTATTTGGCTATCAGGATGATCGAGTCACCCTAAAAGAGGATGAAGCCGAACTCATTCGGCAAGCGGCAAAGGACATCATCTCGGGCGTCGCCCTCCACGCGATTGCTCGACGCTGGAACGAGCAGGGAATCAAGACGCCATACGGGAACATCTGGCGACAAGCGCCTCTTCGCCAGATGATGATCTCTCCTCGACTTGCTGGTTACAGGGTCCACCGAAAAGCCATTGCGCTCGATGCAGACGGCAACCCCGTTATGGCTCAGCGGCCACCTATCTTGGATGTCGAAGTTTGGGAGGCGGTGTGCGCAACCATCCGAGATCGCTCGAGACCGGATAAACACGTCCACCCAGGGGGCAGGAAACGACTCCTTGCTGGCATTGTCCGCTGCGGACGCTGCGGGACCCCGATGACCTCTGACAAAGACCGTCGGCGCAACATCCATACGTATGTGTGCAAATCAGCGACCACTAACGGCGGATGCGGAAAAGTCGCAGTATCGGGTGAGCGGGTCGACGAACTCATTACCGATCTCGTCCTGACGTACGTTTCGACTCGGGAGGTTCCGATTAAGACCGATGATTGGCTCGGGGAGGAGGAGCTCGCGGGGACGACGGCTCGTATTTCGGATTTGATGGCAGCATTTGCGTCAGGCCAACTTTCGAAGGAGGTCGTCTTCCCGTCGGTGCAAAAGCTCGAGGACCGCGCTGCGGTCCTTCAGGCGGAGCGATCGGCCTGGCTGCGAGAACGAACTGCCGAGGCTGCTCGACCTACGAATATTCCTGAGCTGTGGCCAGGGCTGGACGTCGATCAACGACGAGCAGTTATCGAGTCTGTGCTAGCAGCCGCGGTAATCAAACCCGCCGCCGTCAAGGGTGGACGCTTTTCGCCGGACCGAGTCGACGTCGTCTGGCGATAGACGAGGTTGGCGATCTGTCGCCAACGATCCTCGGTCATCGTTGGCGCTGACTTCAACTGGGCTTCGACCCAAAGTTCGGCCTCAGTGCTGGGGCGACTCGTCGCCAGAACACTCCTGTCCGATTCGGATACGGCTTCCCCAACGCTCCTGCTCGTCGCCTTCTTGCTACGAGCCGGGAGGCGTAGCTCGACGATTGCCGCGCAGCCTGGCTTGTCAGAATCACCGCGGTCATACGGATTCAGCGGATCGTCGACCAGCCGGATGGCTTTGGCTCGCTCCGACGGCTCTGGGCTTGGCTGATCGGCAGAGAATTCTCCTTCCAACTCCGCGGCATCGAGGCCCCGGTTGGGACCGCGGAGTTTGACTTCATCGCGATCACACGCATACGGGGACATCGACGCTCCGTGCCTCAAAACAGGACCACTTGCCCTGCTGTGGTCCATCGTCCCGATGGACATCACCCTGAAAGTCATCCGGCCTTGTCACCCCCCTCGTGATCGGCGGAAGTGCGCACTGTCACCCTTGGACTGGGATTGTCACCTCCGAGCGACACGAGACGTCACCCCGGTTTGCCGTCGCACCGGCAATTCAGGATCACGGCTTCGAAGAGAACCACAGACGTGTGCTGCTTACGGTGTGCGACTTCGGGTATAGCGCCAAGCATGAGGCTGACAAGGTCGGGAGCCAACGACTTGCCAGCTCGCCACACAACAGGGAGGACCTATGGCCAACACGACAAGGCGGCGTTCGCCGGCCGGTCGTGGACCCGAGGGCGGAGTCGGTCCAAGCCTCGAGGGAAAGTCCTGGGAGCAGCGCCACATTCGGGTGACCTTCTGGCTCGACCGGACCCTGCGCGAAGAAGTCCGTGCGGCGGCCAAGACGCGGGCGTTGAGCATCACCCAGTTCATCGCCCAGGCACTGCGACGCGCCGTCGACGATACGAAGCAACGCCGCTAACTGAAGCAACGATCTTGGGTGCTCTTCGGCGGTGGGCATCCCATCTCGAACGTCACCCCGAGTCGGGTTCTGGAACCATTTGCCGGGTGACGGTTGGCATGGCGCCAAGGCGGCCGGTTGCGCACAATGTGCCGTTGACCTGCGAAGGTGACGTTCCAGACGGTGTCACCCTCCAACAACGACTCCCCAGGAGAACCAGAGGAGACCCGGACGACCGATGGCGCGTGGTTTGGCGACCCAGCGGCGAACCTGCCGGAAGAAATCTCCGCAGAATCCCTCCACGGGCGGCGGGGGGTGACGGTCGGGGTGACATTGTCCGCGCACCCTCTTCTTGTGGGCCGACCGTTCTTCGACAGACCGGCGCGTCTTCGGGCCTCCGCCGCCCGAGCAAGCCCGAGAAAGGAGAGGAGGGGTGACGGCAACGGTGACAGGGGCCACGGCCAGGTTGATGAGGTCGGCCGCCGTCCTAACCGTTGCCGTCATGGCCATCGTTCTGGCCGGATGTTCGTCGGACCCTGCTCCGCACGCGAGAACATCGACTTCGGTCACTCGGACCACACGATCGACGTCGACGACCACCACGACGACATCGAGCTCGGCAAGCGCAACACAGACTGCAGTCCTCAACGCATGGGAGTCCGCCGAGCAAACCCTCTACGGCTATCTCCAAGGCCCCTGGCAGCAGGATCGGTCCGATCTGGTCGCCGGTGAGACCAGTGCCGACCTCTGGCCGAAGCTCGCCGCTTACTTCGCCAACCCGGCGCTTCAATCAGAAGACGAGTTCCTCGTCGGGGTGAAGATGGGTCAGCTGAACGGACCAACCACCTACAACCTCGGCCATCCGACGGTGTCCGCCGTTTCGCCTACCTCCGCGACGGTCACGGGCTGCATCTATGACACGGGCACCACTTCTGCCTCGGGCAAGCCAGGTCCGGCCACGCTCGATGGTGGAGGAGCTGGTGGATACAACGGCACCTGGAATCTTGAGCTCCTAAATGGTTCATGGAAAATCGTCAGCTTCAAAACGTCGTCGGTTCCAAAGTGCTGAGGAAGTCACTCCTGTTGATCGTCAGCCTGCTTGCGTCGACGGTTGTCGCTCTCGTCGTGACGCCAGGGATTGCCTTTGCGGGGACGGGGACGGGCGGTGGGTCGGGTGGTTGCACCGACTCAGGCCAGACCGTGACGTGCGGAGCCGGTCTTGGCGGCCAGCCGGGCTCGGGAGATGGTGACGGCGCCGGAGCGACTCTGGCAAGCGCGGGCGGAGGGAGCACGGCGCCACAGTGCCCCGACTTCGTGCCTTACTCGGTCGCCATCCCTGGCGGCGGTGACGGAGGGGCGCCTCCGGCCGGAGCGCCACAGCCCGGGGCCTGGTACGTGAACCTCTGCGCGCAGGGAAGCGTCCAAGGCATGGCAACCGGCGTCGAGTGGTTCGCCACCGGACAGGTGCCGGGCACGCCACCGCCCGACCCCGCCGTCGTGGGCGCGGAGGCGGCCAGCGAGCTTCACCTCGCCAGCCCCTCGCTGGTGCTTAGTCCGTCTAACAGCGGCTACGTGAACCTCGCCGAGTGGTTCTGGATCGATCCTTCGATCTGGCACCCCCTCACCACCACGGCGCAAGCCTGCAACGCCGGCGGGTGCACGGCGGCGTCAGCCACCGCCACGCCGGCCTACGTGACGTGGAGCACCGGCGACGGGACAACCCTCACCTGCAACGGTCCCGGCACCGCCTACGACACGGCCCTTCCGGCCGACGCCCAGTCGACCGACTGCTCGCACACCTACACGCAGACCTCGGCGGGTCAGCCCTCCCCAGACGGCAACCCCAACGACGCCGCCTTTCCGATCACCGCCACGGTCATGTGGAGCGTTGCTTGGGCGGGCCCCGACGGCTCGGCCGGGGCGCTGCCCGGCCTCACCACCGAGGGGAGGTCCACCTTGAAGGTCGCCCAGATCGAGTCCGTGAACAACTGAACAACTGAACAACTGAAGAACTGGAGCTCCGATGGTCACCACCGCGCCCGAACGGCCCGTCTTCGCACCACCGAACGACGTCGACCAGCGCAGCGGACTGCGCCTGACCACGCGCACCTACCAGCGCCGCCCATGGCAGATCGGTCTCGGTGTGGCCCTCGTCCTCGTCTGCGCCGCGGTGGCCGGCGCGCTGTTCGACTCCTCGGCTCAACGGGTGCCAATCGTGGTGGCGGCCAAGAGCTTGCCGGCCGGCACCGTGCTCACTCCCGGCGACCTGGCAACGGCGACCATCCCAGCCTCGGGCGACATCACGGCCATGTCGGCCACCGGCTCGGCCGCCCTGGTGGGCCAGCAGCTCGACACCCCCGTCTACGCCGGCCAGGTCATGGTCCGCCAGATGCTCTCGACCACTCCACAACTCGGCGCGGGTGAACAAGTGGTCGGCATGTTGCTCAAGGGCGACCAGATGCCGTCGGTGCCCCTCGTCGCCGGCGAGACCGTCGAGGTGATCGCGGTTCCCCAGTCCGGGCAGGGCTCGACTATCGGCGGCACGATCGGCTCGGCGCTGGTGGACAGAGCCACCGTCTTCGCGGTCGGTCCCGCCCCTCCGAATCAGAGCCAGTACGAGGCCTCGGTCTCGCTCGAGGTCCCGAGTTCCGACGCCGCCAGCGTCACCGCCTATGCGGCCGCCGACCAGATCGGGCTCTCGCTGGTGCGCGCGGGGCAGAAGTGACCGTCGTCACCCTGGCCTCGCTCAAGGGTTCGCCCGGGGTGACCACCGCGGCCACCGCCCTCGGCGCGAGCTGGCCCAGCGGACGTCGGGTCCTGCTCGTCGAAGCGGATCCTTTCGGCGGTGATCTGGCTCCGCGCTACGGCTCGACGAGCGCCCTCGGTCTGGCGTCCCTCTTTGCCGCGGCTAGGCGGTCACTCAGTCCCGAGGGCGTCTGGGAGCACGTGGACCGTCTTCCCGGCGGCCTCCCCGTCCTCTTCGGCCTCTCAGGCGTCGCCGGCGCGGTGGCCAACGAGAAGGCCTGGCCCGCCGTCGCGGCGGCGCTCGGCGCGCTCGACGTCGACGTGGTCGTCGACGCCGGGCGGCTCCTCCCGAGCTTCGCCGGGGGCATCCACGACGTGCTCGCGCAGAGCGACGTGTTGGTCGTCCTGTGCCATCCGACGCTCGAGGGGATCGTCCATCTCCGAGCCGGCCTGCCCGGCTTGGTGGCCGAGCTGCATGGCCGCCAATTGCTCGTCGTCCCCGCCAGCTCGGGCGGCTATGCGGGCGCCGAGATCGCAAAGACTCTCGGCGTCGCCGTCGGCCCGTCCATGCCCGACGACCGGAGGGCCGCCGACGCGTTGGCCAACAAGGGCGCCGTCAAGCGGCTCGAGCGCGCCCCCCTGCTGAAGTGGGCCGCCACGCTCATTGCGGCACTGGGGATCGAAGCAGTGGGCACCGATGCAGCGGGCAGCGAGGAAGCGGTTCCGGTGGCTGCCGCCGAGAACAGTGCCCAATCAGCGCCGGTCGACGTCGGGACCCCGGCGCCTCTGGACGAGGCGCTGTCGTCGGAGCACGACCACGACGCAGTGACCGTCGGGGCGGGAACGGACGGAGAGGCTCGCTCGTGAACGACGCCGAACGCCGTGAGCTCGAGACCTACGCCACCGAGCACGTCGCCGATGGCATCGTCCGCTACGGAACGGCGGGCATGAGTGAGGGCGATCGCCGCGCCTTCGTCGAGAAGCTCGCCCGCGAAGCCATCGACGAGGCGTCGCGGGCGATGGTTCAGCGCGGCGTGACCACGCCGAGCGCCGAGGAGGAGGACCAGATCGTCCGGCGCCTTGTCGCCACCCAGCTCGGGCTCGGGCGCCTCCAGCTGCTCCTCGACGAGGACGATATCGAGAACATCAACATCAACGGGGCCGACCATGTGTGGGTCAAACGCGCGGATGGCACTAAGGAACGGGTCGAGGCGATTGCGGACAGCGACGAAGACCTGGTCGAACTGGTCCAGCGGGCGGCCCGGGCGCACCACAGCGGCGGGGAGCGCCGGATCGACGCCGCCAAGCCTGTCGTCGACCTCCACCTCGCCGGCGGGCACCGGCTCTCGGCCATGATCGAAGTCTCGAACCGCCCGTGCGTGTCGATCCGACGCCACCGCCTGGTCGACCCCACCCTCGACGACCTGGCCGACTCGCTCACCGAGGAGCTGACCCGGTTCCTCAGCGCCGCGGTGCGAGCCCGGCTCAACATGATCGTGGCGGGCGGCACCGACGCCGGCAAAACCACGCTGCTGCGCGCCTTGGCCGCCGAGGCGGACCCAGCAGACCGCATCGTCACCATCGAGCTGGCCTACGAGCTCGGTCTGCACGAACTGGCCCATCGCCATCCCGACTGCGTGGCCTGGGAGACCCGCGAGGCCAACACCGAGGGACAGGGCGCGATCTCGATGGACTATCTGGTGCAACGGGCCAACCGCCACGACGCGGACCGGGTGATCGTGGGCGAGGTCCTCGGCGACGAGATCGTCCCCATGCTCAACGCCATGACGGCGGGCAAGGCCGGCTCGATGTGCACCATCCACGCCGATTCGACCGAAGGCACCTTTGGAAAGATCAAAACGTACGCGTCGCAATCCCCCAAACAGCTCAACGACCAGGCGGCGGCGCAGCTGAGTGCCCAGGCGCTGGACCTCGTGATCTTCGTGCGCAAACGGCCCGACACCTCGGGTCTGGCCCGGCGCTACGTGTCCTCTGTGCGCGTGGTCGAGGACTCCGACGGCCCCCACGTGATCTCGAGCGAGATCTTCGCCGAGCCCGACGGCGGTGGGCCCGCGGTGCACCACCTGTCCGTGCCGCCGGGCCTGCGCGACCGCCTGTCCGACGTCGGCTACGAAGCGCCCCTGCACCAGGTCTACGCGCGATGACCGCGCTCGTCGTCCTCTTCGGCGCCGGCCTCGGCGTGGGCGTCGCGCTGGTCATCTCGGGCATCTGGTCGACGGCCCGGCCGACCAAGCGACCGTCTCTCACCAAGCGCATCGACCCGGTCAACCGCCAGGGTGCGGTCTGCGCAGTGGTCTTGGCGGCAGTCGTCGGGCTGGTGACTCACTGGCCGGTGGGGGCCGCCATCGGCGGGGCGATCGGTTGGACGCTGCGCTCCGCGCTCGAGCCGAACACTTCGCGCCGTGTCGTCGGGCGCCTCGAGGCTCTGGCCACCTGGATCGAGGCGCTGCGCGACGGCGTGGCCGCCCATCGCGGCCTGCTGGCTGCCATCGAGTCGACAGAGCCCGGTGCCCCGCCGGCCATCAGGGCACAGTTGGCGCGCCTCATCGTGCGTATCAAGACCGGTAGCGCGCTCGACGCGGCCCTCCACGCCTTCGCCGCCGAGCTGGGAGACGCTGCGGCCGACGAGGCGATCGCACCGCTCATCTTGGCGGCTCGCTTCGGCGGCTCGGACCTCGGCGGCCTGCTCGCCAGCGCGGCAACGAACACACGCGAGCAGATCGCCCTCTGGCAACGCACCGAGGTGGCCCGGTCCAAGCCACGACGCGACATGCGCCTGGTGATCGCGGTGACCCTCATCTTCACCCTCGGCATTCTCGTCATCGGCCACGGCTACTTCAGGCCCTTCGGCACCCCGGCCGGCCAGGTCGCGTTGCTGGCCGCCGCGGGTCTCTTCGCCGGCGGGTTCGCCACCATGAACCGGCTTTCCCGCCCGGTGCCGATGCCGCGCCTCTTCGAGAGCCGGCCTCTTGAAGGGGAGTCACATCGATGACACTGATGATCGTCGCCGGACTCGGCATCGGTATCGGCCTGGCCACGCTGCTGTGGGGCCTGTTCCCACCGCCCTTGACGCTGCGCGCCGCGCTCGACCGCCTCAATGGCGAGCACGCGCCGGCCCCGATCACTGTCGTCGGCCAGCGGGTCACCGGTGCCCGGCGCCTGTCCGGGCACCTCGTCGAGGGCAACGTGAAGAAGATCCCCCGCCTGGCCGAGATCGTCGTGCCCGACCTGGCCATCACCGGGACCCCGATCGAGACCTTCGCCATCAAGGTCGTCGCTTACGGCGTCGGGCTCGCCCTGCTCGGCCCCGCACTCTGGGCCGCGTTGGGGGCGATCGGCGTGCATCTCAGCGTCGAGGTGCCCGCCCTCGGCCTGCTCGTCTTCGGCACCGCCGGGGTGGTCAGCCCATTCGTCGACCTGCACAAGGCGGCCGATCGTCGGCGCCGGCACTTCTGCCATTCGCTCTCCACCTACGCGTCGCTGGTGTCGATGGCCATGGCGGGGGCCATGGGGTGGTCGAGCGCCCTCGAGGTCGCCGCCGGGGTCTCGTCGAGCGACTGGGCCATGGCAGAGATCGCCCAGTCGCTCCTCTGGGCGCAGGCGTACCGCAAGCAGCCGTACGAAGGGCTCGAGCTCCTGGCGCGGCGCTTCAACGTGCCCGAGCTGACCGACCTGGCCCGGGCCATGGCCCAGGCAGGCGACGGGGCCCGCATCCGCGACTCGCTCGAGGCCAAGTCGAAGTCGCTCCGCCTCAAAGAGACCGCCGCCCTGGAAGACGCCGCCCAGGCCGTCACGCAGAAGATGCTGCTGCCGGGCGTGCTGCTCATGGCCGGCTACGGCGTCCTCGTCTTCTACCCCGCCCTGGCCGCCTTCACCGGGAGCCACCTCTGAAGCGTCACATCCGAACCCGACCCGACAGCGAAAGGAACCCGATGGCAACTCCAAATGTGACCGAGCCGAACGACAGTGCGAACGACACATGGAAGATCGCCACGGCGCGCGGCGTCGTCCATTCGGCCTTCGAGTCGGTCAGGGCAACGCTCAGCTTGCTCCGCGCGTACGTGTCCGCGCGGACCACTCTCATCGCGGGCGACGAACGCGGCGAGATCGCCTCGTGGGTGGTGGTCACCGCCCTCGTCGTGGCCGCCGCCATCGTCATCGTCGGCATCATCGTGGCCAAGCTCACCCAGACTGCCAACAACATCCAGACCCCGTGACCGTGGCGGCAAATGCCCCCGTCCCACGGCGCCGAACGTGGCGGGGGCAAATCGCGACGCGGACGTGGGCTTGGGTGCGTAGACCGCGCGGCGAAGACGGGTTCGCGGACTTCGTCGTCTGCCTCCCCGTCTTCTTCCTCCTCGTCATTGCGGGCATCCAGTTCGCCCTGTGGTCCCACGCCGCCCATCTGGCCCGCGCTGCGGCCGAACAGGGAAGCCAGGTGGCTTCGGGCTACGGCTCGTCACCGAACGCGGGCACCCGCGCCGCCTACGGGTTCATCGCCACCACCGGGCCGGGCACGCTGAGCGGCGCGCACGTCGCGACCACCACGCTCCACGGCGACGTGGCCCAGGTCACCGTCACCGGACGGGCCCAGGCGATCATCCCGTGGCTCGACCTAACCGTGTCGGCCACCAGCGACGCCCCCGTCCAGGAGTACCGGCGCAGTGGCTGAGCGCCGCGAGAGGGGGGCCCGCGCTCGGGGGGAGGAAGGTTCGGCCATCGCCGAGCTGGTGATCGTCGCCCCGGTCCTATTGATCGTGATCGTCCTCATGATCGCCCTCGGGCGCGTCGACTCGGCCCAAGGTGATGTCGAGTCCGCCGCGCGCGCCGGCGTCCAGGGCGCTGTCGTCCAAGCCGATCCCTCCGACGCCGAGAGCCAGGCCACGTCCGCGGCGCAGGCGTCCCTGACCGGAGCGGGGCTCACGTGCACCGCGCCGCAGATAACGGTCGACACGTCGAACTTCGTGGCCGGGGGCTGGGTCTCGGTCACCGTCGTCTGCGTCACCACCTTGGCCGATGTCTCGGTCCCCGGCATACCGGGCGCCAAGACCCTGAGCGCCACGTCGACAGCGCACATTGACCCGTTCCGCGCCGTCGCGACACAGGCGGGGTCATGAAAGGCAGCGTCATGACCGGCCACCTCGATCGGCTGAGGTCGCGTTGGCGTGCACGTCGGCGGCCTCGCGAGGACGGGTCGATCCTGGCGATGACGTGCATCTTCATGACCATGTTCTTGGCCCTGGCCGGCCTGGTCGCCGATGGCGGCCACTACTTCGACGCCAAGCAGGCGGCGGCCTCCGAAGCCGAACAGGCCGCCCGGGCCGGCGCGGGCTCCCTCGACGTCAGTGCGCTCCACGCCGGCACGGTCGCGCTGGATTCCGGCACCGCAGTGGCGGCGGCCGAGAACTACATGGCGGCCTCGGGCCATCCCGGCACCGCCTGGGTCCAGGGCGACACCGTCTACGCCCAAATCTCCTACCGACTGCCCACCCAGCTGCTCGGCATCATCGGCGTCGGCAGCTTGCTGATCAACGTGACCGAATCCGCCACAGACGTGAGCGGCGTCACCACGGGAGGTTGACCATGTCCACCATCTCCACAATCACGCGGCCGGCGCGGGCCACCATGCGTCAACTCGCTGAAGGCCTCGGCGCCTTCGTCGTCCTGGCCGCCGGACTGGTCGGGATCCCCGTTCTCCTGGCCACCGCGATCGGCTGGCCCCTCCCGCACCATCTCCCGGGCACCGCCCAGGTCGCAGGCGCGCTGCGCAATTCAATCCCCGATACGTTCTGGCCCCACCTCTTCGCCTCGTTGGCTTGGCTGGCCTGGGCCTACTTCGTCTTCTCGGTCATCGCCGCTGTAGTGGCCCACCTCCGCGGCGCCGGCGGGAGCCGTCGGCAGCGGCTTGGGAGCCACCGCACCACCTCGGCCCTCGTCTCCGCTGTCATCACCGCCGTCGTCGTCCTCGGCCAACTGCGCGGCGCGCCGGCAGGACGCGTCAGCGCGGGCGCCGCCGCATCCTCCGCCGTCCCATCCACTGCCGTGACAGCCGCCGCGGTCGCGCCAGTCGTACAGCTCACCGCGGACACCACGCCCACGCCGACCACACAACGCGCCCTGGTGACGCATACCGTGGTGCCCGGCGACACCTTGTGGGGCATCGCAACCGCCTACTACGGCAACGGTGAGGACTGGGAGAGGATCTATGCGGCCAACGTCGGCGTACCCCAACCCGGTGGCGGAGCGCTGACCGACGCCCACTGGATCTACCCGGGCTGGACCCTCGTCATCCCCCAGCCCGTGATCCCCGCCGTCGCCGCGCCCGAGCCGGCCGCGTCGGCCGCCCCCGCCCCCACTCCTGCTACTGCTCCTGCTCCTGCTGCAGTGCCCGAGACGCCCGCGCCGGCGCCGGTCGTTGGCGGTACGGCCGGTGTCAACCTCCACAGCGCCGCCCACGCACCGCACGGCGAGCCCTCGGCGAGCCCTCAGGGGACCGGAGGTCACGCACCGGCAGCACATGCCCCCGACGCGTCCACGGGCAGTAAACAAGACATCCACAAGCCCGCAGGGGCTCATAACGCCAGCCCTGCGGGGCAGGGCGACGACATCGGCACCCTCGCCATCGGCGCCGGCATCTTCGGCCTGGCTGCCGTAGGACTGGTCGGTGCCCTCGACCGGCGCCGGCGGCGCCAGGGCAGGCGGCGCATCCCCGGCCGGCGTATCCCACTCCCGGCGCGGCACAGCCCACTGGCCGACCTCGAGCTCGCGCTCCGCCACTACGCCCGAGCCGACGGCCTGGTTTGGCTGACCCATCTTGGTGACCTCCTGGCCCGTGCCGCCGACCGCGCAGGCGTGCCGCGGCCTGACGTGCTCGGCGTCGAGGTCCGCCCCCACGGTCTCGACGTCTTCGTCACCAAGGAAACCGGCGCCGCACCCGCGCCCTTCGATAGCCGATCGGAGGAGCCAGGCGTCTGGCACCTATCGGAGAGCACCGACCACAGTGTCCTCGACGACATGGTCGTCGCAGAACCAGTTTCCCTGACGCTCTTCAGCGTGGGCCAGGCCGGAGATGCCACGTTGCTCGTCAACCTCGAGCGGTATCGCAGCGTGCACCTCAAGGTCGATCCCGAGTGCGTGCCCGGCACCCTCACCGTCGTCGGCACCGAGCTCGCCGCGACCGACGGACCCCACGCGCGCAGCGTCGTGGCCGTCGGATTCGGCCATGGTGTGATCGATCAGCTCGAGAGAGGCACGGTCATCGACGATCTGGAGACAGCTGTCGCCCACGTTGCTCCAGGGGAGAGGAGCGTCGTCTTGGTCGACGCCGCCGCGGTGAGCGACCGGCTCGCCGAGCTGGCAGAGTCACCGGTTCTTCACGTGGTGACCGCCGGCCCCCTCGCCCCGGCCGGCGTCGCGCTCGTCGTCGACCCGGCCACCCCTGCCCTCGCCGACCGGACCCTCGAGGCGGTAGAGCCTCCACACGTCAACGTGGCCACGCTGTTCGACGTCGATGCCCTCCTCGACCTCGCCGAAACCCCGGCCGACGCCGGCCCTTCTGACGAGCCGTATGCAAGGTTCGAGAGCGAGATCCCTTCTGCAAATGCACAACCCGACGACCTAATCGTTCTCGGGCTCCTCGGAGAACCGTCCGTCGCCGTCGGCGACGGCGGCACCCGGGATCTCCTCGAGGCGGTGTCTCCGACTGCCGGGACCAAGGCCAGGCGCGTCGTCGAGCTCATCGTGTACCTGGCGGCGCACGACGGTACCGCCACCCGGGGAGAGTGGTTGACCGACGTCTCGCCCGACAAGGCCCTGAGCGACGGCTACGTCCGCAACCTCGTCCTGCTCACCCGCCGCTCCCTCGAGGCCATCACCGGTGACGGCGACCTCCTCGCCTACGACCGCAGCACCCAGCGCTTCACCCTGGCCGAGCGGGTCCGGTCCGACTGGACCATGTTCCGGTCCTTTGCCGCCAGCACTGAGCCCGACGGACTCCGAGCCGCGCTCTCGCTTGTTCGGGGCACGCCGTTCGGCGTCAACCCCGAACCGTGGACGTCGGCGGCCGGCATCTCCTATGCCGTGGTCGCCGAGATTGTCGATGCTGCCGTCTCCCTTGCCGAGCTTGCGCTTTCCGAGGGAGATTCGACGCTCGCATCGTGGGCCGCTCGTCAAGGCCAACTGGCCGACCGCTACGACCAAGGTCTCTGGCGCATCCTCTTGCGCACAGCCGGCGACAATACGACCCCGGAGAGGATCTGGCAGGAGCTCTGTGACCTGCTGGCCGTCGACGGCGACCCGACCGAGGACCTCGATCCTGCGACGGTCGATCTGTACAGCGTCCTCAGCAAGCCCAAGTCAGCCGCAGCCGATGTCGTCATCCTCCAAGACGACGACGACGTGGTCCTTCCCACGCGCCAGGCCGTCTAGCGAGATCCTCGGCCGTCGAGAGGTAGGCCTACGGGGGAGATCCGCTCGCCCCTGGCGAACCTGTACAGCATTACGCCCGCGCCGATGATGTGACGACGGCGAAGATCTTCCTAGGGTCGAAGTCACCGGCCGCGAGGGCCTTTCTCGTGGTGATGTTCACCCCCCATTTCCTAACGGATCCTCCCGCCCGAGTAGCGGTCACGGATGTTCCTGTTGAAGTAGCGCCCCTTTGAAGCTGCCGACATCAACCCCGTGTAGGTGGCCGTCGGCACGCCCGCAAAGTGGTACACAGACCCGTTGCGGAAGCGCACGTAAAGAACGCTGCCCACCGCGTCGTAGCCCACAGCGGCGAGGTTGGTAGACCTCACGGGAGTTAGTTCAGGAATCGTCAACGACATCGTCTTTCTTCTGGCTGGCGATCGGCCGGGCCTCCGACCTGGCCCGGCATCACGCCCTTCGTTCAGCTGGCCTTCAACTGCGGTGGTGCTGCGCGGGTGCTGAAGTCCTCGACCACCATCGACGCGTTGTCGACCGTGAAGACGAGCTGGTACCTACTGGACGGCTGCAGTGGCAGACCGGCGAGGTTGAACGCCAATGCGGCCTTGACTGGCATCCCTGCCGGGTGGTCCGGCGGGTGCGTCTGAGGCGGCGCCGTGCCGTTGATCCGCACCGGGTTGCCCATCGGGTCGTTCACCAAGTGTCCGTCCGCATCGCGCAGCACAAGCTCGAAGCTGTGCGGCTTCACCATCTCGCTCTGGTCGACCTCGAGCGTTATGCCGATGCCGAATGATGCGGCGCCGGGGTTGATGAACGACCAGTGTGCACCGATCATGTGCAACTTGCCGTCCGGGGAAGCCTGCGCGTAGTCGCACAGGATGATACGGGCGCTGATGCCCGCCATGGGGTTAATCATGGGTTTGTAGCCTCCTAGCTACGTATTGGCCTGAATGATTGGCCGGGGGGCGGAGGCCGTCGTAGAGTGGGCATTGGTCGGGGCTCCACGAGTTGCTCCGGTTGACAGGCGTTACGGGAGGGCGTACTCGGGATAGTGCGTGCCCTCCCGTTTCGCTTTTAGGCCGCGCCTCCTTCCTCGTTCCCAGCCCGGCCGTTGCCGGCGGACCCATTAGCTACTGACACCTCTTCCGGCGCGCATTGCTCGACGGGCAGTTCGAGCCCGTTCGGGATTCCGAGGATGATGCTCGAGTCGTTGTGCCCCTCATCGTCGCGTGCGATCGCGATCCGCGTGCGGGAGACGATCTTCACCTTCCCGGTCTCGTCGTCCTGACTCGCCATGACGAAGCCGAGTGTCACCGTGTCATTCCCGGCAGCTGGCAACACGTCGCCTCCCTTCATCCGGAATCTCAGCTCTCGCCAGTTTTCCTTGTCGCAGGTGCGGCATGGCAGCGTCTCCTGAAGAACGGAGGGCACCGCGTACCACGCCTCGGTCTGGGTGACGTTCTCCCGCGCGATGTACTGGAACTCGTCGAGCGAGATCTCATGGCCGCGCACGGCGCGCTTCATGTACCGCCACAGGGGCAGCAGCTCCTTGACAGCCTTCACCGAGAGTCCGCGGCTCCTATACCTCTTCACGAACCAGAGCTGCTCAAGGACAAGCGCCGGGTAGGCGCCGCCGCGCGAGCCGATGCGCGCCGACTGGGGAATGAGGCCGTCGCTGACCATGGCGGTGAGTTGCCTGTCGCTGATGGTGGTTCCCATCTCGCGCGTGCGCTCGAGGACCTGTGACTTCGTGATCATTTCGAGGTTGCCCTGGAGCTCCATCAGCTCCATGAAGTCGTCTCCCTCGTTCATGTGCTCATCTCCTTCCTTAGCGACATCAGCTACAGGTGAACGGTAGTTGACGACATGCGAGAGTGTCAAACGGACGAGCACAACGGTGTGAGTAACACCGTACCGGTAAGACAGGGTGAATAACCTGGTTAAGGGGCATTTATAAGACGAGCGGCCCTACGATCAAAATGACAAACCGGGGTCGGCATGTAGTTTGCCCTGGAGTTGCGACCACGGCATCTCTCGAGGCCCAAATGGTTCTTTCGACGTCGGCATGTGCATTGGCATCCGCACCGACATGGAGCCGACCTCCCGCCCCAAGGGCGGCGAGGGCTATTTCTATGAGGCATCTATGTGAGGCCCGGACGCTGCTCGAGTGCCTGGTGGTGTTCCCTCCTGGCGGATCTCATGTCCGCGCAATCCAATGCACCACTAAAGACACAAGAGCTCGTTAAAAGGCCAGGTAGAGGGACTGATATGGCTTTGCCGGCCTGCTGCGCAGGTAAGCGTAGGCGTCCATTTCGCGTATCGAGTTGTAGACATGTCTGGTAGGATCCCAGCCATGAAGGATGACCATGTCGCGACCAGGGTGCGCCGTCGGGTGCTCTCGTCGCGAGATCGATTCTGGCGGCCCGAGGACTTCGACGGGTCCTCCGCAACCGTCTCGAAGGCTCTGAGCCGCCTCGAGGCTGCCGGTGACCTCCGGCGGGTGCGCCGGGGCCTCTACTGGCGGGGAACCGACACGCCCCTTGGCATGGCTCCACCCCCGCCGGACCGCTTCGTGGCGGAACTCAGCCCGAGCAACGGCGTCGGTCCGTCGGGGCTCAGCGCGGCACTGGCACTGGGGCTCTCGACCCAAGTGCCGCGCCGCCGCACGACGGCAATCCCGAGTCGTGTCCCGCGCAGTGTCGGTGCGAACGTCTTGGTGAGTCGTGCGGCTGCGACCAAGCGTCGAGACGAGCGCCTGCGCCCCGAGGAGGTCGCCCTCTTCGAGGTGCTCCGCGATTGGGATCATCTTGTCGAGGTCCCCGAGGAGGCGGCACTCGAGAGGCTAGGCGGGCTGCTCGGCGATGGGATCCTTCGATCCAATCGGCTGACCCGAGCGTCCTCAACGGAGCCCGCACGGGTCCGTGAGGGGCTACGACGAGTATTGGCCGGCACCGGTCACACTCACGACGCAGCGCGAGTCCGCCCGGCTCGTTCGGGCGGCTTGGTCAGCCCAGCGGTCTGAGGACCATGCGGTTCCGAGACCAACGGGTCTTCGAGGCCACTATCGCTGCAGCAGCAGAGCAGCTGGATATCGACCCGATCGCCGTGGAGAAGGACTACTGGGTGAGCGAGGTTCTCCGGGGCCTCGCGGCGTTCTTCCCCGCCGAGTTCGTCTTCAAGGGGGGTACGAGTCTGTCGAAGGCATATCGACTCGTTCAACGCTTCTCGGAGGACGTCGACATCTTGGTGCTGCCAGGCGAACGTGGCCGATCGGCGACCGACACATTGATGAAGAAGATGGGTACGGTTGCGGGCGAGATCACAGGCGCCGAACCGGCCAAGTGGAACGGCGCCGAGACCGGCAAACACCGCGCTTATCGGATCCCCATTTCGGCCCGGTTTCCCGTTACGCCGCTCATCAGCGGCGACGTGCTCCTCGAGATGGGGGTACGGGGCGGCTCGCACCCCACTGAGATCAAGCTGATCTCGTCGCTCCTCGGTGACGCCCTCGCGGCGGCGAACCAAGCGCCTGAACGCTACGAGGACCTCGCGCCGTTCGATGTAGCGGTCCTGCACCCGGGCCGAACCCTCGTCGAGAAGCTGGTCCATGTTCATGCACTGGCTCAGGGGCTGGAGGCCGATCCCCACGCCGAGCTCGACGGCCGGAGTGGGCGACACTTCTACGACGTGTGGGCCTTGCTGGGCGACGGCCAAGTGCTCGACTTCCTCGCTGACCGGGACGAGTTCGAAGGGGTCCTCTCCAACGTCGAGGAAGTCGGCCGAGCGGAGTTCGGCACACGAAACCTTGAGACGCGTCCGCCAGGGGGGTTTGCCACTTCACCCGCGTTCGAGCCCTCGAGCGCGACTTCGCAGCGCTTGCGACAGGCGTACGAGTCCACGACCCCCGAGCTCTACTTCGGCGAGCCGCCGCTGCCCACCTGGGATGAGGTTTGTGCACGAATCAAGGAGCGGGCCGAACTCCTCTGAGGGCTTGGCACAGTGCGATCCAGCCAGCCCGTTGCGGCGGTGATCGAGCCGTTGAGCGCGTGGCCGAGCATGCAGCCGTCGTTGGGCGCGTCGCCGTAGTTCGCACGGCGCCGTTGGCGCCAGCAATCAGTACCCGCCGCCATCAGAGGTGAGGACGTTGGTGGTCGCGGGGTTGAGCGCTCCGAACTGCCCACCAACCGCGCCGAAGACGCCAGCGTCGCCGAAGCGCCCGCCACGGCGCCATTAGACAACAGGAACCAGTGGCCGCGGCCGTCAGGAGTGCATGCCTCCGAGCTCTGTTCAGCACGGTGCGATCTTCGGCAATCGAGTAGCCGCTCTGATCTCGCAAGTCATTCGAGACCGCTCAGTCGATAATGGGATGCCCAGGTCTCTCTCTGCCGCCCGCCTGTGGTGCCGCATCCTGCCGGGTGTCTCGCCGTATCGCCGCAAGCCCAAGACATGCTCGCTTCGCTCGGGCATTGCGGCTCGCTCGTCCCCCGGCGTCCGGCTGCGTCGCAGTCGAACGAACAGGAGGACCAGCACATGGCCATCACCGACAAGACGAACATTCTCGACCGGCTCGCCGAGGGGATCAGCCAGCTCACCAGCTCGGAGCGCTGGCAGGAGTGGCTCACCATGCAGGGCCGCTTCCACAGTTACAGCTTTAACAACACGCTCCTGATCCTGGGTCAGAAGCCCGAGGCAACCCGAGTCGCCGGGTTCAACGCCTGGCGCAAGCTCGACCGCTTCGTCCGCAAGGGCGAGAAGGGCATCTGGATCCTGGCCCCGATGGTCTACAAGTCCGATGCCGGAGACGAGGCCGCCGATGAGCCAACCAAGGCCATCCGTGGTTTCAAGCCCGTCCCGGTCTTCGATGTCTCACAGACCGACGGCGCCGAGCTGCCCGAGGTATGCGTGCGCCTGGACGGCGAGGACGAGGCAGGTCTCTACGAGCGCCTTCGCACCGTGGCCGCTTCCATCGGGTTCTCTGTCGAGGACGCCGCTGACCTGGGTGGAGCCAACGGGATATGCATCCACGACGAACTCCGGATCCAGATACTTGCGGGCAACTCCCCGGTTCAGCGGGTCAAGACGTTAGCTCACGAGCTGGGGCACGCCATCCTGCATGCCCCCGCTGAGGGTCGTCCCGACAGCCGGGCCGTCCTGGAGCTGGAGGCCGAGAGTGTTGCGTTCGTGATCTGTGCAGCGGCCGGCATCACCTCCGACGACTACAGCTTCGGCTACGTGGCCACATGGTCCGGTGGTGGCGAGGAGGCGCTGGTCGTCATCAAGGCGTCCGGAACCCGGATCCAGCGGGCAGCCGATCAGATCATCAACGCACTCCACAGCGACGACTTGGCGGAGGTGGCGTGATGCACACGGTCAGTGACATCGAGGGCCCGCCTGCGTATCGCCTCATGTTCCAGGATGTGCATCTCGACCCCATTGAGGACTGGGATGTTTACGACACGCGGGAGGCCGCCATTCCGCCGCTCCGCCCGATTCCCGCCCTGACGGAGCTCCTTGCCCCCGCGCTTGCCCCGCGCCGTCATCCGCCTTCAGGAACCGAGAAGGAGACGGAGCAGTGGCTTACACCGTGACCGACATCGCAGAGATGATCGAGTACCACCTCGTCGCATCCGCTCCGGACGATGACACAGTCGACGACAAGCTCGGCCAACTCGTCAGCGAGATTCAGCGCCTCTCGACCAGGCCGCTCTGGCGTGAAACCACCCGGGTGTTTTGTGACCGCTGCGGGTGTTCGGTGGACACCGAACTCATCCACCCGGGCGGCCATCACTACTCCGACGACGACGACTTCTACTGTGCGGACTGCTGGGGGCAGTTCGACGTCTGAAGGACTGTCAAGTGGCAGGGCGGAGTGGCGGACACACCCTCGTAGTAGAAGTTCACCCTCGGTGAGTGGGCGTCCCCGTGCTCCCGAATCGTCCCTGGTCATGGCCCTCAAGGACATCCACGCGCCGCCTAGTGACCGGAACTAGTGTCCCGCTGCAGGCACCTGCCGGGAGATGACAGAAGATGGCAGAACATGTGGAGGTATTGACGACAGAGGAGGCGGCGGAGCTGCTCCGCGTCAGCACCAAGACGGTCCTGAACCTCGCACAGAAGGGTGTTCTCCCTGGTGAGAAGGTTGGACGTGCCTGGCGGTTTCTCCGTTCGGATCTCTTGGAATACGTCCGAGGGTTGAGTCGAGAGCGCAACGGCGCTGCGCTGTGACTTCGACGGCGCTGACACGTACCGAGGGCAGCCCGACTGCCCCGGTTGGCCGGGGGGAACCTCGCCGGTTCCGTCCTCGCTTGAGCCTCGGGTACCACCAGGACCTAGGTGCCTTGGTTCGTGACCTGCGGGACAAGGACACTGACGCACGGGTCGTGTGTGTCCGGCGTGCCATCGACACCGCCGAGGCGCGCCGGGTGCAACTGCGTCAGTACGGCGTCGGCGACGACGACATGCAGCCGACGGTCTCGTACCTCGCCACGCTACGGTTGCTTCGAGACCTGATCCTCCAGGGGTGGATGCCGGGATCGGACGACGACGGCATTTACATACTCCCGCCGCTGTTGACCGCCGGTGGTGAAGATCCATCCGAAGCCAAGTCCGATTTGCGCAACTCGTTCCGGTTTGCCGTTGCCGACCAGCTGCTCTCGCCCTCCGTGACGTCGTTCATCGCCAAGATGGAGCGCAACGACGTCGCGTCCCTGTTCGCCGACGGACCTGAACTGGCCAAGCGCATCACGAAGGCTCGCAAGAGCGGAAACCCTCTCTCGGCTATCCGCCCGGTGCTCGAATTCGTCACCCTCGACTCCCGGGACGAGGAGACCGGACTGCGATTGCAGGACGTCTGGCGATATGCCCGCTTGCAATGGTCCATTCCGTACCAGACGACACCTGGCCGAAACATGCACTACCTCATCCGGGACGACGCCGGGCCTAATCGTCCGATCATCGGAATCGCCGCGCTGGGCAACGCGATTCTTGGGCTGGCGCAGCGAGACGACGCACTCGGATGGTCTGTAACGTCGCTTGCTCGTCGCCTCGACTCCGCCTCACCTGCCGAGCAGAAGAAGATCGTTCGACACCTACTGGCGTTCATTCGCGCCGAGGCGGATCGCATCTATGTCGATGACTTTTCCCTCAAGGGACTGAGCGCCAAACAGGCGGTCGAGTACCTGTACGCGAGCGAGCAGGCCGCCGACACTGCCCGCAAGGGTGCGCTCGCGCTCGCGGGAGACGACCGCACCGCGGAGTACCGGCTCATCCGCGAGGCCCACAACCTCGTCGAGGATGGCCGGCCCGACGACGTGGATTGGGTTGCGGTTGCCAAGACGCAGCTCTATCGGCGCAAGCGGGCCTCCAACCTTGGTGACACGCTCCGGGCCATCGCCGTCTTCGACGAGGCCGGAGTGGAAGGCGATCCGTCGAGGTTGCGCGAATTGCTCTGGACCGAAACTGGTCAACGCGCCGTCGAGACCGTGTTGCGGCGTATCAAGCAGCAGGCAGTCGCCGAGAACGTGATGGAGATCATCACGTGTGGTGCGGTGGCTCCATACCAGCAACTCCTCGGCGGGAAGCTCGTGGCGATGCTCATGACCAGCCCGCAGGTCGTGAGGGATGTTAAGCGCCGCTACTCAGGAAAGATCAGTCTCATTGCCTCGGGGATGGCCGGTCATCCGATGCGGCGCAAACCCGCGCTGACATTGCTGACGACGTCCAGTCTTTATGCATTCGGAAGCGCTCAGTACAACCGGGTCCGGATTTCGGGTGACCTTGCGGGCGGCACGGGCGACATTCGATACGAGCGCGTAGGCACGACGGACAGCTTTGGCACCGTGCAGTTCGCCTCCGACACCACCGACAGTTTGATCGCTGCCGCCCGGCTTGCCAACAACAAGCAGCGCATCGTCAACCACCTCTTTGGCGAAGGCATGAGCCCGAAACTGCGATCACTGCGCATGGGCCTCGACGCCCTCGGCCTGCGGCCGGAGGAGTTCCTGAAGCACCACTCGCCCAGACTCCTGTATGCCATACCGCTTGCCACGAATACACAGGACGTTCTCATCGGCCTGACACGCACCCCCAAGTACGTATTGCCGGTGTCGGGCGGGGAAGAGACGACAGAGCTGATTGCGCAGCACTGGGCCGAGCGATGGCTCAAAGGACGCCTTGATCGCCCTGAGACGCTGCGGATCCTTCGGGACACCAAGCGCGACGAGCAGCTCCTCAGCCGGGTCGCCTCGGACCTTGGTGCGTCCAGCTACGCCGATCTCGTCGGCTCAACACAGCCCGCCGCGGAGTCGACCGATCTCAGTTTCAGCAACAGCGACGGGCCGATCTCTTTTGTGGAGAAGCTGTACCGCAACGCCAACAGCTACGCAGACCGTCTCACCCGTGACGAGCTTGACTGGATTCACGTCGATCTCGGTCTCGACGACTACCTACTGCAATCCGCTAAGGATGGCTGGCAGATCGTCGTCACTGGCAATCCCGGCGACGGGAAAACCTTCTTGATCGAACGTCTTCGGGAGGATCTGACGTCGACGTACGACGCCGTCGTGATTACCGACGCCAACGCATGTTCGGACACCGAGATCCTCTCGGCGTGGCGCTCGTGTCACGACAACGGCCGCGCATTCGTCCTGGCCATCAACGAGTGGCCGCTCTTCGAGTTGCGTCGCCTCGCACGGTCTGAAGGCTTCGAACAAGTCGACGAGGCCGTGCGCCAGGTGCAGAACGCCGTGTACTTCGGCGAGGACCCGGAACCTCGCAAGGGCAAGGTTGCGGTCATCGATCTCAACCTTCGCAACGTCCTCGCACCACGGGTCGTCAAGGCCGCCATTGAGCGCCTCACGGACGACCGGTTCGTGGCAGACCTTGCCGACGCCGACCCGGCCGGCGCCAACGTCTCCCGGCTGCGCACCGAGCGCGTTCACTCCCGGCTTGCGGCCCTTCTGGACCAAGCGTCCCGGCGTGGAGAGCACGCCACCATGCGCCAGCTCATGGGGTTCCTCGCCTACATCATCACCGGGGGCACAGACGCCACCGGGCGGATTATGAGCCAGGGGAGTGGCCGGTACCTCTACGCCAATGCAGTGTTTGAGGGCGGGGAAGGACCGCTCTTCGACCTGGTCCGCCGTGCCTTCGACCCCGCAACGGTGACCCACCCTGACCTCGACGAGGACCTCTGGCGTGGGACGACCAAGGACGAGGACTGGCTCGACCCCGATGACGTGCCCGTCGCTCCCGCATTCCTCAACACCGAGGAGGAGCGGGAGGAGTGTTTCAAGGTCGCCAAGCGCAGGTTCTTCTTCGAGCACGCCAAGGGTGCAGACCTCTTGACACTGGTTCCATCAGACGAGTCAGACTTCGACCGGGTCTTGTCCGAGGGGCTCGGCGGCGATCCGCAACTCGTTCGGGAGATGATCCTCGCCATCAACCGGTTCTTTGAGCCGGATTGTCCCAAGGACGAGGACAACCATCTCACTCTCTGGCAGAGCCATCGCTACGACGTCCGTGCTCCGGCCACATTCGTTGCGCTCTATTCGCAGCCTGCCGACGCCATCGCTGTTGCCGGGCCGCAGCTCGCCGAGTGGGTCACCGCGTGGCTCCCCGACGATCTACAACGCATCACGCAGTTCTCTCTGACCGCCAACGAGCATGACGAACGGCCCAGCCGGATCCTTATCGACAGAGAGGTGTACCTCACGCTGCGAGAAGCGGCGGTCGGACTCGGACGCTCCACGTGGTCTCGCAGCGTCTCCCGTCAGGTGACGCGGTTCGTGGACGAGCAGCATCGTGTCTTCCACGATCAGAAGCCGCTCTCGGACCTGGATATCCGCAACGTCGACACCAACCTCCGGGCCAAGGTGCAGGTGCGCCGTGACCCAGCGAGGTACGAGCTGTGACCACAACCGAAGCGCCGAGCGAAATCGAAAATCCCGCGCAGCTCCTGCGTCGTATTTACGACGAGGAGTTCGGCTTCCTCCCCACGAACGCTTCCATGAAGCCCGTCCACGTCGCCAACGGTGTCGCCCGCCGCCTGCTGAACACCACCAACGACCACACCGCGCTCGCCCGAGTGCTGCGCCAGTTCGTGAAGAACCAGAAGGGCGACTACATGGAGGAGCGCAATCCGAACTCCGCCATTCTTGAGGCATACGGTCCTCACTTCGCCGATCACTTTGGCAACCCACCGACCGATGAAGCGCTCACTCGCTTCCGGTCTCTTGCCAAGGACACCCTGGGTGCAGACGACGCCGTCTTTCCGACCCAGGCCTCGTTCACGCTGTCCCACCGCAGGATGATCACGGGCGACATTTCCGACAACGGCTCCGGCGATTTTCTTGCGGGACTCCTTACCGCTGGATCTCCGTCACACAGCCAACAGGCTGCCGACGTGATGACGCACCTCCTCGAGACCGATACCGATCCATGGACCATGATCGGCTGGCCCTTGCTCGGACTGGGGGATGAGAAGGACGCACCGATGGGTGCCGGGGCGCAGATCCGTGCTGAGAGGTCTGCCGCCTTGCTCGCCACCAATAAGAAGGGGGATCTGACGTCTCCTACGTTGCGGGAGCTGAGAGCGCGATTCGATCAGCTCGCAGGGTACGAGTCGTCATTCGGGGCCAAGCTCACGACGCTCCGCCGCCTCCAACTGTTCGGAGCGTTCACTCTCCACGTCCACATGATCCGACGGTACGGAGACGTCGTGGATGAGGGCCAGCAGCCCCCGATCCTCTTTGACCTTTTCGACGGTCGCCGCCGATCGTTGCGAGAGGCCTCAGCAGCAACGCTTCAGAACGGCTTCCGTTCCATCGAGCAGCTCGTTCTCGTACGCATCCGGGAGCACTTGGACGAGGTCGCCGGGAAGAAGCCACAGAAGTTCATCGACTCACTCCCCGACGACAAGGAGAGCAACGCACTTCGCGCCGAGTACGAGGCACAGGCGCCGGGAGTCGACGCTTTGACGGCTCTCTCCGAGGCCTTCTGGAAGGTCGGGTACTCCGGCGTTGGTCCTGGCGAAGTCAAGGGACTTCCGTGGAACGCACTCCTCGCTCTGGGGCGCCGCAGCGGGTACCTCCTGCCGTACGACAATAGAGGCCGAGGGGGCAAGGAGCACAAGCGCTACGGCGTCAACGCCGAGTTTGCGGAGGTGCTCGTCGCCGCCACGGTGACCCCGGGCGATCCCCTCGACTTCGACGACTTTCTCGACATCCTCAGGACGTCTTTCGGAATCGTCCTTGGGCGAGTCTCCGACTTCGAGATCATCCGCCGCAACGACCTGCGAAGCGGAGGCGACATCGGACGCTCGGTGTCCGTGAACGAAGGTGATCTCCGAGCCAATCTCACAGAGTTCCGGGATCTCATCGTCGACATCGGGTTCGCAAAGTCCTATGCCGACGGACGAACAGTCGTGACAACGGACGAGGTGCGGGGATGACAACAGACGCACCACCGACTCTCGACGAGCGCACACTTGTCGCCGAACTCCTCGGTGAGGCCTTGCGCCAGGCACAGGGCCAGCCTGGGGTGCTCGTCCGGGACGTCCCGCATCTCGAAGCCGCCGCCGTGCTCGGTGAGTTGGCAAAGCTGATCTCGCAGGACATCGATTTGCGCATTGCCTATCTCAACCCGGCAGCGACAAAGGTCGCATCCGCCTTGGGCGTTCCCGACGATGTCTTCACCACTCGTGTCGAAGACGCAGAGACGTGGCGCAACACCCGCGGCCTCGATGCCCTCATCGTTGTGATTACAGAAGCCGATGCAGCGAAACTCACGTCGCTGGAGGAGTTCGTGCCGATCGGACCGGCGCTTCTGCGCCGGTTTCTCGTCGATCGCGCGGCGACCCAGTTCGGTGAGGCCAATGAGGTCTTGCCGCGTTGGTGGAAGATGATCGGCAGCGACGATCAGATCTCGTTCTCCGACCTCGTCGATTACTACCTATCCCTCGCACCGCTCGAAGGCCCTGAGCTTCGGGACCAGGCGGCGATGCAGATCAATCGGCTCGGACTCCTGCCGGATCCCGGGTTCTTCGACAACCCCGGCGAGAAGCAGCTCCGCAAGCGCCTCGACGACAACCGCACGTTGGCACTCCGTCTCGCCAACTTCAGCGAAGAGGACCGCCAGAAGGTGGACAAGGCGCTCGCGGCGGAAACCGACACCACGAGGCGAGCCGAGCTTCGTACCCAGCTCCGGGATCTTCAGGACTACCGCCGCGGTGGGCAGCTCGGCCTTTCGGCGGCAGACGCCAAACAGCTGTTGAGTATCCGTAAGCCGCCGCCACCACCACCTCCTCCGCCACCGCCACCGCCGGGCGAGGAGGGTGGCGAACCCCCGCCTCCTCCGCCACCGCCCCCTCCGGCGCCGAAGAGCCTCACCGCCCTGGCTGTGGAGAACCTCCTCAACGAGGACCCGGATGATGACGATCTCGGCGCGGAGGCGATGGACAACGCCGTCTCCGAGCTGCGCAAACAGATCGGCGACATCGACGACTCCACCGTGCGCCCCGAGCCGGTGAGCGTCACCCTTCCCAGTGGATTTCAGGTCGACGACGTCGTCTCCACCGACGTGCTCAACCTCATCAACCGACTTGTTGGCGAAGGGCGCTACGGCGGACTCATCAAGGCCAAGGGCGACGACATCGCCGCAATGGTCCGGAACTTCCAGCAGTCCGCCGAGGTCATGCGCCACTGGGATCGTGACCGCATCGATGAGTTCCTGACGATCTTCGCCGACAACTCCGAGCCGGGTGCGGCAATCCGTGACGCCTTCAACGCGTTCGATGAGGCTCGCAACAATCTGCTGCCGCACGTCGGCGAGCTGTGCGTTGCCCCCCTCCTGGTGACAACGGCTGCTGCGACGCGAGACCTTGTGCCACCCGTCATTGACGCCTACAGGACGCTCGTGACACTGACGGAGCAGGCCTACGGGCCGCTCCACGAGGCGTGGAGCGATGACGCCCGCACACTTGTCGAGTTGCTCATGCTAATCGACACCGTGTTCCTCGACAACGGCGAGACAACGGTCGCGCTCCTCACTCCACTCCACCCGCTTCTCCTGTGGCATTACAACGAGTACGCGCACGTCATCGAGACGCAAAAGGACATTCTCGAACCTCGTGACAGAGAACTCGTGCGTAAAGAATTTGCGGCCAATGGCGTTCCGCTGTTCCTTGCTTCGTTGGGTGTCCCGCGGCTCGTGTCTGAGAGGGGAACGTCGAGCCTGCCGTTCTCCGGCAAGTTCGGGGGCCTTCCGCACTTCAGCGAACGCGCCGACGCCCGGGATCCCAACGATGGACTGCGGCCCATCCGAAGACTGGCCGAGGCCTACGTGTCCTTGCAACCATCTGCGATCGAAGGGTTGCGCCTTGCACTCCTCGAACCACCTGATGCCGGCCTGTATCTCTCGATGTGTTGCGACCTCGCCGATCAGGCGCATCTACGTGGCGCACACGTCACGGTGCTCCGGAGATCATCGACAGTGGGCGCCGAACTCAACCTCTCGGGCGACGAGGAG